>Ga0182024_10010820_pt1 | contig 18498 bp, 21 predicted proteins | sample P32metaG_FD_120480 | JGI IMG/M metagenome (GOLD analysis project Ga0182024, IMG submission 120480) | Permafrost microbial communities from Stordalen Mire, Sweden - P3-2 metaG (Illumina Assembly) | ecosystem: Environmental > Terrestrial > Soil > Wetlands > Permafrost | place: Sweden: Stordalen... | reverse complement strand
GTCCCCGACAAGGATCTGGTTCGTTTCTACGTTGACGGCAACCTCGTGCGCACGACCCCACGCGCCGCTCGCGGGACTCGCATGCACGGCGATGCAAAGGAGGTGGTCATCTACCGCAACAGCGCATCACTCGATGTTGTTGGTTCGGCAAGTGTCAAGCATGAGGTGGACCTACTTTGTCAAGCGTGAGGTGGACTTGCACACGCCCCCGCAGTCAGAAGCCAGGCGTGGCGTCCCCCTTCTTCATCCAGTCTCGATAAGGGGCGTGGGGTTCGTAAAAGGGAGCCAATGTATCCAGCACCTTGGCTACTTCCAGCCCGACCAAACGGAGCGTGGTCACGACCTCCAACCCCTCAACGGCGGCGGGCTTCTCGAAGCCTATCTCCGGCATGTCGTAGAAATTCACAGCCACATTGGGATCAGTCATCCCGGACGCGAGGATCTCGGCCTGCCCTATTTCGTGGAGTACTGTCCCTGGTTCTAGGCGCTTCAACGGTGGTCGAACAAGCATCTCGCGGCCGTCGATCACCGGCCCGCTGGAGCGCACCACCATGAGGCTGAGTTCTCGGTGCTTGTCGCGCCTGACCAGCTCGTTCAAGTAGAAAAGGGGATGCGCCACGGCATCCTTCCCTCGCTTGTACGGTTGCAGCCCCTTGACGATTGTCTCGATGTTCCCGGGCACGCCGCCGATCTGCTGACTCCATACGCGGAGACCGTCCTTTCCCTTGGGCTCACGCTGAAAGATGGGGAACTGAGTTCGGTTGGTAACTGGCAAGTCCAGATGGTCGAGAACCGCCGTCCACATATGGTCGAGAGCGGCACGGAGATTGCCAACGTAATCACCGACCATGAGCGGAATCTGCAACGGAACCGGGCTTACGCTCTCGACTACGAAGAGATACTTCGGGGGTTCAGCTTGGAACTCATGCCGACGTTTGTACGCGCCCGTTTCGGTGAACCACTTGACGGCATGGTCGAGAGCCTCAAGATGCTCCTTAGCCCTGCGGACCTTGTACCGCCACGACGGCAGCGGCAGCGGGAACATAGGGGTGATCTCCTCGGTCACGTGCTATGACGACTCGCCATTCAGAGGAGGGCCTCCAGCCAGGGGAGAACGTTATCGGTGATATAGCGGTAGACGTCTGCAAGGAGAGGGACGACGGGAGCGGTGTCGGCGTCCGGCGTGTCGGGGGCGAAGCAGACAGAGAGCGTTGGCTTGATCACCACTACCATTTCTTCGTCCCACATCGGACCGCCGCCGATGGAAGCTACCTTTGTCTCACGCTCATTGTGGACGATGCCCGGGTACGGAGTTGGATAGGCAGCGCCGCTGAAGTTTTTGCTACGCGTCAGGCTAAATCCAGCGTCCTCCACAAAGGCGACAACCGTGTGCAGGAGACGGTGCTTGCTGATGCGGTCGAGTTGGTGGAGACGCCACAGAGGATGTTCTCGGAACGCCGTGCCGTCAATGTACGGTTGGACGGCTTCGATCGGTGCGTGCGCCGATGGGTTGACGCCTCTGATCTTCCTCGGCAACGCATTGTCGCGAAAGATGCCAGCCCCCATGCCGGGGATCCCCTTGGCGCTTTCGTCCCCGATGATCGGGAACTCGCTGGCTTCCTTGACATCCTCGCTGACCGGCTGAGGATAGACATTAGCGACGGCGAGTTCGTAGGCCAGGAGGTCGAGCGCCGAGCGCATGTTGTGCAGGCACTCGCCGATGACCAAGGCGAAGGGATAGGTCGGTGGTGGCTCCGCGCGAACCCACGCCTCAAACTGGTAGAGCGGGAACCCGTACGGGCCTCGCAGGCCGCCAAGATCCAACTCGGTTTGCGTAACTCGCACCGAGTGGTGGCTGTCACCTCTGAACCACTCTCGCTCGTAGTCACTAAGCCATTGCAGGTGATCAAGCGCACGCCTCAGTTTGAGGGTGTGATCAGCTTCGGCTTCCACGGGCTAACCTCTCCGCCACTTTATTCGGGGGGGGCCCCGGGGCCGGTTGCCGTGGTGGTGCACAAGGTGGTGGCATCACGTTACATCTGCCCATATTCGGCGCGCAGGGTGACACCCCGGCGCCAGGGGCGTGGAGGAAAGACTTTGCGGCTGATGGTAGTGGGTCAGTTTCGTCACTCGCCTAAACTCCACTCCGAAACCGAGGCTGTACCATGGGTTCATGCCTGAGCGCCCAAGGAAGCGACCGACCGACCTGAATCGGCTCGCGGCCTCCGTAGTGAACGAAGCGACCGGCAACGCACCTGACCCCGACGCGGGGAAGAACCCGGCAGCGGTGGCGCTAGGGCGGCTGGGCGGCGCGAAGGGTGGGAAGGCTCGGGCCGCGAAGCTCGCTCCTGAGCGGCGCCAGGAGATTGCCCGTCAGGCGGCTACGACGCGCTGGGGAACGCGCCTCGCTGAATCTGGAGCCGACGAATCTGCCCCTCAGTAATCAGCCCGTTTGAGATGGCCTTGAGGATCACATAGGGCTGTAGCATCGGGTTGTCGAATCGATAGAAGTAGCGGCGCGACTGCCCCGATCGCGTTAGCACATCGCCACGGACAGCGCTCGCAAATTCATTCAGATGCCGAGCGAACGCGGGAATGTCGTAGGGCTTTCCCATGATCGCGGCCATAGGTTCCCTGACCGCGCCGGCCGAGAAGTAGCCGAGATCATCTTTGTCAGCCAGCGCGCATGCCGTCAATACCCGCTCGAAGAGGCTTTTTGGTCGTGTGCTTCGGGTTGCTCGCTGATAGGCGCTTTTGATCGTGTGCTGAGCCTTCTTCTCCGCCATCGTGATGGCGCTTGTGACATCCGTATCTTGAACGTCGTCACGGTCGTCGGCGATGGCCCGCTGCACCGCGAACAACGTGAGCAGATGGGTGTAGTGGGGCAGACCTTCCGACAGGTGGGTAATGCGCGCCTTGGCGGCGGGGGCGATTCCCATGTGCATCTGAGCGAGCCCCTTGTCAACGATCTCGCCCAGTTCCACAGGGGACATGCGCGGCATGAGTACCTGTGACAATGCCCGCTCAGTGGAGGGGTGTTCACCGACTAGACCCTCGACGGAATCAGCTACACCCACCAGCACCAGCGTAATGGCGCTCGAATGATCTGACAGCGTTTTCACGGTGTCTGCCAGGAGCATGTGGGTCTCCGAGGCGTTGTCCAGACGATCCACTTCGTCGATGATCACCAGCGTCGGCTCTTTCACCGCGTCGAGGGCGTGGCGCACGTCCTCGGGGGTGAGATCAATGGCTTCCAAGTTGCTGGGGGCCACCCCAAGGTCGCGGAGGAGGTGATACCAGATCGACGCGAAATCGTCTTTCTTGCTGCAATTGACCGAGACGGATGGTAGACGCGCGGTCTGGGTGCCTCGGGTCACGTTCAGCTCGGCGAGAACATTTGCCAGCGATGTCTTTCCAACCCCACGCTCCCCGTACAGGACAACGTGTTGCCCGCGTTGATCGAGCGCGCGAAGCACGTCCATGATCTGATCAAGGCGACCGGCGAACAGGTCGAGTTTATCGATCGCAGCGCCAGGCGTGAAGGCCCGCATCGCCAACCCAGTGCGTACCGCCTTTCCGGGTCGATTTGGGTGTTGTTCCGGCACTTCACTCACCGCCGCTAATGACCGCTAATGACCGCTAATAACCGCTAATGCTACTACGGTCGCTGTACGGACGCTGCCGATGCGATCTAGGATTGGGTTGACATTGCCTGTTCGATCAAGCATAATGGTCAGTATGAACAAACTCTCGACAGCCAAGAGAACCGCCGTGGTCTGCTGCCTCGTTGAGGGCAACTCCATCCGCGCCACGATGCGGATCACCGGCGTCGCGAAGAACACCGTGACCAAGTTGCTGGTCGATCTCGGCGCTGCCTGCTCCGAGTATCAGGACCGCACCCTCCGCGAGCTTCCCTGCCGCTATCTCCAGGCAGACGAGATCTGGTCGTTCTGCTACGCCAAGGCGCGCAACGTGCCCGTCGAGCATCGCGACGATCCCGAGTGGGGCGACGTGTGGACATGGACCGCCATCGACCGCGAGACCAAGCTGGTCCCGTCATCGTACGTCGGGGACCGCTCGTCCCGGTCGGCGATGATCCTCATGGACGATCTGCGCTCGCGGCTCGCTGGTCGCGTCCAACTCTCCACCGACGGCCACAAGGCGTATATGGAGGCCGTCGAGGGCGCCTTCGGTGACGATGTGGACTACGCTCAGATCGTCAAGCTCTACGGCGTCGACCCCGAGGCCGACCACCGCTACAGCCCCGCCAAATGCCTTGGCTCGCAAGTCACCCGCATCAGCGGAGCGCCCGACCAAGGGAAGGTCAGCACATCACACGTCGAGCGCCAAAACCTCACCATGCGGATGGGCATGCCCCGGTTCACCCGGTTGACCAATGCGTTCTCCCGCAAGGTCGAGAACCTTGCCGCTGCGGTGTCGCTCCACTTCATGTACTACAACTTCGCGCGACCACACATGAGTCTGGCCCACCCCTTCCCGCGTACCCCCGCCATGGCGGCTGGCGTCAGCGACCACGTTTGGAAGATCGAGGAGATCGTCGCCCTACTCAGGTAGACGACGAGTTCTGCTTGCGGCGCGGCCTCCGAGCCGCCCCGATCGCGCCGGTGCTCTCCGCTCCTGACTGAGGTCGCGCGGAGCGGATCGGCCAAGATCCGCTGTCGGCATCGCGTCCTCTTTGCAGATCCGCCACGGTGAGAAGCGAAGTGGACTCGCGTGCCTGTTGGGACGCCACTTTGCTCGACGAGCCATCTGGCCTGAAAGCCTTGCCCAGATTCATGCTCCTAATCCCTCAATGATCTGAAAGGGTTCACCATGATAACTGACCCTACCAAGCTTGATCCTGCCGCCCACCACTGGCGCGCCCATTGCGACATAGCGGTGATGGCCGATCACAAGCTGGATCAAGAACCGCGTATAGGCGATGCCCTCCTGCATGGGCATCGCCGCGAACGGGACCCCATATTCGTGCTTTTCCATTATATCTATGATCTCCTGAGATTCCGTCGAGGTGAGCGGCCGTCCCAGGATCGTCTGGAAGTGGGTGCTGACCGCGTCCATCATGGCGGGGTCCCACCCCTTCACATATCGGCGAATCGGATCTGCGAGCGCGTACCAATTCGTCCCGAAATCACCCTTACCTCTCACCTCTTGGGCACTGCCGGGATCCTTGTTCGTCGGCACTTCGATGTTCCAAACCTCTGAGAGGTAGGCGTTCGGCGAGAAGCCGCCGACAATGAGCCCGAGCGACACAATCTGGTCGGCTTGGAGTTGATCGAACGGCTTCCCATGCTGCTGCTCCAGCGTGGGAGCAACCTCACTCATGTAGGTGGCGAGATAGAAGGCCCGCAGATCTTCGACAAGATCAGGGAGAACCTTGCTACAGCTATCGGATTTCGTGACCTCGAACTCCCGCAGGTAGCTGCCGACCGTCCGACCGCCCAGGCCTCCGAGGCCGTACGTGGCTATGCCGACGGGGCGGTCGCCCAGTTGGAAGATCTTGTCGGCATTCTCGTAGACCTTAGCCACACCACCCCCAATGGCGAGCACGCTCGTGGCGCTGTCCGCGCCCAAGATGACGCCTTCCGACAGATTGAGAGATACTGCAACGGTCATCGAGCCGGGCAAGGTTAGCAGTCAGACGTGGCTCGTCGAGCAAAGTGGCGTCCTCAAACTGACCCACTACCCGGCTGATGTCTTGGTGGACTCTCGACATCCGGTACCGTCACAGGCGTCGGCTCGACCACGAGCGGTTCAGCATGTCGAGCTCGTCCTCACTCGGGGCGTCGATGCCTGGGGGATCACGGTGGGTCGAGAGGCACCGTTGCGCGATCCGTCGGAGCAGCCGGTCGTCGACGCGCATCACGGCATCCATCCAGAGGATGGCGGAGGTGGGGTCACTCGAATCTCCACGTTGGAGCGCGGCGTGCCAGCGACGAAGTGCATGGAGCGCCGCCACGACGCCCTCGTGCTTGTACCAGCAGCTCGGGAAGCGCTCGGAGAGGCCGAACGCGCGGGCCATCCAGTCGACCCACTCCACGAAGGAGGCCGGAGCACCGCTCGGCCGCGCGCCCTCGACGGCGGCCGTGCTCGCGCTCGGCTCGGATACTGCTGCGTTATGGGGATCGCCGATGCGGACCGTGAGGTCGGCGACTTCGCCGGCGATCGAGGCAAGCGCCACGTCGAGCTGGGCCGCCCACTTGGTTAGGTCTGCGATCCGGCCGGCAACCGTCGTCCCCTTGGCTGTCACGGCGAGACTCCCGGACCGATGGAGGAGGCGAGCTCGTACTCGGTATTGAGGAGCGACTGGTACGGATCGAGCGCTGTCAGAGCCGCCTGGAGATCGCTCGGGTTCACGTCCGGCGATGCATGGTGCTGGTCGGTGGCGTCGGGTCGCGCGTTGCTGATGAGCTGCCTCAGCCGGTGCTCGGCGGCGTCGGTCTCGCGCAGCCACTGGTCCACCCCCGTGCCCGGGGTCTGCTCGGACCAGCGATCGATCTCCAGGGCGGCGTCGAGCCGGGTTGCGTGCTCGCCCGGTTCGGAAGCGCCGAGGTCGGCAAGGGCGGCGCGCTGGGCTTCCGTCGCGGGCGAGTAGACGTCGAGTGCCGAACGTGTGTGTTCACGCTCGGCCTGGCGATACCGCTCCGGGTAGTCGAGCGCCGACTCCTTCTGCAGCGAGCGCTCCCACGAATGGACGATCCGCTCCTCTGCGGGCCGCATCGGTGCCGGCGCATGGCTGACGCCGAGACGGTCGCGCTCGCGCGCCTGGGCAACGGCGTAGTAATGGGTTGCCTCGGTGCCGCGCGACATCGCGGTGTACGTCCACTCACGAGTGGCGGCGTCCGAACCCACCACCAGGGCAACCTGGGCAGTCATCCCCTGGGCCTTGTGCACAGTCATCGCGTAGCCGCGGTCGATGGCGTCGTACCTCGCAGTGTCGATGACCAGCTGGCGATGATCCGCGCGCTCCAACGTGAGCGTCTGACGCTCGACGTCGACTCTGGTGACCGTGGCGCGGGTGCCGTTGCTCACGCCGTTGGCGCGGTCGTTGGTCAGGCAGAGGATCCGGTCACCAGTCTGGTATTCCTTGCCGTCCACGGTCAGCGCAGGTCCGTGCACACGCCCGGCCTGGACCGCCCTGGCCCGGGCGCGCTCGTTGAGGGCGGCAACCTCGTCGCGTCGCTGGGCCAGGATCACCGCGTTGACGCCCCGGTCCTCGAGCCGCGCATGCTCGGAGACCACCTCGGCGCGCCGCTCGGGCGCCGACTCTGCGACGTGGATGCGGCCGTGGCTCAGATACAGGTCGTAGGCAGCACGAGCCTCGCCGTCGCGCACCAGTTGGAGGGCGGCTCGCTCCCAGGGCTCCTTCTGGCGCACGTTCTCGGTGACTAGCACCCTGCCGATGTGCTCACCCAGGATGCGCATCGGTGCGCCTGCGCCGATGGGTTGGAGCTGCGCGGGGTCACCGACCACGACCAGCTTGGCGTTGTCCCGTTTCGCCAGCGAGACCAGCTCGGCAAGCTCGCGGTCGCCGATCATGCCCGCCTCATCGACGACGAGCACGCCGCCGGGGGGCAGGTGGTCGACCTGCAGCTCGTCGAGCATCCCGGCGACTGTCCAGGTGGGGATGTCCGCGCCCGTCTCGAGCACGTCGGCGGCCCTGCCGGCGAGCGCGCAGCCGACGACCTGGATGCCGGTGGCCTCGAACGCCTCCCGGCACACGTCGAGGGCGAAGGTCTTGCCCACCCCCGCGGCGCCCTCGACGACCACCACGCCGGCCGGGCTCTGGCAGACGGTCATGACCATCGACCGCTGGTCCGTGGTCAGCGTGGACCGCGCGGCGATGGCTGTTTCGACCTCGCGCGTGTCGGCGACACCGACGCACGCTGCCGATCGCCGCTGGGCGGTGGCGATCATGCCCCGCTCGATGGCGAGCATCTCCGGCGTCGTGTAGCGCAGCTCGTGGCCGGTGTCGACCCACCGGGCGATCGCGTCGGCGTCGCGTTCTCCCTCGAGCCGGTGCGGCACCAGCGGCTGCACCGCCTCGCGGTCGGCGAGGACCCGGTCGGCGGTGGCCTCGAGCTGGGCGCGGCTCATTCCCAGCGGCGCGTGTGCAGCCACAGTGCGGATGACGTCGCGACGGGTGAAGGTCGCGTACTGAGCGGTGAGCCCGCGCTCTCCGAGCAGCTCGGTGCTGCGCTCCACGTCGAGCCGGCGCGGCTGCAACGCCGCAGGCTCGCGTGCCAAGAAGGTCTGGATGTTCGTTTCGTCGAGTCCGACGCCTGCGGCGCGCTCCCGCCACTGGGCGAAGAGGTTCTCGGTGGGGGCGACCTCGTGCTTGCTCTCGCGCGTCGACACCACCGCCACCTTGTGTCCGTATGGGGATTCGATGCCCAACTGGCGCTCGAGCGCCTCGATCTGCTGGGTGCGCCGGGAGAACTCACGGCGCTGCGCATCGGTGATGCCGACGATGGAGAAGCAGCCCTTGCCGTCCACCACAGTGGAGATGCCCAGCTCGCGGACCAGGCGGTCGCGCCATTCCGCCTGAGCGATGGCTCCGGCAGCGGCGGCGTGCTGATACAGGGCCTCGCTGTACAGCTGGCTCCAGCTCCCATCAGGTCGCTGGACCCACGTCGGCACCGTGACGTGTGTGTGCAGCTGCGGGTCGACGGTGAACCTGCCGGTGCTCGGGTCGGTGACCGGCCGCGCGGTGCGGTGCACGAACTCGGGCATGACCAGCTTGGCGCGCACCGCCTCCGTCGTCCGGGTCTTCGGGTCGAACTGCCGAGCCCAGCCGGCGTTTTCCTGGAGATAGTCGGCAGCTGCCTGGACTCCCTCGCCGTGGATGCGCAGGATGGTGGCGCGCGTGCGCTCGTCGCCGAGTGCGTAGAGGATGCTCACGTCCTTCGGTGCGGACACAGCGACGTCGAAGGCGACGACCGACTGCGTCCGCCAGTGTCTGCCGAGATCCTCACCCGTGCGTGGATGTGTGCCGCTGAGCACCGCTGCGAAATCGGTGTCGATCACCACACCGCGCAGCCCGAGGGCCTCAGCGCCGGCGCCGTTCCAGCGTCCCGGCGACTCACCCCGAGCTGTGTAGTACTCGATCTGCTGGTGGGCGATGGCTTCGCGAAGATACCGAACCGCCTGCTCGACGCTCGTGAGCTTGCCGATCGAGATCATCGTGAGAACCCGTTCTGCATGACGTCCAGCGTAGGGGCGAAATGCCTACAGAGCGCTTCCATTTCCGCCATCCAGAACCGGTCGCCACCGGCAGGTGTAACTGTCTGTGCGTGATGGTGCGGGTCGGCGATGGCGTAGGGACGTTGCTGCGGGTGATGGCCGGGACGGAGATGGTGGCTGCGCTCGGCGATGCCATTGATGAGACTGGTGGTCATGATCGCGGGGTGTCTGACGGCGATGGTGATGAGTGGACCATCGCGTCCGTACCTACGCTGGGCCGACCGGCACGCGTCGCGCCACCCCAATCACTAGGCCAACGCGCTCCGCAGTAGGACCTCCACCTCGATTGATGGATAGACTAATTCCCTCGTCACGCAAACCTCTCGGACCGCCCAGGTACATGTTGCGCGCGCGGTCGAAACGGCCGCGAGGAAGCGACGCGGATCAATGAGCGGACGCTTGTACCGGAATAGAGTTACGTGGGCGATGCTCGGCACTTGATCGACAGAAGAAGCCGGCAGATCTAGGTTGTGTGCGAGTTCCTCGCGTAGGGCAATCACATGATCTGCACGAGCCGCTAGTGCGATCACGGCGCTCCTGGTTGCCACGAGGCGGTCAAACCTAATCGTGAACGCGTGGGATTCGCGAACGATGGCGGCGATACCGCGAAGCCATCGGGCTCCTTCCGCAGACCATATCTGCGCCTTATCGAGGTCGTACTCGGTGCGCACAGCAAGCAGAGGCAGTACGCTCAGGTGCAGGGAGTGGGGAGGGCAAGCTAGAAGGTCAGGTTCAAGCTGGAGAAGATCGCCCTGAATACGTTCGAGGTCGCGTAATACACGGTCATCCGGCCACAATTGCACGTTGTACGCGTCGCATTCTTCGCCCCACAGCCGGTCAGGCATGAGTTGATTGCGTAGCACATAGCGCTCCTCTGCCTCGAGCCCGCGGTTGCGCACGCGCCTTTCAGTCATGCCACGCCGTGCCCTACCGCCCTTGGCGCTGTACCTTGACGCCGTCGTCGCGGCCGTCTTCAGCGGCTTCGCTCGGGGCGACAAGCTCGACCTTGATGCGGTCTGGATCTTCAAAGAACACAGCGTAGTGACCAGGCCCACCCGCATGCGGATGACGATCCTCGTAGAGCACGCGACCGCCGCGTTCACGTAGAGCTTGCGTGACTTCGTCCACCTGATCGCGATTGTGTGCCGTGAACGCGAGATGGTTCAGGCCCGTGCGCTTTCGGTGGTAGCTCGCTCCGACATGCGCATCTGCGGTCTGTACCAGTACAAGATAAAAACCGTTCAGTTGCCAGCTCCGACCATGCGCCCAAGACTGTAGGGCTTGGTAGCCGAGCAGACGCAGAAGCCAGTCCCAGAATTCGGCTGACCTGTCGAGGTCGGAGACGCATAGCTCGACGTGGGAAAGCATCAGTTGGGGCCGACCGATAGCCGACTAATCATTGCAGGCACCTCTGCCAGGCTTTCTACCCGCGGGCAGTATGCGTCTGACCTGTTCGCATAGCGATCTAGCCAGAGTCCGCAGAGCCCAGCGGCACCGGCGGCCCGCGCATCTATGTCGAGTGCGTCTCCCACGTAGACCGTGTTCCCGGGTGCCACCCCTATGCGGCGGCAGGCTTCAACGAAGCACTCGCGCGCTGGTTTCGCGTGACCAAGATCCTGCGACACGAGCACCTCATCGAAGAAGATGCGGAGACCGCATCGATCAATCTTTGCGCACTGTTGGTCGTGTTCACCGTTGGTGAGTACTCCGAGCTTGGGACGCAGACTCAAAGCTAGCAGGTCATTGAGGCAGGAATGAACATCGCCATAGGGCGCCCAGTTGGCCTCATACGTTCGTAGGTACTCGGCAAACCACGCGTCAAGGTCGCCGTCTCCGCCCGAAGCGATGCCAAGTTCAGGCAGGAACTCACGAAGTCGGCGACGTCGCTGCTCAACAAACGTGCAGTCGCCGGCGAGAAAGGCGTCCATGTGCGTCCGTTCGAGGGAGAACCATTGTCGTTCCAGGTTTGCGAGTTGCCCCGAATCCACCCGGCCGGCTGCGCCGAGACATGTCCGAAGCGCTATCGCCGCGGCCCCTCGGTGGTCCATCAGCGTGCCGTCGAGGTCAAAGAGCACGGCGGAGATCACGGCCGCACGGCGGTCGCGCCCGGGTGTCCGCGGACGTTGTTCCGGCGCGCTCCTGAATCTGAGCGCGAAGTGGCAATTCGCCACCGGCCTTTTCAATACAAACCAGCCGGTGGGGCTGACGACCATCCGTCCGCTGCATGTGGATTGGGACTGCTTACGCACTGGCGGCGCGCTGATGGGCGAGCTCCTCGCCAAGCGCATGTGCATACCGCTCGACCGTTGAGACACGGGGATCCGCTCCGCCCGCCTCGAGACGCGCAAGTGCTGACTGAGAGGTCCGCATCCTGGCGGCGACCTGTGTCTGGCTCAGGCCCAATTCCCGGCGCCGGTCAGCCAGCGACCGCAGAAGCCGGCGCGTCCGCAAGGACGCCTCGACAAGTTCCGGAAAGTCCGGATTCGTTCGGGTCCGCTCCTCGACCAGTTCATCAAGGAAGTCTTTCGCCGGCACGCCGCTCACCTCCAGAGTATCTCATATCGAATGAGAGATCTCAGATCTGAGATGAGTCAGATATACCCTGGCGACCCCGGGAGCGCCAATCTCTGAGCCTGCGCTCGGCGAGCGCGATCTCCCGCGGTGGGGTCGTCTGCGTCTTCTTCCCAAACGCCTCCAAGCCGAGCAGGACCTGGTGCAGGCGTCCCTCGGTGGCGAAGAGCAGGCGGTAGGTGACCCGTTCGCCGTCGGCGCGAACCTCGTAGATGTCGCCCCGCAGGTGTCGTGCGGCCACCAGTCCGTCGACGGCGACCTCCTTCATGGCTGCGACGACGGCCGCAAGATCAGCGTCGGAAAGATCACGCAGGAACTCGCGCACCGGCCGGCGTCCGGCCCGGGTTTTGTAGTCCCTCCAGCGACGACGCCGCTCAGCTGCCACGGCGCGACTGTAGCTGGGTCACCCATCACAACGGCTGCACTGGACTCCGGGGAACGGTCCGGCGATGCGAACGCCATCCTGTTGCTCCAGGAAATGGGATGTCGCAGGTGCACGGCGTGCAGGTGGATCACGCTCAGGGTCACCCGAGTCGGGCGCGACACAGGGCAATACCAGGCGTTACCCAATGACAGTTGGCATCAAGTACAACACGGCACGTCGCACTGAGTCGCGACGCTTCATTCCAGCGTTGCACTTCGCTGGTGACGTGCGTTGATGGCCATGAGTCCAGCATCGGTGTTGCTGGGCCCTCCCGTCATTCGGTAGCCTGTGACAACCGATCACCGTCATTCCCGGAGCGCTCATGAACGGATACATTCGCCGCCGATCGACGGATTCCTGGCAAGTCGTCATCGAGCTCGGTCGCGATCCAGTGACCGACAAGCGCAAGCGTGTCAGTCGCAACGTGGTGGGTGCGAAGAGAGACGCCGAGACGGAGCGCACGGCGCTGCTTCGTTCCATCGAAACCGGAACCTACGTCGATCCCACGCGCGAGTTGGTGGCCGAGTTTCTCGCGCGGTGGCTTCGCGATTACGCACGGCCCGTGGTCGCGCCACGCACCTACGAGCGCTACGAGGAGATCGTCCGTCTGCACATCGTGCCGACGCTCGGACGGGTCCCGCTGACTCAGCTGAGGCCAACGCACATCGTGGCCGCGGAACGGCAATGGCTCGACGCCGGCCTGTCGCCTGCGACGGTCCTCAAGCATCACCGCTTGATCAGGCAGACGCTGCAGCAGGCGATGAGGTGGCGCGTGCTCACGGTCAACCCCGCTGACGCGGTCACACCGCCCCGTCGCGAGCGCACGGAGATGTCGGTCCTCGACCGTGACCAGGCCGCCGCCCTCCTGAATGCAGCCCAGGGGTCAGAGTTCGAGGTTCTTATCCTCACGGCGTTGTACACGGGCCTTCGCGTCGGGGAACTGCTTGGACTGCGCTGGAAGGATGTCGACCTCACCGCGCGGCAGCTCCGGGTCCAGCAGGCAGCGCAGCCGGTCAAGGGTGGAGGCGTCGCCTACGCACAGCCGAAGACGCATCGGTCCCGTCGAGCGGTCTCGCTGCCCGGGCCGGTGACGGAGGCGCTGCAGCGTCAGCGGCACCTGCAGGCGCGGGCGAGGCTCGCGGCCGGCGCGGCCTGGCAGGCGAGTGACCTCGTCTTCACGAACAGCCTCGGAGGCCCGGTGAGCCGGACGAGCTTGCGCCGCGTCTTCCATGAACTCCTCGACCGCGCCGGGGCGCCGCGCATCCGCCTTCACGACCTCCGGCACACCATGGCCACCCTGATGCTGGCGGTGGGGGAGCACCCCAAGGTGGTCAGCGAGCGCCTCGGCCACGCGACCGTCGGGGTCACCCTGGACACCTACAGCCACGTGCTCCCGGGGCTTCAGGCGGCTGCCGCCGACCGGCTGGCGGCCACCCTCTCTAGCGCCGGCCGGGCGGGCATGGCTGACCCTCTTGAAAGTGCCAATGTGGACCGAAACTAGTTTGACGCGTTTTTCGCGGCGCCAAAATGGCGACTCACGGTCGCCTACCACCACAGCCTTGTGATGTTCTGATAATAATCTCGAGATCAAAAATGCGGAGAGGGTGGGATTCGAACCCACGGTGGCTATAAACCACACCGCTTTTCGAGAGCGGCACCTTCAACCACTCGGACACCTCTCCGGGAGCGTCGAGTATAGGGGCGAGCCGCGACCTCGACCCCTCGGAGGGGCCGAGTTGCGGCCGGCGCGTTACCAGTAGTACCAGCGTCCGCCCCGCGGGCGAAATGCCAGCCCGATAAGCCAGAAGATCAGAAAGATGAAGGCGATCCACCAGAGGACGTGGAGCGCGAATCCCAACCCGAAGAGTATGGCTGTGAAGAGGAGGAAGGCGAACAGGACGCACATGACCGAGTTTTCTCCCTGAGGCGAAATGAAGCTCAGATGGTAGATACCCGGGACGCGGTGCGGGCGAAACCGGTGGCCGGCGGTGCGAGGGGGGCTGCGGGCAGGGGGCGGATACAATCGCGGAGGAGCGATCGCCTAGTTGGCCGAGGGCGCCGCACTGGAAATGCGGTATACCGCGTCAAGCGGTATCGAGGGTTCGAATCCCTCTCGCTCCGCATTTCCCTTAGCAGATAAGGCATTTTGACAACTCACATTTGCAAAATATCGCGGCCAAGCTGACGTACAGTGGCTCGTCTGATGCCAATGGCGATGCCGATCACCTGGCAAGGGCGCGTGCGAGTTACCGAGCCGATGACGCCGCCCAGAGTCCGATCCGCTCAGGCGATGACAGACCTGCACGATCGATACAGGCTCGCGTCGGGTGGGCTGGCCAAGAGAATCGATCGTGGTGCACGCCAGTGATGATTTGAAATCGGCTCCTCTGCGGCGCTGACGATCAACGAGCGCTCCCCGGCAGAGCAATACCAGGTTGTTGGGCTTGGTCACCCGCTTGGAGCCCCAGCTCGGAGCCTTGTAGCTGCTCAGGTGAGCACCCATGAAGTCAGGCCCTATCCGGCGTCGGAACCTGGGCCGCCGATTGGGGCGGTACCTGATAGGTCGCTGAAGAGCCAGCGCTGCATCGTTCGAGCGGCGCGGGAGTTGACGCGGCGGAAGTCCGTGTCCACGGCGGCGCCAACCACCAGGATGACCGTCGTTGCCGCTGCTCCGATCAGAGCGCTCTGCCACGTCGCGAAGCGCTGTGCGATGGACCCGAGACAAAGTTGGGTCGGCCCACACGGTGGGTACGGGTAAACCATCAGCGATGCCCAGAGACCAAGCGCGATACCGACCGCTGCCGCGCCCAAATCAAAGATCCCGACTCTTGAGGCGCTGCGGCGCACGGCGATTGAGACCAGCAGCACCAAAGCCGCTGCCGCGGCACCACACAAGACGCACAGACTCGGGGCGAAGCTGGACCGGGCTGCGCAGAGGTCCGCGGTTCCCAAGCCTCTGACGGGACAGTACGGTAGGTACGTCACGAGCGCCATCCACAGACCAACCCCGACTCCCACCGGCACCGCAGCCAAGAGCAGCCCGTTCGCGACGACGCCCCTCATTCGAAGATGCTAGCGCCGGGGCCGCCCAAACGCTTGCGAACGTCCGTACGACGCCGACTTTGCCTGTCGAGTCTGCCGGCGATCGTGGCGGGAGTTCGAGAGCGAATAACCATCTGGCCCCTCTCGAAGGGGTTGTACTAACGATTGACGAGGTTGCTGAACCCTCGTGGTCAAGTCTCATTCCCTATACGTGACAGCTGGTTGCACGGAGGCCAGACCAAACCCACAGATAAGCGCCAAGCGTAAGAGCGTAGTGCTAGTCAGGTCGGGCTGTACGCACCTCGCCCAACGACTCTCACCTCTCGTAACCGAGCGCGCCAACGGGCCTCCTGACGCTGAAGACGACCTAGGATTTCGGGCGGACCAACTCGCCGGTTTCCGCTGCATCGAGCGTGAAGATCTTGTCTGAGCCGTCCCTCTGCGGTTGTTTGATCTCGACGGTGTCCTTGCCGATCATCTCCGACACGATGCGCAGCCACGTGTCGCGCCCATCCAGGCTTCCCTTCTTCTCTCCGATGAGTTGCCAGAGCCGCGGACGGTTGGCCCCGAACCTACCCGCGGGCAGTTCCGGATGATCTCTGCGGAAGATCGCTACAAGGTCGTCGAAGAACGCCTTGCGGTCGTCTGTGCCGTTGGCGTTGTACCAGCGATCCGCTTGCTCGGCCATGGCTCGCCCTCCTGAGTTGATCCGGGGCGTGCACTTTACTCAGACGTCCAACCTGCCGAGCGCAGCAGGGACAGGGCGTTCCTGGCCTGTGCGTATGGAAAGCTCATCACGTTCAACTCAACGGGGGTGGTCAGGAGCGCGCAGCGTCGCGCTGGCGCTCCTGCCGGAATCAGTTGGAGGTGGGCGCGAAGGACCCCAGCTGATTGAGAGCAGCGACCCCAAACTCGTACTGCCACTCGACAAACTTGGTGACGATGTCGAAGTTGCGATCCACCACGGTGTCGATGGCCGGGATGAGCTTCTCAGAGTTGGGAAGCATGAACACCGTCAGCGGAACCAGGACGGAGGTGATGCTCTTGAGGACTTCGGTGGCTGCCAGCTTGATCTCCGTTGTCTGCTGGAGGCCTTCTGCGATTGCAGCATTGGCGGTGCGGGTGTTGTCGGCGTAGTCGGTCATGGCTGTTTCCTCGTCACCTCCTGGTCCGTTGGGATCCTACTTGAGAGGCTGTGCTAAGTATACCAAGCAGATGCGAGATTGTCAAACTAAACCTTGCTCTCGCCGCCAGCGATCCACCAACACTTGCGCTCCTTGGGTTCGAATCGCCGGCTCAGAAAACTGATCGAAGAACCACTCTTCCTCCCACCATTGCAAGGCCGACCAGCGCGAGCGGCGCGGCTGCGGTTCACGCGAGGCATCGGGTGGCCCCCGACCCGGCGCACGTGCGGACATTGTCGATCTCCGCCGAGAGTGCCGACACGGTGAACGTCCGGGAGTTCGGAGCCGCACCGCGATAGCCTCTCGTGAGCCGCGCCAACCGGAGTCGCTACTTCAGAGTTGCGTGTCGATGGCGGGAATCAGCTTCTCCGCGTTGGGCAGCATGAACAAGCTGAGCGGAGCCAGGACAGCGGTGATGCTGTTGACGACCTCGGTGGCCGCCAGCTTAGGGCCGTTGGCTACAAAACTCTCCTTTGCCAAAACGTCCCCTGCAACCCACCGGCATGGACAAGGTCAGCGCCGTGTGGTTTGGTTTGGCCATCCAGCGCTCGTGCCGCTGAGGTCAGCCCTCGAGAACGTCCAACCAAACCCAGCACACCGTGTGCCACCGGCCGAACGGGAAGCGCGCGCAGCATGCGCCGGGAGACCTCCTCGACCGAGCCGATGCCTTCGATCTCCGCGACAAGCCCTTGCTTGCGGTAGTGGTCGAGCACCGGCAACGTCTTCTCCAGGTAGACCGCAATACGGCGCTTGGCGGTCTCGGGCCGGTCGTCCGGGCGCACGATGAGGTCCCTGCCGTCCGCCTCGCAGCCCAACGGTCGGGGCTGGTCAGGCTCGAACCGGTAGCTTCGTCCGCAGCCCGGGCAGGTCAGCCTGGTCGTGATGCGCCGGATCAGCTCAGCCTCGGGCACGTTCAGGTACAGGACGCGGTCGAAGCCAGTCGCCATCGACGCCGCCAGCACATCGAGCGCTCGGGCTTGCGGCACCGTGCGGGGGAAGCCGTCGAGTAGGAAGCCGTCCCGGCGGTCGCTCCCCCGTAGGCGCTCCCTGATGATGTCGATCATCAGCGCGTACGGAACCAAGTCGCCGCGCTGCATGTAGGCCTGGACGCGCAGCCCCAGCGCGGTCCGCTCGGCCAGCTCGGCGCGCAGGATGTTCCCCGTCGCGATCGCGGGAATGTCGAGGCGCGCGGCTAAAAGGTCCGCCTGCGTCCCCTTACCACTGGCCGGCGCCCCGAGGAGCAGCAGATTCAGCCGCTGCCCGTCTCCGGGGACAAATGGTACTGCTCGCTCCATCGGCCAGTCGCATTCAGTGGCACGAATACGTGTATTGGGGAGTCCGGACGCCTTGCGGCTGAGGACCGCTTCGACCACCAGCGGGGTTTGGATCGGTCGTTCCTCGACGACGATTGCCGGCTTGAACCGGTGCACGACGGCAGCTTTCATCGGGTGACTCCTCGCGAATCAGTTGGCTTCGGCCCGGCTTGGACGGATCCTAGTAAACGCTCGTGGCCCTGACCGGACCATGGCCATTGGTCACGTTTCTGGCGCCGAAGGTCCCCCAGGTTGAGATGTTCACAATCCCCGGGTGGGCGGAGCAGCGCAGTGATGGCAGAAATGCGTTGGTCACCGCCACGACACCAAACACGTTGGTCTCGTAGGTTCGCCGAAAAGCGTCAACGTCGGTCTCTGTGACGACCGTCCCCGTGTCCGAGGCGATACCAGCATTGTTAATCAGGACGTCGAGTTTGGACACCGATCCAGCAGCAGCCGCGACGCTCAGCGGGTCAGTGCAGCAACAGCTGACCACCCACCTCGGCCCCAGCGTGCAATTGACGTATGAGAGACTGATTCGTGAGGAAGTCTCGGTAACTTCGCGTCACCCGCGTTGGCCGTTCACTAGAGTGAGCAGCCCGTTCGGTCGATGGTCAGCCTCGACAGGTACTCTCGGCCCTCGCAGTAAGGCGACTGTCGCCGACTCCCCGCTGTCTCTTAGCGGCAACGCAGAACAGGCATG
>Ga0182024_10010819_pt1 | contig 18498 bp, 13 predicted proteins | sample P32metaG_FD_120480 | JGI IMG/M metagenome (GOLD analysis project Ga0182024, IMG submission 120480) | Permafrost microbial communities from Stordalen Mire, Sweden - P3-2 metaG (Illumina Assembly) | ecosystem: Environmental > Terrestrial > Soil > Wetlands > Permafrost | place: Sweden: Stordalen... | reverse complement strand
GTTTTGACCATTTCCCTCTCGGAAGGCAGGGTGACAAACAGCTCGTCGACGAATTGTGTGAGCGCTACTTTGCGAAGATCTTTTATCGTTCCGAGCACTCTGGGGTCAGTCGATGGTTTCGAGTCGAGAAAACCGCAGACCTTATAGCCCAGGTGGGGATTCTCCTCGAACCATTTCGCCAAGGCACGACCGGTGCGCCCGGCACCCACGATCAAGACACGAGAAACACCAATTCCCTGCACCGACCGATACAACACTAGGCGCCGCTTGAAATAACGCCACCCGGATAAGGTCAGCACATTGAGGACGCCCGCAGAGATTACAACCAGACGGGAGATGTCGTTGTAGGCGGTTATGAAGATAAAAAGAACCAAGAGTGCGGTCGCAACGCCGACAGCTCTCGCAACCATCAGGCTTTCGTCCAAAACGCTACGGTCGCGCGGGGTGCGGTAAAGGTTCTGATTTGCGCATCCCAGGACAACCAGGGCGGCGTACAGGAGGAAAAAACCAACGTACGCTTGTCCGGCAACCTGATTGAAGGCGTGGCGCTGTGCGGGATTTTCCAGGCCGAAGCGGAGGCCGACGAGCAGCGCACCAACTACGCAAACCAAAGTGGTGTCGGTAATGGCGTAGGCGATCTGCACCGAGAGGCTACGAACGAGGTTTCGCCCGCGCCCGCGGCCATTGGGCAGCACTTGAACTGCGAGCACACCTTCGGTGAACAACTCCGGAGGCGGTGCGCCCACCACCCGCGGCCTCGATAGTGTACGCCGTGCGGCCGTGCTGATCATGTATCTGATATACTCCTAAAGTACTTACTACGATATGCGAAAACAACACGACGTTTCCAGGATTGCAGGTATGGGAGCAGTATCGAGGGATGCCCCAGCTATCTCCAATAAGAATCTCATTCTTGCTATGGAGTTGCTCGGGAATAGCGACTCAAGAACCCTTGGAGGCGCTCACAGAAGCGGTAACGGGCTCGGGCTGTGGGGCAATCGCAGCGTGCAAACTCGAATGAACTTGTGTGGGATCCTCGCCCGAGGCCAGTTCTAGGAAAAGCTCTTCGTACTGGTCGGTGATTTTTTCCCAGGTATACGCCTCTCGTATGCGACAAGGCGCGCGAAGCCGATACTCCGCGGCTTGCTCAGGATGATCTTCCATGTGTTGCAACTTTCGCGCCAGATCGATGGGGTCCCGCTCGAACAAAATGCCGTAGTCTTGCAGCACTTCCCGGTTAAACGCCGTATTCAGAGCAAACACACAGTTCCTGCAACTCAGGCCTTTCAGGAGCGCCGGGTTTGTGCCACCTAAACTATGCCCATGAATGTAGCCATAGGCGTTGCAGTGCAGCTCCTTAACGTGTTCCGGATTGCTCACATGACCCAGAAACTTCACCCGGTGATTACTGGTCCGCTTTAGCTGCTCGACGAATTCGCTGCGGTAATTCGCACTCCCGGCAATGGCCAAGACGCGCGAGGTATGCACCTGCTCGAATCCTCGCACGATCAGATCGGCGCTATTTTCCGGCACCAGGCGGCTGGCAATCAGGTAATACTGGAAAGGTTCAAGCCCGTATTCACGAACGACATGGGGGTTCTCTGAGGTTTCGATGTTGGCCCCGTAAGCGATGCTCACGCTACGAGTACCAAACTCCTCCCGATAAATCCTCTGCATCTCGCGAGCATCGGTTACCACTCCGTTCGGGCAAATCGTCCCCACGTGCTTCGCGTTCCAGTAGAAATATTTTTTCGCCAGCGGCCCCCATTTGTCTCTCTTCCAGTCCAGGCCGTCCACATTAATTGCCACTTTCTTTCCCAGGAGCCGCGGCAACACGCAAGGAAAGGCGTTGGCCACATTTACCACGAAGATTACGTCCATGGCGCGAAACATCACGTCGAACATCGACACCAGCGTATGCGTCAGGGTCCCCATGGTCTTGCTCTCAACGCCCGGCAGGTAGATCAACCGCATCCCTTTGTAGGAACTCGGCTTATCGCGGAAGAGACTGCTGCGGCAGTAAACGGTGACGTCGTGGCCGCGGGCCACCAGCCGGGAGCCAATTTCCTCCAGAAAAGGCTCGTACCCACTATAGGTGTGCGGAATTCCTCGCGAGCCCAACATCGCGATCCGCAACTTCCTCCCACTACTGCGCTCGGGTTTATCCATATGCTCTCGCTGATCCTCCGGCATCAATCCGCTGCGCGTTCCATCCTGGAACTCATCTTTGTCGGCACAAGGGCGGTCCCCGCGACTTTTGACCCATCGCTAAAGTCTGCCGCGACGGAGATTGCGCGCAAGGAGTCGGCCGCCGCCTCATAGACCGATTCCACCGTAACGAGCCGCAGGCAATGGGGCTGGTCAAAAATACAATAGTCAAAACACGGCCGGCACCAGAATTCAGGCCGGATTACCACGCGATGACCTTCCCCGAGAGGGGCCCACCAAGCGGGCTCGCCTGGTCCAAAAATTGCCACAACGGGCACATCAAAAGCCGTCGCAATATGCATGGGACCACTATCGTTACAAATAAGCAGATTGCAGCGATTAAGTATCGCCATAAATTGACGTAACGGTAGCGATACCGCGATGGAGCGACTGGACTTTGGCGCCGAGGACGGTTGCCCGGGATCCTGAAACCAGAGGATCCGGATAGGAAAGTTGGTCAACAATCTTTCCGCAACCGCGAGGAAGTTTTCTTCTCCCCACTGTCGAACAGCGCTACGCGCGCCAGGGTGGATGGCGATAAGAAATTCCTCCGCCTTGACTCCAAGCCCCGCGAGGTATTTTTCGGCCCATTCGTCTTCTTCTGGCTTCAGGCGCAGATGCGGTTGCCGGGTAAGGATCGGTTTGCCCAGATGCTCGAGCAGCCGCAGCCATAAGTTGGAGAAGTGAGGTCGCGCCAGATCGGGCGTCGCGGCATCGGTGAGCAAGAATCCGCCCCCGCCAAAAGCATAGCCAACTCGCCGACGAACGTTGACCAGCCATAGAACGAAATTCTCGCGAATGTCTGCCCGGGCCGCGAATGCAAGGTCGAACTTTCGCGCGCGCAAAGTGACGAGAATCCGCAGAAATTCGATCCACAAAGGCGAGAAAGGATTGTATTTTTTCCAGCGAGAATAGTGCTGTGCCCAGGGAACCCGCACAACGATTACCTCGTCGACTAGCCCTTGATCAGCGAGGAGCGGAACACACTTGGGACTGGTCAAGATGGCAATGTGAGCATTGGGGTAGTGAATCCGCAAGTTCTCCAGAAAAGGGAGCTCCATGGCGATGTCGCCGATGTTCCAGTATTCGACGACCAAAATTCCCTGCACTTCTCCGGCCGCACTGTCAGGAGAACCGCGAAGGCGGTTGACGAGCCGTACCAACGGTCGCAGGAATGCTTCGGCGGCCCTGATTAACTTTCTCTTCCGCTGGCTTATTCGGACAAGAATTCCCAAGGCTGCGTCATCGGCGATTTTGCGCGTCGCGTCGTCCACCGTGGAAGCTGGCGCAATTTGAATCAAAACAGGCCTTTCCCCAATATTAGATGGGGGCTCCCACGCGAAAGGCTGCCGACACGCGACCACCTTGCCAGTGGCGCCGCACCCAGTTTTACAGAAATATCGGAGCGAAGGCTTCGGGTATTTCCGCCCCGATGCTTCCACCACGTTTCAAGCAGCATCTTTGCCTTTCGGAATCTCATTCAGCTTCGTAGCGCCAGAAGTATAACGAGCATCCATAGCAGCGTTCTCCACAATTCCAGCCAGGACATGAATAATCAACGAATGAGCTTCCTGTATCCTAGGCGTCGAGTCCGATGGCACGCTCAAACAAATATCGACGCAATCGCGCAATTTACCACCGGATCTTCCAGTAAGACCTATGGTTGCGATTCCTAGTGTCTTTGCCAGTACGACGGCCCGCAATACGTTCGGTGAACTTCCACTGGTGGAGATTGCCAAAACGACATCTCCGGGCTTGCCGATCGCTTCGAGCTGCCTGGAAAAAATATTTTCAAATCCAAAATCGTTGCTGATCGAGGTCAGGGCTGAGGAATCAGTTGTCAACGCGATGGCCGCCAGGGCCCCGCGATCAGCGCGATACCGCCCCACAAGTTCCGCCGACAGGTGTTGCGCATCCGCGGCGCTTCCGCCGTTCCCAAATGCGATTAGTTTTCCACCGATCCGCAAACACGCCACAATCACCGTCGCCGCCTGCACAATCCCCTTCACTCCCCCCTTGGCCAACTCAGTTTGGACAGCGATGCTGTCTTGAATCTCTTGTTGAGCCCTCGCAAGAGTGGCGGCCAAAGCAGTGGAGACTCGCCCTTCAGTACTCTTCATCACCATTCTCTCTCATCTACTAATCTAACAGAAGCAGGTACTAGCGATTTAAAATCGCACGCCACGAGGCGAATCGGGAACTTCCGATTTCTTCTCCATCACTTCTACTCCTTGTCGACGGCGCAAATTCCTCGGTTAGGCCATACCGCCCGCTGGGAGTCAGGGCCACGTCACGAGTCCGTTTCGGCCCCTAGTCTGGACCTAACGACCCGAGCGGGCGCACCCACAGCAATCGAATATGCAGGTATTCGGCCGCGCACGATGGAGCCTGCTCCGATTACACACCCCTTCTCCACATGGCAGCCATCCAAGAAGACCGTATTGGAACCCACCCAACAGTCGTCTTCGATCACGATGCCCAATCGTCGCGTGCCTTGCTGTTTGATCGGAACATCGCTGCGCTCATGGTTATGAGTTTCCGAGTGGAACGAAACGTGTTGGCCCATGATCACGTTTTCCCCGATCGTGATCTGCCCCGCCGCCCCAATGAAGGAATATGCGTCTAACGCGGAATCTCTTCCCATTTGCAGGCCCGCTCCCAAATTCGCAAGTAAATTGGCGCGAATGATCGAATAGGCCCCGATCATTACGTTGTCTCCAAGCTCGACGCCATGGCGGGAAAGCCCGTCGATTAGCACCCCCCGATCCAAGGTGACGCCTTTCCCGAATCGAATCAGGCTGGTGTTGCGAAGGCTCACTCCAGGGGCCATATAAACGAGTCGGAATCTTCTTTGCAGCAGGAGGCACTTTATAGCGCCACGGCAAAGCCAAACGGAACGCCTCAATATTATCCCGAATACAGAGCTTAAAGGGATCGATCGATCCAGCCGATACTCATAGCCTTTGAGCCGACTTACCATGAGATCCATGGTCTGGTAGGCGAAGTCTTTCATTCCTTCAATCTCCGAATGGCGGAGCGCTTTCCGCGGCCGCAATCATGGAGTTAACCGAGCCCAATCTCTTTGCACTTCCATGAAATGGCGCCATTTTTCGCCAATCCTTTCATTCTTTGTCACGCGGTACCACAAACCAAACACGATGATCCTTGCAATTAGGCCAGCCCGCAATACGACATCTGCTGTTTGCCGTTCCGTCGGACTTGAGAACTTCTTGTGATAATCCCGAAATCCCGCATAAAGATGCCCCATGCGACTCACCCCATATCCACCGAAATGGACGTATTTTACTGCGGTGCACTGGACAACGACTAGTCCGGACTGCGATATGCTACGGCAAAAATTTACATCGTTGCCGAAAAGAAAGTTCTTCTCGTCGAAACCCCCAATGGATTTCCAATACTTTAGGGTTGTTGCTAAGAACGATCCTTCCACCCAATCCACTTTGAAGGCCTGCAGTTGACTCGGCCCCCACGCTACTTTCGGTTTTACCCAGAGACTGCTAAACAGCCACAGCCTAAGCGCCTTTGGGAAACGACCGGCCGATGGCCGCAACTCCCCATCCGCTCCTTGAGCCCGAGCTCCAACAGCTCCAATCTTCAGGTCAGATTGCAAGAGAGTAATTGCCGGAACTACGTCGCTCAAAAGGATCGTGTCGATATTCAGACAAAGCAAATACTCTCCGTTGGCATTTTTTGCAGCAAGATTATTCCCCGCATTGAATCCGATGTTTTTCTCACTCCGGATGACCCTGAGCCACGGGAATCGGCCGAGAAGAGAATCAGAAATTCTTTCCGAAGACGCATTATCGACGAGAATGACTTCGAACGGGCAAGTAACATGCTCCTGAATTGAACTTAGACACCCTTCCAGATATCTGCCATCGTTGTGTGTGAGCAGGAGTATCGAGAGCAATGTTGGTCTATCGCAACCTCTATCGGGCTTCGAAATTCGTTCGGCGCGCTGAGACAGCATCAACACCAGCATCTGGCAGACTTATGGACGCCTGGCATCTATTAGTTCTTCTGCTTGAATGCGTTCCATCTCTTGGTTCATAAGGGCCCCCCAATCAACATTGGGCGAAAGAGCACGTCCGTCGAGGTGCGTGGCAATTCCAGGGACCGGAACCCACAATTTCATCTGCTGACCAAACAGGATTTGAAACCAGCCGTACAACCAGGCTTTTGCCACAATCCTGGCCAATAACGGTTGCTGAATGGCAAAGCGCAAAAATTGAAAAGGATTGAAGATCGAGAATTTCGTCAGAGCCAGCCAAAGGCTGCAATCGTAATTGTGATGACAGTAGCTCCGAAAAATCGTTTCATTGTGAAGTAACGTCTGTTTTCGTGTCAGGAACGTCAGGCAGGTCGAAGCTGCCGTCCTCCAGTGATTTCCGCTGTGGACGCGCAACCACTTCGGGTAACGGTGAATTTCGAGAGTGTAACAATCGGGATGATCATACGGGGATATGAAATCGACATCATCATACGCCCGCAGGAAGTCCATCATTCGATGAAACTGATTTGGAAGATAAAAGTAGTCGTCTTCGGCGAAATATACAAGACGGCTGTCATTTTGGCCCAATAAAATATCGATCTGCTTCCCAAAGGTCGGCAAATTGCCAATGCCCGGGAGCCGCACCAGGACCAAGTCTTCGGAGTCAAAATATCTGGCGAAGAGCTGCGCGTAGACTTCGGGGCACCCGTCCAGCAAGACCCAGACCTTCACGCGCAAACCCTTCAACGATTCTTTGAAGGACCGCAAACAGATCTCAGAAAGACGGAGTTTATCGTCACTAAAAGGAAGCCCCACTGCGGGTTTGGCGACCTTTGGATAGATTCGATACGCTACTGCGAGGTCGTAATTAGTCATTTGAAGACTTGAATCGATCCCGAATTCACAATCGGGGCCCTAGAGCTCTGACCTAAAATCTTTCTCTGTCGGCTTTCTTTCGCAATTGCGGGGCGGTGGCCGGGGCAGCGGGCGGTGTCCACTGGGCCACCGGCTTCCAAGCTGAACCTCCAAGGTCGCTTCGAACGAACGTCATTGAACCGTTTACCACAACTGAGCTCGCCCCCATCAGATCGATGTTTCCACCGGCGGCAAATGTAACCGATCCTCCTAACGTGAACAAAGTGATCGTTTCTCCGGGACCTAGCCCGCTTTGGATGGTCATAATTGGCGTCGCCGACGGATTCAGCCCAATGGAGTGGACACCAAGGGCATTGATAGACGTTGCGGGATTTACTTGAGTCGTGATGCCGGACGTGGGCGGAGCGTTGAGGGATCCTGCATAGAGGTTGTCCTGATAGACGACACTGGCGAAATTTGTCGATAGAACAATCACATCGGGATTGCCGAACACATGGTTGTGCGCGAAGACGATGCCTGAGGCGAAGGTAGTGGCAACCTTCAGTTCGTATCCCGCACCACCGTTGATGCCGACGTCACCCGCAAAGTAGGAATCGGCAATCGTCAATCCATGCACACCAATTCCTGTATTAGCAGTTATCTGGTATCCGCCCCATAATTTCTCGTGGTGAGAGCCATAAAACGTAATATTAACGGCGCCGTCGATTTGTACCGCCGTAGCCGCCGACTGAGACACCAGACCTTCGAATACGACGCTGGTAGGATAGCCGCCGAGTCCACCGCCAGTCCCTCCGATATATACATTTGTTCCGTCTCCCACACTCTGACCATCGAACTGGCAATTCCGGAATCGAAGTTCAAAGGTGCCTCCCTCCATCTTCAGAGCGTTCCCACCTGCGCTGGTCCGAAACGCTACGACGTTATTAAATTGCACCCATTGCGTCAGCGACGCGAAATCATTGCTTCGTCCTTTGATATGGACGGCGATACCCGCAAACCCTTCCAAGTAGACGTCGTCTATAGTCGAATACCACAGCCCCGAACTGACAGTGGAACTTGTGTCGAGAAGAAAGCCGTCCTCACTGGTATTTCCAACCGATCCAAAAACCCGGAAACCAGAAAGAAGCACATTCGTGGCAGGCGTGTTGTTTGTTTGGGGAAGAACGAATACTGGGCTGTTTCCGTTGACGGATTGCAAAATGCTTCCATTGCAGGGAAGCGGGACAGTGCAGACTGGGGGATTTACTGGGGCTCCGGAGGCACCCATACCAATAATTTTCAGCCCTTTACGTAGCGTAATCTGTTTGACGTTATAAGTGTACGGCCCTAGGTAAATCGTAATCGATTTCGTTCCGGAGTCGATCGTGCCTAGGTTGAGATTTGTGTTCGGCGACAAAGCGTAAATAATACAGCCGTTCGCGGGACAAGCGCTCACGGCAGCGGGCACGCCACCTGCAAACTGGTCCGCAAAAAGTATGTTCGAGAGATTCTGCAAAGTGACCGTGCCGCCAGCATCGGTTATTTGCGAACTCGCAAGCCCGCCCCCGGAGAATTTCGGTATAACATTCACGGGGCCGACTCTACCCTCGATTGCGGGATTTGGAGCTACCGAAACCTCGGAGTTCGAAGCTTCGGCTACAGTTCCCGTTGCCGCTCGGATACTAGTATTCGCTACCGCCGTTTCGGTGGCCGAGGCGGTAACGGACGACACATCAGGAGCAGCCTTGGCAAACGCGGAGACGGGCAAGCCGCCCAAAGTCTGAGCATCCGCGGCTTCCATGGCATAAGGCACACTCACCATTAGGATTCTGGGTTCCTCCTCGGTTCCAGGTCGTACCATTTGTATGCCCAACCAACGTGGTGCTCCCGCGGTAAAAATATCTATTGGGATGCCATCCGATGTGCTCGCACCCAGCATTACCTCGTAGCGACCTCCATTGTCGATTTGCACATTCTGAATTTCTTGCCAAAGTGCAGTTCCGCCGCTCGAAGCGTCATAAACCACGAATTTTAGTGCGACAACTCCAATGTTGGGTCCGTCAATTCTGCCGTTCAGTGTCCCGCTGAATTTCACAATATGAGGCACGCCCTGGGAGCATGCGGCACTACCAGCCGCGCATTGACAGCTAGAAACCAGGGGCATGCCTACAGACGCGATCAGCACCAAAGCAAATCTTTTCACTAATCTCATGGACCTCCTTCAGAAACCACTTGTGCGTGACGGGATGACGAAGTAATTAGACAGAAGTCCAAATGATCGGCCGAGAAGGCGAGCGCCCAATAGCGTTCTGTCGTTCATTCGGATCGTCCAAAATAACTACAGCCGATGCCAAAAGCCCGAAATGAATCCACGGAAACGCTAGGATGGTGCCGTCGGTCGATTGGAATGTAATGCAATACAGCAAGGCTCCGGCCCAGAGACCAAGGAGGATGGGAATTTCTCTACTCGTTCCGCGTATCTCGCGTCGAACTCTCGAACAAAGCGATATGAAGAATCCCAGAAGCATGGTGAGTCCTAAAAAACCGGCGTCATGGAGCACCCGCACGGTCAGGTTGCCCACCCAAGTCGGAATACCCGCCCATTCGGGGACGTACTGACCAAGGTCGAATGTTAGTTGCAAACTGGAAGTACCTGATCCAAGTAGCGGATGCTGTGGGATCTCGTTCAAAGCTTCGGCGATCACCACATAGCGTATCAGTGCAGTATCTTCGGCTAGCCCCTCTGAAAACAGATCAGCAAATCTTTTCTGCAAGACGCCCCCGACCGCACTCGAGCCCACTAACACAACCGCACCGAGCCCAATTGCGAAGAGCGCCACTTTGATTTGACGTCTGTTTCCCGATGGCCGAGCCCTCCAAAAGACCCATCCTCCAACCAGCGCAAACGCGAACAATGCAGCGCGAGAAAAACTAAGAATCATTGCTAACGAGGTCACCGTAAACCCCACGAAGGTGCGAAGACGACGCTGGGGAGCGCTTAAATAGAGAGCCAAAAAAAGAACTGCGCCGCACGCCGTGTAAGCTCCAAAAAGATTCGGCTCGTACTGAGAGCCGTAGGGAACAGCCAGACTCCCATACTGATTTAGTGCGATACCGACGGAACTTCCGAATACCTGATGGGAGAAATAGCAACAAATTCCGTATATCGATTCGATAAATCCACCTATCAACAAAATGCGGAAGGTTTTTTGAAGGACCTTCCGATCCTGTACCAAAAGGCGGATCAGAAAATAAGGAAGAATCGCGAGGCTATTCTGAAATGCCCAACGTAGAGTGGAGGCAGGCGCGGGAGAGCCGAACGCCGAGCTTATGAAGTTGATAGCCACATATGCTAGGATCCAGTAATCTAAAGTGTCTAATCGAGCTCGCCTCTTTCCAACGAGAAGCCATGCAACAACAACCACAAATATGATACCTGAGGCAAAATGTTCCGGACGGGCCTTCCAACCAAAAATCTCCACAAAAAAATATGGCATCACGCTCGTGCCTACGAGAGCTAGCGTCGCACCGTACGGCCAGCGCGCCACGATCAACAACAAGAGAAATATGCCAGCGGCCACCCAGGCAATCCACGAAAGGCTTTCCTCTGTCGCTAAACGGCACAGTATTCCCAAGAGGACGACGGCACAAATCGCCTCTAAGCCCTTAAGGAGTCCCGACTCCCACCATGTTGCGACGGCGGTATCCGGCATTATTGCGCCTATCCTTGTCCGCAGGTCAGGCAAGATTGACCGTGGACTGAAATATGAGTGGGAAGTTTCAATTACGCGACTCTTCGAGCTAGTACAATTATGTCCATGGCAAGGTTAGGGAGAAGGTCTCCAGTGATTGCCAGCGAAGGCATCTTGACGTCATCAACGAAGCGCTGAGGAATAAACGGCACCCAATTGCCTGTCTGTCGCACCACAGTAAAGCCATGGGCCGCGAGCTGCCGCTTCAGCGTAGACGGCGTATAAAGACGGACGTGACCACTGCCATCGAGATTATAGTTTAGCCATTTCGGGTAGATTCCCAGAAGCAAACGAGCGCGGTTTTCAAAGGAAGCCAAATTGGGGGTTGTGAGAAGCAGACTGCCACCGGGTTTACAACAGCGCCGTACCTCGCTAAGAAAACCATCTGTGTCAACGAGGTGTTCTATGACTTCGCCTGCAAAAATCAGGTCAAATCGCGCATTATCAAATGGAAGAGGGCTCTGGTTCAAGTCGCAAACGCGAGCGTCAATACCTGACTTTATAGCCAAGCCAATTTTATCTAGATTGACATCAACTCCAGCCGCTTCCCAGCCTTGAGACTGCCAACGGGCCGCCCAGTCGCCCTGAGTACACCCTATATCGAGCAATCGGCCAACCGGTAACGACTCGATGATGGAAACGCATTTGCGAAGTCTGCTTTCTCGGAGATCGTAGCTGAATTCGTGCCCGGCGTTGTATGTTGATAGCTCCTGCATATTCTTGTATTGCGTCCCCTTACGAACTCTCGCCTCATTCGAGGCTGGTTTTAATTCTCAGAATCCTTTGTTAGGAAATTAGGAACTCTGTCTAGCCTTCGGCGGCAGGTTGAGACCGCAAGATGAGCGGTTTATGGGCCACTGCAATTACGAAAGCTGGCTGGCGCAACGGTCGTGTTCGCAGGAGTTCTATTTCATTACTCAAATGCGTCCAGTCTCCGTTGAATTCGGCCGCTCCCGACGCGCTTGAGGACTCGCGTCCAAAGACGCGCGCAATTGGCCGAGTTAAACGCATCTTATTAAGTAGCCTTGAAAGAACTATCCGACCCGCGAACAGAGGATAAAAGCTGTCATCCTGAGCATACAACCGAACGTCGGTAAACACGGAGGTGATCAGTTCCTTGAACTCGGCGACTGTGAATTCCTGGATGTGGTACCTATTTTTTTCCCCCCAACGAGTCAATGTTCGATTGGGCGTAGAACAAACGAAAATTCCCCCGGGCCTCAGCACACGCCAGCATTCGTGTAAAAATGATTTTTGATCACTGATATGCTCTATGGTTTCAAAGGACACGACGGCGTCAACACTTTCCTCCGCTAAACATAGTCGTGTGGCTTCGCATTGAGTAAAGATGCAGCCGCCATATGCTGCCTGTGCGTACTTAACCGCCTCTGTGTCGATGTCGAGACCTATACAACTCTTGGCTCCGGCATTGAGAAGATAGTGAGTGCCAATACCGCTGCCGCTTGCAACATCCAATACCCGCTTATTTTTTACGAACGCCCCAGCAAAGACGTAACGTACTTCGTGCTGACGGAAAAGGCGTCCCCCGATTGTGCCCGGAACCAGACGCTCGCCAGTAATCGGCAAAGTCGCTATTCGAGACGGTCCCCCGGGATCGTGTGGCGAATAGCCACCGGCGGTTAGACTGGCTTCTCCGAGTCCCGCATCCGGATCCATCCGACTTCGGACTGAGGCGCGCCCTTCCAAAGGACACATTACGCCGCGCTCCTGCTCTTGAGCGTCGTGGTCCGCAGCGGATTCAGCAGATTGAGAATGGATCCGCGATCCAGGTCGTCCAAAACATATTTCCAGTTGGCCAGTGCGAATGCTGTTAGCCACACCGCACTCACGCCAACCTGCGCCAGCAAAGAGTTCTGCAGCATCCTCTGCGTTATGGCAATGGCTAGTCCGGTGACGCATAAGATAAAAAATCCAGTTAGCATTTCTCTGCCAAGAAATTCTCGAGGAGAGAGAGAAAACAGCCTCCAGGCAATCAACATCAATAGAGCCACTTCGACAGCTACTCTTATGGACCATGCGGTCGCCGCTCCATCAATGCCCCAGCGGTGCACCATCCACCACGCGAAGGCCGCGTACGGTGGAAGTTCCAGCAGGAACAGTATTGCAGTGGCGCGGGGGCGTCCTAAAGCTTGAATAAAACAGTAAGGAACCTGGGCGAAGCAGTTGACGAAGACGCCGACTGCAAGTATCTGCAGGACTACCGAACTCTTAGCCGCAAAATCCGATCCGAGCCACAACTGCATAATCGGTCGCGCAAACAGCACTAAGAGCAGACTAATGGGAGCTAAAACCACAAATAAATATTTCATGGTTCGAAAATATAGCATGGCAAGCTCTCTCTTCCGCCCAATACCGAGCGCACTACAGGCCGGGAAGATGGTAATCGTAAGGCTGGCCGGGATCATCCAGAGCTTGGTTACCCCTTCAAATGAAGCTGTGTAATACCCCACCATCGATACGGAAAGGAGAGAGCCTATAAAGAATCGCTCCATGGATAGCAAAATAGGATTTACGATGTTTCCGACTGTTACCCAGCCGCCAAACTTAATTAACGGACGCACGACGCTGTCGCTGAATGTCGGCCACGATCTCAAACATGGCAGCACCTGCAGACAATACAGCCAATGGGCCAGCAGAGAAACAAGCCTCGAGGCCACCAGGAGGAGTACGATTCCAGGCAGTCGTAAACCCAATCGGAGCGCCGCCGCGGGAATGATGAAGACTAGAGCGCTAAAAGGTACGCGCAAAAGATTGACAATGTCAAAGCGTTGGCATCCTTCAAGAACCGAACGAAGTGAGTTGTTCGCCAACACGAGCGGCAGCGACGCAGCGAGAATAAAAAACGTTGTCCTAGCTTCATCAGTAAGATAGGACGGAATTTTTAGGCCCCCGCCCACCAGCCAAGGTGTTACTCCCACCAGTACGATGCAGCCCGCCAAACCCAGGAGATTTTGGATGGCCATCGAAGTCCACACAAGCGCTGGCACATGCTCAAAGTCTGATTTAGCCAAGTGTTCTGCTAAGAACTTAGTCGTTGCGCGGCCCAGCCCGAAATCGAATAAACTGAAATAGCCGAATACTACCCATACAATACCCAGGACTCCGAAACGATCGGGACCCAGTCCCTTGACGATATAGCGCATCAGACCCAAACCGGCGAAGAGCGGCAGGAGTTGCCCTATAAAATTAAATGCGGTGCTGCGCGCAAGTTGTCCCTTTCCAACTCTGAAAGGGACTGCGGTTACTTCCTTCGGCACCTCCTGTAGCTCTAAGCCGGTCTCTAAACTCATAATTTGAGCGGCCCGGTAGCAACGGGTTCGACCTGGTCACTTCCCACGTCGACTACAAGAGACCGCATGATCATCTCGACAGATAATACGACGCGAAGGCGGCCTTTGTTGCGCAAGAGCACTCCTTCTCTCCCAGCTAAAGGACCGCTCTTAATTCGAACTCGCCGGCCAATAGTAAGGAACGGATGCGGTTCAAGCAACACTCCGGACGTCAAACCCTTCTTCAGCCCTTCAATCTCTTCATCGAGCAAAGGCGTGGGATGTCCGTTAAACCCAACCAGCCGAACCACCCCCGGAACTTCCAAAACGTGCAGCCGATTCTGCGACACGATCTGCACAAACACATAACCCGGAAACAGAGGGAGTTGCAAGCGCATCCGCCGATCCTTCCACCGTCGCACGGTTTCATAAAGTGGAAGAAATGACGCTACACGCCTCAGTTCCAGTTGCTCCCTGACTCTCTTCTCGTGATTCCTGCACGTATATGCCGCATACCACTTCGTTTCCAGATGGCTCAACGGCGAGGCTCCAGCGACTGTTGGGGAGAAATTGAAGTTCGGTGAATTCACCGTATGATGCTCCTAAAACTCCAGATACAGCTTCGCCCCGTCACTCACAGGGCATTTGTGACCTAACCCACTTACAGTCAATCATTTACGGGACGCGACCTATTCTCCAGCTTCGTCGCGATCCGGGCGCTCAGAGCGCACCAAACCTTCTTTGCCTCGATGGTTTCGCGAACCATTCTGCGCAAATTTCGGCAGGCGGGCTCGCAAATCCGTGAACACTTCCCGCGCAAATAGTTTCCGCGCATCGTGCTGGTCCGTCTGGTCCCACTGGGTTTTCGAGAACAGCCAGATCGTTGCGACCGCAAAAGCCGAGGTAGTTCCGATGAAAATAATCAGCAGCCGTGGGGGGAAAGACTTCTTGTCCGGAACAGGAGCTCGATCAAGCACCTTCACGGCAGGAATTTCTTTCACTTCTTGCACTTTGGCCATCTCGTACTCTCGAGTGAGAGCCTCGAGCACAGCCTCCTGAATCCTGGTCCTCCGATACAAATCGGCGTATTCGACACCCAAGAGCGGCAACTTTCGAATCGAAGGATAAAACGAATCGCCCGGCGCACTGGCTACCTCCGTCGCGCTTTCGCCTTTTCCCCCGAGCTTATCCAGTTGCCGTTGGAGTTCATCGATGCGGGCTCTGATCGTTCGTACCCGTGGATTACTGTCGGTATAGATTTGCCGCAAACCCTGGTATTGAGACTGCGCGGCGATCATTTCCCCTTGCAGGCTGGCGGCCGCGCCCACCATAGCCTTAGCCTGTTCTTTCACGTCGACCGCCGTGTTCTTGCTGGCGAACTGACTGAACTCCCGCTCGGCATCCTCCAGATCCTTGTTCACCGCTTGTAAGCGTCCTTCCAGGAAGATGCGCTCGCGGCGGGCAGAAGAAGTGCTTAGATCGGCCACAAGATGATTCAATTCCTCCACATATGCTTGCGCCATCGCCGCGGCCCTTTGCGGACTTCGGTCCGTTACCACGATGGAGATGATTTGACTCTTGCGATCAACAGACACGGCAGTGTGCTCCGCCAAGGCTTTTCGCAGGTCTTCCATGCTGCTGGCGCCGTAGACTTTTTTCAGATCAAACTGTTGAATCAGTTTGTCCGCTACCGTGCGACTCCCCAGAATCCCGACGAAAATGTCGCTTGAGCTCTTCAGACCCAGAACATCGTTGGCAAGGGCCCCGAGACCTCCCGAGCTGCCGGCGCCCGTCATGGCCGCCGCAGCCATCATCAGTCCAGAGCTTGACTGATTATCCGGAGGCATCAGGCGCGCTATGGTTTCATAACGCTTGGGGATGAGATACGCGACCACCGTACTCGCGAGCAGCGCGTACAAACTTACTCGGTACAACATTCCGCGGTGCGCCCACAACAGTCGCAAATACGTGAGAGCTTTCTCGCCTTTATCGGCATTCTCCTGTGGCGTTGGAGTCTCCGGAGAGTCGCTTTGCGGCAGCTCAGGTACGCCACGACGCGACGAGGTACCGCTGGAGTAGGTCACGGGCGACCTCCGTTCCCCAGACTGGTTTCATCCACGGCGGCCCGCCGGAACACTTTCTCCGGTTGAAACAAAATCTCCACGGTTGCGCTCACGTCTCTCTGCGAACCCGGCTGAATTACCGGAAAGAGCCAACGCTCGTACTGCGCTGAAGCAGAAACGCTTACGCTGGGCCGAATCCAATAATCCCCTCGTGCGCCAACTTCAGTGACCGTGCCGCCCCCGGGAACAAATCCCTGACTGACTTTTTGATGTCGAAAATTAAACTGCAATCGATTCCGCGCGCTAAACCAATAATTCGTCCACGCCTGCGCACCTTGGCTTTCCCTTCCTATCCAACTACCAATCAGGTCGCCATTGTTGGTGTAGCCGCTTCGCCACGTATAATTGAAATAGTAAAATCCATCGCCGACATTACCGCCGATGGGATTGTCTGTGTACACGCCTTCCACCCTGAGATCCAACTTGGGAACGAGTGGAATTTGTGAAAAATAAAGGCCTGCGTGCCATGCCGAGCGGTCCGCATAACCAATCGGCGAGAATTGATCGTCGGTGAAGCCGTCGCCATAGAAGCTCACCCAGTTGCGCACATACGGAAGCCGGTAACTAAAATCGACGCCTGACCGACGGTCCCCGGGTTTCACTGGACTTCCACCGGTAGAGGTAACGCGCTCATTGGACAGCGAAAACAAGCTGCGCAGCAAGGTGTGAATGGTTAGAGGATAACCTGGACCACCATAGACAGTGGTGCGGAAAACTCCAAACTCGAAGTTACGGGTAGGTTTGAAGCTAAGTTTCTGGCCATGAATGAACGGCTGCGGCGTAAGCGTTTGGCCGTTCTGCCCAGTGAAACCCACTGGCGATGGACTAAAAACGAATTGGTATCCGGACAACTGGCCGAGGAAAAACTCGGTGCGCAGTGGACCTAGCCAACCCAGAAAACTCGGCAGTTTGAGCGGTGTGACCCGGTTTATTCGAAACATGTTGATGGGCGCAGCATTGTCGCTGAGCATCATCGGGCCGCCGTCGCCCGGCCCCCACCACAAACTTTGCTTCCCAAAAGAAATTTGCCAGTTCGATAGCATCAGCCCGACATAAGCATCCAGCAACTCAAACTGTTGGACTGCCGGCCTGGCTCCGCCATCGGTCAGCACTGGATAATTATCGATCAGCTGAATTGCTTCGCGCGTGGCCAACGAATACGTCGGGATGCTCGCGGCGGTTTGCTCTTCACCGCGTACGTAAGCGACCCAACGACCCCACGTTCCATAAGCTGAAAACCCACTAACCGAGTTAAATCCTTGCCCATAGGGGCGTCCAAAGTCGTTAATCTGAGTTTGGCCGAAAGTGTAACCATTCGTGAGGGGAGAGCCGGAGATTTGTTCCATCCGCGAGTACAATGACTCCACGCGGAACGCCCCAGACCCGTCCTGGTCCTCATCTTGTTTGAACTCACGCTGCAACGCCTCGATTAATCGACCCGCCTCACTGCGGTCGTCGTTGAGGTCCGCCACTCGATCTTCGGCTTCGTTCACCAATCGCAAACACTCGCCGCGTGTCCAAGGCCGCAAACCGGCAAATCCGCTGTCCACCAACCCAAGCCCTGCCAAACGATCCAAGGCGTCGTAGATCCAGCTATCGAGCGGTACATATGGAGAGCCTTGACTCGCTGGTGATGGATTTTCCACCCGCAGAAAATCCCGAATCGGTCTCCATTCCCCGCCGCCCAAACTCGGGTCGTAGTGGCGGCTGTACACGTCCTGCGCAATCATTTGACCCATCGTGCTGCCAATGAAGACGTCGGACGGGAAATGCTGCTTCGCTCGGATGCGCGAATAGCTCACGAACGACGCGAGTCCATAAGCCAATAATTTCGGTATCGGTCCCGGGTACTCATGTGCGATAACTCCCGCCACCGCCCAAGCGGCCGCGGCGTGTTCCGAGGGAAACGAAGTTCCACCACTGAAAAAGGGTCCACTGCCGTCACCTTGATATGGCCGCTCTCGCCCCAGCGTATATTTCAGCGCCTCGACCGCCACCAGACTGTTGATGGCTGCCTCGCCTGCCAGAAACCCCGTCTCTCGCCAATGTTCCCGATGGGATGGGTAGCTTAATAACCACATCGCGCCCGCGCCGCCGATCAGTGCAGCAACCCCGGCGTCCGAATATGTTTTGTTATGGCTGATGGTCGTCGGATCGTTCGAAAGGTGCGTGCTGATATCCCGGTCAGTTGTGAACAACCCGGCGGCGAAACCGCTCGCGGGCACCAGCCAATCAACGTCAGCGAAACGCAGACGCGC
>Ga0182024_10010818_pt1 | contig 18500 bp, 13 predicted proteins | sample P32metaG_FD_120480 | JGI IMG/M metagenome (GOLD analysis project Ga0182024, IMG submission 120480) | Permafrost microbial communities from Stordalen Mire, Sweden - P3-2 metaG (Illumina Assembly) | ecosystem: Environmental > Terrestrial > Soil > Wetlands > Permafrost | place: Sweden: Stordalen... | reverse complement strand
TGCGAACGCAATTCATACGAAGCCTGCGGCTCAAGCGCGAAACCGATCCGCGTGAACGTCGGCGACGACGAGGAGCCTTCCGCACTCATTAGGCCGATACGCGACACGTTTCCGGCGGCAACCATCCGCGGATACAACAAGAGCTTGCCGTCGCGCGCTCGCGCCGATGCTGGGTTAAAGATTCCCTCAGCTTCACTGAGAGCGCCGTTTGATTCCAGAATCGCGCCGGTTCGTTTTAAGAACATCGGCGCACGTATTCTGCATAGGTAGGCGCAACGACGCCTGGTAACGCCGCAAAGTACGCCTCCTCATCAACGATCGGCGCCCGCGGCGAGAGAACAGCCCGATGATGCTCGCTCGCGAAACGCGCCAATTCAGCCGCGACGGGTTTCTCCGTGCCGTCGTTGCGCACAATACCGAAGGTAAGCTCGTGCGGGGCCAGGTCGAACGGCGGCACGGAGACGAGTTCTTTCGCGTAATCCGCCCAGCACCACCAAAAAGCGCCTACAGCGCCGCGCGCGGTTAAGCGCTCAAGCACGCCGCGCGCATAGCTGGGCATATCCTCTTCGCTCAAACATCCGACGCCCGCTTTCGATGAACATGTCGGATTTCCGAACTCTGAAAACAACACGAGTTTTCCTGCGCATGAACGCGTAACCTCCGCGAGAAACGGAACAACTTCAATATCCGTCGGACCGCGCGCGAAATCGCTGTACACGGAATAGCCGTGCATCGTAGCATACGCCCAAGGCGCGCAAAGCGACGAGAGACGTACGCGGCGATCGCGCGTAATATCCTCGCCGTGGGTTCCCCCTGTGACCTCTAAATCAGACGCTTCACGCAACTCTTCGGTTAAAGTCGCGCTCCACGCAGCCGCATCTTGCGGCTCGCGCGGTTCACGCAAGTTCGTGAATTCATTTCCGAGATCCCAAGCAAGAATCGCCGGATGCCGATGAAAACGGCGCCCTACGGCGCGCACGTGCAACCGTTGTGCTTCCAATAGAGCGCCGGTATAGAAATCGCCGATCCCATACGGGTATTCGCAGCCGGCGCAGATCGTGCGAAAACGCTCCGCCGGCATCGTATGGTCCAGCGTCCATTCCGGCAACCAGTTCACGCCGCTCATATGCCCCGTGAAAAATGTCGGCATAGCCCGCAATCCGTGCGCGCCGACGCGCTCAAGGAACCAATCAAGGCGCTCAAGCATCGCACGATCCATCGTATCGGCGCGCGGTTGAAAACATTCCCATATGAGAAAAAAACGAATGACGCGCAATCCCAGTCCGGCGATGCGGGCGAGATCTTCGTCTATCTCGCCGCGATCGAAGCGTCTCCACATGGCCATTGCGCTTGCGCGAGGCCAATAATTCACGCCGAGAAGAAATTCAGCCATTGCGCCCCCTCATCGCTCGCTCAACGCGCCCGCCGCCTCATCATATACTCTTGGTGCATCGGCCTGCGGCCGGAATATATGACGGAAGAATGCGCCCGATCGCTATGGGACGGTCGGCCCGCATGCGACTCGCTGATCTCATGAAGGAGTACGATGAGCAGGCGCTCGCGAAAGACGCTTCTTTCATCGTCGGCAAGCAAGCAAGCGGAAGGAACAGTGAGGATGGCTGAGGACTGGTGACCGACGAACTGAGCGAAGAGCAGCGAAAGGTCGAACAGAAAATCGAACGCGCGCGATTGAAAAAAGCGGCGCAGCGCTTGGGCTGGAAATTAATCGGTCGTACAACCGTCGAGATCCGGATCGAACGGGAATTTCGTTTCGGCCCGCGCATCGCGATCGTGCGCGGTCGCGTGCCTGCGGATATTCCCTCCGATATGACCGAGGCCGGCGGGCAGCAGGCGATCGCCCCGATCGTCGATCCGGCGACTGAGAAGTTCCAACGAACGATAGAACGCGCAGCCGCCAAAATTTTAAGCGAGCCCGACGATGTCCCCTTCCGGCACGTTTTCGAAAAATCGTCCTTTTTCAGCGCATTGGAAGACGCGCAGCGTTCCCTCGTCCGTGCGTATCAAGAACTGGAAAATCATCGCATCGACCTGCGAGTTGAAGCGGATCTAGGACTTCGATTTTACCTTGAAAGCTTCAGCGGCTTAGAGCGCGCGTTTGAATATTTCGTCGGCCCCACGAACTCCGGAAAAACGCACGCGGCGATCGAGATGCTGCGCGAAGCCAAGTGCGGCGTCTATCTCGCGCCGCTTCGCTTGCTGGCGCTGGAAATACACGAACGCATGAACGATCTGGGCATCGCGACGTCGCTGGTAACGGGCGAAGAACGCCTCTTGCATGCCGGCGCGCGACACGTCAGCTCAACGGTGGAGATGGTCGATCTCAAGCGCGAAACCGAACTTGCGGTCATTGACGAAGCACAGATGCTTCAAGACGAACAACGCGGATGGGCGTGGACGCTCGCGATCGCCGGGGTTCGCGCCAAGCGCGTGGTTTTGTGCGGTTCAGAGGACGGCTTGGCCGCCGCGCGACGCCTTACGGCGCGACTAGGCATCCCGCTTGACGTACGGCGCTTCGAACGAAAGAACCCGCTCAAGGTGGTGGATGCGATCCCGCTTGCCGCGTTGCGGCCGGGCGATGCGGTCGTCGCGTTCTCTCGCAATGCCGTGGTCGATTTGCAGCGTCAGATTCGCCGACACGGCCGTTCAACGGCCGCAATTTACGGATCGCTTTCCCCCGCAGTGCGTCGGCGCGAGGCGGAGCGATTTCGCACGAGCAGAGCCGACGTGCTCGTTGCGACCGACGCGATCGGCCTTGGACTCAATCTTCCAATTCGGCGATTGATCTTCGCTTCGATCGAAAAATATGACGGCGTTACAACGCGATTGCTGGCGCCGCACGAGATTCGGCAGATCGCCGGGCGCGCCGGACGCTACGGTATACACGAAGAAGGTCAGGTGACGACGCTCGACGCGCGCTCCGTTGCTTTTCTCCGTGAAAATATCGGACGTTTTGACGCGTTCCCGGCGGATTGCCCGATTTGGATTTCTCCGACCGACGAGCATTTGCGCAGGCTTTCCCTCATTATTGAAACGACGCGCGTGAGCCGCCTGTTGCATTTTTTTCAAACGCGCATGCGCCGCACGGAAGACACGCACGTGCGCATCGCAAATCTCTCCGACACGATCGAAGTCGCCGTCGCGCTTGAACTGTCCGAGCATTTTCTCGATCTCCCGCTTACCGTACGCTGTACCTACAGTCGGGCGCCTGTCGCGACGCGCGGAAATAGCCTTGCGGTACTTGCACGCTGGGGCGAGCGCCATGCGAGGGAAGGCATCGTGGATTGCTCGGACTTAACGGCCGGCCTCGCGGCGCGCGATCGCCTTCTTCTTTTCGAAGATCGCTCCCGACTGGCGACGCTGTACTTATGGCTGGCCCAGCGCTTCCCCGACGTCTACGTTGACGGGCAAGCGGTTACGCAGATGCGAGAACGCATCGACGACGACATACACGAAGCGCTCTTGCAACAAGGCGCGCGACTCAAAACCCAAGGCAAGCCGATGCCGTTCATGCGCCGCAAAGGCCCGCCGAAGTTCAATCCGCGGCGGCTCAAGAAATAAGCTCGACCGACAGGCCGAGGATTGAAACGGATTTAGCGCTTCGCCTCTACGGCGGCTTGATTTCGAGCGAATTCGCCGCTCGTTCTCGGATTAGGCCCCTCGCCCTTGCCGTATGTATGCAGCGCAAGCGTATAAAGGGCATTTTGCCGAGCGCGGGTCAACTGCGACCAGGGCAAATCCAGGCGCGGTTTGGGAGGGGCATATTTTCGTTTGGCGGCCATACGCCGTTTGTACGCCGGCGATAATCCCGACTCCCGCGCACGGAAGCCGACGAGCAAGCGATCGTGCGCGAACGGCAAACAGACTCAAGCTTGCTAGAGAGGGCGCCGAATTTCCGCGGCGTACTTGCGTTTTCATAATGGCTATCGTCTGTTATGCACATGCACAAGCTCCGCCCGTGGCGACATGCAGCGATTGCAGCCGCGGACTTTGCAGATTTTGCGACAGTTTGGTACGCCCGCCGTTATGCGCGGAATGCCTGGAACAGCGCGCGTACGCGTTGCGTTCCCGCATCACAGGGCGAGCAGCCTACGCCTTGCTTCTCGCGATCTTGGTTTGCGGAGGCGTCAACCTAGCAGGGCGCTTTTCCTCACAACATCAGAACATTTGGCCGAGCATTGCCGCCGGCTACCTTGCCGTGTCGGCTTTTTACTGCGCCGCCGCGGTGCGCCGGCACATCCCCCCGGAACTTGAGCGCGTCCCGTTTATCGGACCGGCGCTTTACAAATCGGCGTGGTGGGCGACCGCGGCCGTCGTCGGCACATTCATCTTGCCGTTTCTTGCCTCCAAGACATTGTTTGAGGCGCAACGCATCAAGCAACTCTCCGTGATGGTGCAAAAACGCCTCCGTCCGCCCACCCCCGCACGCATCCTCTCAGTCCACGTGGAACCCTAGAGCCGCTTTCCGAAAGCCATGAGCGTCCAAGCGTCGCCCTCTCATGTACTATTGTACACTTCGGAGCGACGCTTGAACGCTCCTGACTTCCGGAAAACGGCTCTAGAAAGCGCTCGGCGTTAAGCTAGGCGGATGCTTGTTCTCTGAGGGCCGCCGCGTTAAAATACGTCGCCTGCGGATGATGGATTACGACGGCAGCCGTCGATTGCTCGGGAACTATTTGAAACGCCTCCGTCAAACGCGCGCCGATCGCCCGTTCGACATCGAGCAAACGCCATACGATCTCATGCTGCGAAAGATCCGGGCAAGCTCCGTACCCCCAAGAATATCGCTTTCCTCGATCCTCCGCCAACCCCAGCTCCGCGCGCACGCGCCGATGCGTCAGCTCAGCCAACGCTTCCGCCGACTGTACCGAAAAACCATGAAGGAAATACGATTCGCTGTAATCATTCGCATGCTGTAATGCGTCAATCCGCTCGGATACTTTCGATCCCGCCGTTACAACTTGCAACGCGATCACGTCGCTCGCGGCGCCGTCCTCAGGTTCTCGCAAATAATCCGCTAAACAGAGATGCTCGCCGCCGACTTGGCGAGGAAACGACAAGCGCGCAAGCTCGCGCGATCGGTTATCGGGATCGAAGATGACGATGTCGTTTCCCTTCCCCGCCGCAGGGAAGTACCCATAGACGATGCGCGGACGTAAAAGGCCCCCGCGCGCTTCATTTTCTTGATAACGCCGTAGCCGCGGCTCGAACTCCTCGCGCACCAGTTTTTCCCAAGCTTCCCCTTTACTATTCGCGCCGCCCCACGATAGCCGATAAAGGCTCTTGAGATCGAAGCAAGGCCAGAGGTCTGCCACGTCGACATCCTCGACCACGCGGACGCCTAGAAACGGCGCCGTAGGGACGTTTGCGGCTGCAAGGTTTTCGCGCGCGGTATGCGTGCTTCGCGTGCCGATAGGCGTCGCAGTACGGGCGCGATCGCGAGCACGGAACACGTCCTCGCGGCGATTCTGTAAAAATGCGCTGCGACGCGCATCGTCGCCCGTCAATACGTCCATGATCTCCAAGCCTTCGAAGGCATCCTTCGCATAGAAGACGCCCGGGTCGAAGTAGCGCGAGCCTTCATCGAGCAAGGCGATACGTTTGCCGAAATCGCGATTGATAGCCGCGCCGCCCACGATGATAGGAAACGCGAGCGCACGCGAATCCTGCTCGCTAACGCAAATCGGCATCTGCTTGGACGTTGAAACAAGCAATGCAGATAAGCCGATCGCATCCGCTTTCACTTCAACGGCCTTTTCGAGAATCACGTTCATCGGCACTTGCTTCCCGAGATCGAACACCGTGTAGCCGTTATTGGAAAGAATCGTGTGCACGAGATTTTTGCCGATATCGTGCACGTCGCCGAAAACGGTGGCAAGCACGACTTTCCCTTTTGCGACGCCTTCTTTCTTTTCTAAAAACTGTTCGAGATGCGCGACCGCCTTTTTCATTACCTCAGCCGATTGCAAAACGAACGGCAGAATGAGGTCGCCCGCGCCGAATCTATCGCCTACTTCCTTCATCGCCGGCAACAAGACGTCGTTTAGCACGGAGACGGGCTCGCGCGCCAGCAACGCCTCGTCGATCTTCGCTTCAATCCCGTCTTTACGACGGCGCAAAATAGCGTTGTGAATGCGCTTCTCAATCGGCTCGTTCGCATCATCGGCCAAAGCGGCTGCGGCGGAAGCCGTCGTCGGCGTCTTGCCCTCGAAATGCTCAATCAAGCGCTGCAACGAATCCGGGCGGCGATTAAAGACCATATCGTCGCAGAGATCTCGTTCAAGCTGATCGATCTCGGCGTACGGCGTGATCTCTTTGGCGTACACGATCGCCATATCCAGCCCGGCGGCGACGCAATGATGCATGAATACCGAGTTAAGCACGGCGCGTGCGGCAGGCTTCAAACCAAAGCTGACGTTGGAGACCCCAAGCGAAGTTAAAACGCCCGGCAACGCTTCTTTGATAAGCCGTATGCCGTCGATCGTATCAGTTGCCGAGGTAAGAAACTCCGCGTCGCCGGTCGCAAGCGTAAACGTCAAGGCATCGAAGATCAGTGCTCCGGCGGGTATGCCGTATTCTCCCACTACGATGTCGCGTATTCGCCGTGCGACCTCCAGCTTGCGCTCCGGCGTTTTCGCCATGCCTTGCTCGTCGATGGTTAGCGCGACGACGGCCGAACCGCTTTGCTTGACCAACGGCATAACTGCATCGATCTTCTCGCGTCCGTTCTCCAAATTAACGGAGTTCACGACGGCACGCCCCGCGTAAATCTTGAGCGCGGCTTCAATGACCTTCGCCTCGGTCGAATCGATCATAAGCGGCGCGGGAACCGACTGCGCTAGCTTCTTGACGATTGTCGCCATCTGCACGTCTTCGTCGGTACGTTCCGTGAGCGCCGTGCAAATGTCCAAGACGTGCGCGCCGCCTTCTACCTGCTCGCGCGCCGTAAGCAAAATTTCATCGTAGTCGTCGGCCAAGAGAAGGCGCTTGATTTTCCGAGATCCCTGCGCGTTAATGCGTTCGCCTATAAGCAATGGGCTGCCGTCTTGCTTGAGCGCGGTCGCAGTCATCGCGGAAGCCGCGTATTGCAAATCCTTGGGTTCCGGCGTTCGCCCTACTTTTCCGCGCACGATCGTCACGAACGCCGCGATGTGCGCGGGCGTCGTGCCGCAACATCCGCCGATCGCATTCACGCCGAAATCGTGCACGAAGGCGCCCAGTTCCCGCGCCATCTCCTCCGGCGTTTCGGGATAGATCGTTTCGCCCTTGGGACCCATGAGCGGCAACCCCGCGTTGGGAATCACGGAAACAAAGCAACGCGAGTTTTCCACTAAGTAGCGCACGCCGTCGCGCATATGGGACGGGCCCGTCGAACAATTCAACCCTATGACGTCGATCGGCAGCGCATCCAACGTCGCGCAAATCGCGCGAATATCGGTTCCCAGCAACATGCGTCCGGTAACGTCCAACGTGGCTTGCGCTTGAATGGGCACCCGTCGCAAGCCGCGCTCGAACTCGCGCACGATTCCGGCAATCGCGGCTTTCATCTCCAAGATATCTTGGCTTGTTTCCAACAGCAAGAGATCGGCGCCGCCCTCCACCAGCGCGCGCCCTTGCTCGCCGTAGATGTCCGCCAGTTCATCGAACGTGATTTTGGAAAGCGCGGGATCGGAGGAGGAGATCAGCATCCCCGTGGGACCCATTATACCCGCGACAAAGCGCGGTTTCTCTACGGTGCTAAAACGGTCGGCCGCCTCGCGGGCGATCGCGGCGGCGCTACGATTGAGTTCGACGGTGCGCTCCCCCAAATCGTACTCGTCGAGCTTGAGCCGCGACGCCATGAATGAGTTGGTTTCAAGGACGTCGGCGCCGGCTTCCAAGTAACTCACGTGGACGGCCGCTACCGTATCGGGGCGAAAAAGGACTAGCGCCTCGTTGCAACCGTGCCGGCGTGCGCCGCCAAAATCCTCATCGGCGAGGTTCGCCTCCATAAGTTGAGTACCCATCGCTCCGTCGAAAACGAGAACGCGCTGGGCTAAGGCGGCTAGATACGGGTCCATGAAGGTAAAATATACTCTTTCTCACGACGAGCCTGCACTGTGACAGTTTACCACCTCATCAATCACGAAGCAGCGATGAAGCCGCAACGCCGTGCACGCCGACTCAGGAGGACCGCCGAGGCACAGCAAGCCAAGCAACCGTCACACCGTATCTTTCGTTAAATTTTGCCCACCATTAAGGAAAGCGGCAACTTGATAAGTCGGTGTATGAGCTTGTCTTCCAGCTCATCATCTTTTTCGTGCGGGGCAAAGGTCGGAACGCCGACAGCCACCTTTATCGGCTGATGGGGATTTATGGTCTGCGCGGAAATGCGGACGAACCAACTACCCTCGTGATATTTGCCGATAATGCGATCGCAGTCGGGATGAGACGCATATGGATGCATGACGTCATCGCATTCCGCTCTCATGGTGCGATGACGGCGCGGATCGTTCCACTCGTTCATGATCCAAACGATCGCGTGTTGAGCTACGGTCGGAGGCAGTTTCGGAGGTGCTTCTGAAGATATTAGCATGAAAACAGCCTGCACCGCACTCGTTAACGACGCTTTAAGTTAAAGTGCGCGAAATTAAACTCGCATACGACGCCTTAAGTTAACGTGCATAGAATTAAATTCACATGCGGCGCCTTAAGTGAAAGTGCGTCAGAATTAAATGCGCGTACGGAACTTTAAACGAAGGCGCGTAATATTAGGTTCATGTTATGAACTGAAGTCGCGCTAGGCTTCGATTTTTTTCGCCGCGTGATGCTGCTCGCGCGACTCAAGATACTTCTCCGCTTTCATCGCGGCGGGCATCATATGCCGGCGGCAGTAATCGCCTGCTTATAGCAGTAACGGACTGCAAGCGCGCCGCAAAACACCGAACGGAATTTCACGGTAGGCAGCGGCACGCACTTCGAGAGGATTTCGGCTATAAACACCATGTTTTTCGTTAAATTTTGCCCATCATCATGGTAATCGGCAACTTGATAAGTCGGCGTATGAGCTTGTCTTCCACGTCATCATCTTTTTCGTGCGGGGCAAAGGTAGGAACGCCGACAGCCACCCTTATCGGCTGATGGGGATTCATGGTCTGCGCGGAAATGCGGACGAACCAACTACCCTCATGATATTTGCCCGTAATGCGATCGCAAGCGGGATGAGACGCAAATGGGTGCATGACGTCATCGCATTCCACTCTCATGGTGCGATGACGGCGCGGATCGTTCCACTCGTTCATGATCCAAACGATCGCGTGTTGAGCTACGGTCGGAGGCAGTTTCGGAGGAGCTTCTGAAGATATCAGCATGAAAATAGCATGCACCGCATTCGTTAACGGAACTTTAAGCGAAAGTGCGCGGACTTAAATTCACGTATGAAACTTTAAGCGAAGGTGCGTAATATTAAGTTCGCATTATGAGTTGTAGCCGCGCTGAGCATCGATTCTTTCCGCCGCCTATCGCCTTCCATTTTTGCGGCCTTCAGGCATCTTTAATACGCCTTTTCGGGATGAGCCTGCCTACGGAATGGACCAAAGGCGCCGGAACAAGAACTGGAAAATATCGACTTCGCGCACATATGCTCCTGAGCTATTACGACCGACTCAATGCGGCATCACGGGACAAGGATGAACGGGCGCTTGCCGCGCGTCGCCGGCGAAATCAAAGCCGGCCTCTAGTAGAATCTTCGCCTCCAAGCCCAGGAGGAGCGGGACTCTTTCCTCTTGAGGAAGGCCGATGGGATTCCTCGAATCTAATAGAGGGAGCTTTGGAGGAAGACCTGAGCGCTGACTGTGCGGCGGTAGGACTTAGGCCCCCCGGTTTATCTTCAGAACGCTTTAGCGGAAGCACGTCTCCGTGAGGAATAGAAGACGGGCTTTGCTCTTCCGTCTCTCTATGCAATACGATGTCCAGCTCATCCTTAAACGTTTTTATTATTGCCTTAACGTCACTTTGCAGGCTGTCAAGCGTCGCGTTTGGGGCATCTCTTTCTTGTAAGCGTTCAGCCCTCTCCCGCATATCATCGGGGATTGCAGTGAACGGAATCTTGATGGAGCCATCGTTGCTGTTCGTGGTTATATTTAGCCGCGAAACCTCCCCCTGCGGTAGCCCATGTGCCCAAGAATATATAGTATTATTATCTTCCCCCCTAGGATCGCGGAAAACGGTTACTTCATCTTCGGGCACTACGATCCCGTAATCCTTAAGCGTTGTTTTTATCGCCGCAACGCCCCTTTGTATCTCCGTAACGCCCCGTTCTATCGCCGCAACATCCCTTCGTATCTCCGCGTCGCCGTCATCTACCTTAAAATCGTGTGCATCTTTGTCACGGCGATGTAGGATGTGTTTATACCCCACGTACAATACTGGTATAGCAAGCGCTGTTGCAGCACACCCGGCTGCTGTACCTAAGGCCAAATCTGTGGAAACTCCAAGCATGCCCTGCGATGACGCAATCCATAGGACGCCCGATGCAAGGCCGAAAAATCCCGACCCGTATATGGCTACTAGTTCAGACGGCAAAAAACGAGAAACTCGCGGGTCAGCTGCCCGACCCGTATCCGGTACCGCAGTAGATGAGGTGCGCACTATGCGAGGGAGATCATCCATTTGGAATCTATTACGCATCGCTACCTCAAAAACGATATCGGGAGATTGTAACGAAATTTGTCAACTTTGAGAATAGCATAAGCCGGGCATACTTGGCGCATTCACGTTAAAACTTAACATTTCCATGCATTTTCGAAATGAGCGGCAATACTTCAACTTGCTGCTATTGTGATACGTTCTCGATTTTGCCGCGCTCGAAGCGATTCACGATAATTACGTACAGCACCGGCACCACGATCAAATTCAGGAACGTCGAGAGGATCATGCCGCCCATCACCGGCGTTCCCAACGAATGCCTGCTCGCGCTGCCTGCTCCGCCGGCTACCACCAGCGGCGTGATGCCGAGAATAAACGCGAACGAAGTCATGAGAATCGGACGTAAACGGGTTTCCGCCGCTTTGCGCGCGGCGTCCGTCACGCTCATGCCCTGCCGACGCAACTGATTGGCGAACTCCACGATTAAAATCGCATTCTTGCTCGCCAAGCCGATCAACATGACGAACCCTACCTGCGCGTACACGTCGCTGAGCACGAAACCGACGCCCGGGAAAAAAGCCGCGACGAAGTTCCGCGCCAACATCGCTAAAAGCGCGCCGAGAATCGCCAGCGGCACCGACATCAAGATGATGAACGGATCGATGAGGCTCTCGTACTGCGCCGCCAACACGAGATAAACGACGATGATGCCCAGCGTGAAGATCAATGCGGAAAGCGCCCCCGATTGAATCTCGTCGAGCGAAATACCCGACCACTCATGACTGACGCCCGGCGGATCGATGTGCCTAGAGATGTTTTCCATCGCCGCGATGGCGTCCCCCGAACCGTGACCGGGAGCCGCCTGACCGTTCAGTTCGATCGAACGAAAAAGGTCGTAATGATAGATAATCGGCGCGCTGCGCTCCTCATGCGTGCTCAAAAGCCCCGTGAGCGGAATGATTTGCCCGCTGCTTGAGCGCACGTATATCTTCTGCAAATCGTCGATGCGCGAGCGAAACGGCGCGTCGGCTTGCACATAGACGCGGTACGATCGGTTAAGATAATCAAAATCATTCACGTACACCGATCCAAGCTCGGTTTGCAGCGCGCCGAAAACATCGCCTAGAGGTATGCCCAGCGCTTTGACCTTTTGTCGATCGAGATCAATCACCAATTGCGGGCTATCGTTGCTAAACGTCGTGAAAACGTTGCTAAGCGCCGGATCACGGTTCCCCATCCCCATATAGCCGTACGCCGTTCCCGTCAACGCCGCTAGACCGACATTCCCGGTATCCTGCAGTTCGTACTGGAAGCCGCCGAAATTGCCGACGCCTTGAATCGACGGCAAATTAAACGCGTACACTTGCGCCTGCGCAATCCGTCCGAACTGCGGATATAACTTCTTGTAAAGGATCGCCGATATCGAATGATCGTATCCCTCGCGTTGCGCCCACGGCTGTAAACGCACGAACATCGTCGCGTGGTTGGATCCGTTGCCGGTAAATCCGAACCCATTGATATCGAAGATGTCGCGCACATCCGAGACGCCTCTGAGAATCCGTTCGACGTGGTCAGTTACTCGCTCCGTGTAGTCCAAAGAGGCGCCTTCCGGCGCCTGCACCGTGACGATGATAAACCCCTGATCCTCGTCCGGCGTGAAGCCCGTTGAGGTATGCGTGAAGAGATATGCGGTTCCCCCAAGCGCGCAGGCGAACGCAAGCACGATGACCCATCTGAAGGAGAGCAGCTTGGGAATCGCATCATGATACGTGCGACGCAACCAAGCTATGGCGGCATTGACCGCGTCAAAGAATCCCCCTTGAGGGCGCTGCGAGCGCCCGAGCAACAACGCCGCCAGCGCCGGAGTAAGCGTTAGAGCGTTGAATAACGATATCGTGATCGAACAAGCGATCGTCAAAGCGAACTGCTTGTAGAGCTGCCCCGTCGTTCCCGGAAAGAACGCGACCGGTACGAACACCGCCAACAACACCAAGGACGTCGCGATGACCGCGCCGCTGATCTCGCGCATCGCCGCCAACGCCCCGTCGAACGGCGACATCTTCTTCTCGTTAATGAAACGCGAGATATTTTCGATAACGACGATAGCGTCGTCGACCACAAGCCCCGTCGCCAAGGTAAGCCCAAACAGCGTAAGCGTATTAATAGAGAATCCCAAGAGCTTCATCAACGCGAACGTCCCGATCAACGAAATAGGAATCGTGATCGCCGGAATAATCGTCGTATGCCAATCCTGTAAGAAAATATAGATGACTAAGATCACCAAGAAGATCGCGACAAGCAAGGTGAGCGTCACCTCTTTGATTGACTCGTTCACGAAAGCGGTCGAATCAAAGGCGATATCATAGTACATTCCCGGCGGGAATTTTTGCTGCAATCGATCTAGCGCGGCCCGAACGCCTTTGGAAACGTCCAACGCATTGGACGTGGGTAATGCCTGAATACCCAAGCCGACCGCTTGACGCCCGTCAAAATGGAGATCCTGGGCATAGTTCTCGGCGCCCAGTTCAACGCGTCCGACGTCGCGCAAACGCACGAAGCCGCCGTCGGGCATCGTTCGAAGTATGATGTCCGCGAATTGATCTGCCGTAGTCAAGCGACCCTGTGCACGCAGCGTGATTTCATACGGTTGCTTCACGAGGATAGGCGGCTCTCCGAGGGCGCCCGCAGCAACCTGCACGTTCTGATCCTGCAACGCGGCGATCACGTCGCCGGCGATCAAGCCGTTATCGGCCAAACGTTTGGGATCCAGCCACAACCGCATCGCATACTTACGTTCGCCGAAAATGATGACGTCGCTGACGCCCGGCACTCGTTTGAGCACGTTCTTGATGTACAGGTCGGCGTAATTACTTAAAAAAAGCGCCGACGTGCTTTTATCGTGGGACGACAGCCCCATCGCCATCACGAAGTTTCCGGAGTTTTTCGAAACGGTGATGCCGGTTTGCGTCACCTCGGCCGGCAAGCGCGCGAGCGTCCCGTTCACCGCGTTCTGCACGTCGTTAGCGGCTTGATCGAGATCGCGTTCCAAATTAAACGTACACGTGATCGTCATCGCCCCGGCGTTGGTCGATTGCGATGAAATGTAGCGCAAACCCTGAACGCCGTTGATCGCCTCTTCAAGCGGCGTCGTCACCGTGGATTCCACCGCTTGCGCGCTCGCTCCGATATACGTCGCGCTCACCGTCACCACCGGCGGCGCGATCTTCGGAAACTGCGCGATGGGCAACATTGGAATGCAAATGACGCCTGCCAATAAAATAATGGCGGAGCACACCGACGCGAAGATCGGACGTCGCAGGAAAAACTCGATCATACGGCTTCTTCTCTCTGATCGGCGCGCGCCGCAACGGCAGGCGCCGCTCGCAGCAAAGGCTTAGATGACGAGCGCGGGCTCGACGACGTTGGCTTCCTGGTCGGAAAAGACAGGGTTGGAGAGATATCGCTCGCCCGTATCGCACGCGATGGTCACGATCGTCTTTCCCTTGAACTCCGGTCGAGCCGCAACTTGCAGTGCGGCCCAGATATTGGCGCCCGAAGATATCCCGACGAGCAGACCTTCCTCGCGCGCCGCACGCCGCGTAGTCGCGATAGCCTCGTCGTTGCCGACGCGGATGATTTCATCGTACACCGACGTGTTGAGGATCTTCGGGATGAACCCGGCTCCCGTCCCCTGAATCTTATGCGGGCCCGGTTTGCCGCCCGAAAGCACCGGCGACGCGTCAGGCTCGACGGCGATAGCGACGAAGCCCGGCTTGCGCGCCTTAATCACTTCACCCACGCCGGTAATCGTACCGCCGGTGCCGATCGCAGCGACGAAGGCATCAACCTTGCCGTCGGTATCGCGTAAAATTTCCTCGGCCGTGGTGCGACGATGGATTTCCGGATTAGCCGGATTTTCAAACTGCTGCGGCATGAAATACTTGCCTGGATCACTCGCGTGAATCTCCTGCGCTTTGCGAATCGCCCCCGGCATCCCGTCCGCCCCGGGCGTAAGCACAAGTTGGGCGCCGTATGCTTTCAGAAGATTGCGCCGCTCGACGGTCATGGTGTCGGGCATGGTGAGAATGAGCGGATATCCCTTGGCCGCAGCGACGAAAGCCAGCGCGACGCCGGTATTCCCGCTCGTCGGCTCCACGATCACCGTATCCGGGCGCAAGCGTCCCTCGCGCTCGGCGGATTCGATCATCGAAATACCGATGCGGTCTTTGACGCTGCCGGCGGGATTGAAGGACTCCATTTTCACCAAAACCGTTCCGCCCAGGCCTTTATTGAGGCGCGGAATTTTCACCAGAGGGGTATTGCCGAACGTATCGGCGACATTCTCGTAAATTCGTGCCATTTCTCTTCTCTCGCCTGGGATTTCAGAAAGCTTGCTCGGCAAGTGCGGCCCGGAACAGCCCCGCTCCTGCGCGCCCCCGCTCGCGGGACCTCTTTTTAAAAGGTGCGGCACCATGCGCCGCACCCGGCACTGCGCTACGCTTCCGAGACCTTCGGCCTCGGAAACTCCGCTCCGCGCCTCCGCTCGCGGGACCCCTTTTCGTTTATAGGGCGAAGTCTTGGTCGGTTAGGTTCGCGTCGAGCTTCAAGTTGCTGAAGAATTGGGATTTCACCAAAGCGTCGCCTTCGAAGCGCTCGCGCTTGACGGGCAAATGCGTCACCCTGGAAAGATACACCACATCCCTGGAGATACGCTGATTCGCGCTCGGATCTGCCGCTATCAACGTGATCTTCTCCGTGGGTACGCCCGCTATCGCAGGCCCCGGCGCCTCGCTGAGTTCGCCCTTCGTCGTTTTGAAGCGATCCAGAATGTTGCCGAAGTAAGCGGAATCGATCGTATCGCCGCGCAGCGACACGGCGCGAGGGTCGTGTATGCCGACGGTCAGCTTGATCATGCTCAAAAAGCCGCCCTGATGCCCGCGAACCGAATCCCCGCCCCGCCAAACGGCGACGCTGCCTCGGCCGGCTCCGCTGATTACTTCAACCTTCGCCGTCGTCGGTTTCTTATACCAATATCGAACCGCTCGATCTTGCGTTCGTCCGCCGTCGGTTTCATGAATCGCGATCGTAACCGTATAATCCCGCAAGGCGTCGACGGCCGCCCCGAACGCGGCAAGCGCCGACTCCGCTCGGCCAACCCCGCAGGCCGCAACGACGAACGCCGAACATAGACTTGCGACCAGAAAAGACGCACGCCTCGGCGGCACATGAATCATCATGGGGAATGCTATCGCTTCCGCATGCCCCATTCCTTGGTCCAAACTCGCGGCGCTTGATATGATATACTACATGCAGCCGCCCGGCGAGCAGCGCGAAGCGGCCCTTCGACGACCGCAACGTCGCGGAGATCGCGGGAAGGGCGAATCCGCGCGCATGAAGGCGAATGTTCATGGATTACCATTTTTCGCAGTTACGCGCCCTGTGGATAAGCGCCGGCGGAACGCCCAAAGACGCCGACGCCATGGCCGCTATCGCCATGGCGGAATCTCACGGTCGCCTCGCAGTCCACAACGCACGCGATCCCTTCGGCGGATCCTGGTGCGCGTGGCAGATAAACGGCGTGCACCCGTTCTTTCCGCAAGTCCTCACGCACGATCCTTACTACTGCGCCTTGGCCGCGGTATACGTTCGTCACAGGCAAGGTTTGAACGCTTGGTCAACGCACAGCGACGGGAAGTATCTGGCGTTTCTACCGTATAGGAGCTTGCACGCGATGAAGGCGCGCGATCATCGACGGCATCTCCGCTATCATGGTACGCGGCACATGGTTCACCATCGCAAGCCGATTGCCGATCTCGCGCACGGCAAAGCGATGAATCACTTCGATATGTGGTTCGTTCTCGCCGCCGCGTTCTTCGCGTTATGGCGCCTTGAGAAGGCCTCGGAAATCTGGGAAATCAATGGCCGGAAAACCTCGGCGATCGCTTCTCAACAAACGCCGTAAGCGCTTCATGATGATCCTCGCTTCGCGATGCATCCTCCTGAAGCAGGGCTTCCGCTTCCAGCCATTCTTCGAATCCCGATAGCATCGCCCGATTGAAAGCCCGTTTGGTGAGCGCGAGGCCGCGCGCGGGGCGCTCAAGGACCGCTGCCGTGAATGCGGCGACCGCGTCTCCCAATTCCGCCGCGGGAACGACGCGATTGACCAAGCCGATACGCAACGCCTCATGCGCGTCAATGCTTTCGCTCGTATACGCAAGCTCGAACGCGCGCCCTAAACCGACAACAAGCGGCAGCAAATAACTCGCGCCGCAGTCGGGGATAAGACCGATCTTCGAAAACCCCAGCGTGAAGCGCGAATCCTCGGAAGCGATACGCACGTCGCATGCGAGCGCGATCGAAAGCCCGGCGCCGGCCGCCGCGCCGTTTATCCGCGCGATAACCGGCTTCTCCAACGTACGCAGCCGCATCGCTATGACATTATACCCGCGTCGCATGTACTCGCGAACGGAAAAGGATTCGTCCCTTTTCTTATGTTCCGCGTACGCGCGGAGATCTTGCCCCACGCAAAAGCCGCGCCCCATGCCTACCAACACGACGCAGCGAACCGAGTTCCGCTCATGGGCGTCGCCCAGCGCGTCAATGAGGGCGACGGTCAGCTCCTCATCCAGGGCATTGAGCCTATCGGGACGATTGAACGTCAGGGTCAAGACCCCGCCCGCCTCATGGTTGACCAACACGTCGCTCATGGGGGCTGCGCTTCGTCGCTTGTACCTACGTTTCCGGGCCGGATTCGTGGTATGCTTACCTAGGAGTACTTAACCGTGCGCAAGCAACCTACCCGCGCCCAAATCATCCTAACCCTCGCTTCTCTGGCAACCGGAGCCGGCATCTTAACCACGCGCCGACAGGCCGCGGCAACCGCGGCGCCGCACCATTTCACGGTGAATCATAGCGACGACGAATGGCGAAAACTCTTAACTCCCGAGCAATACGACGTGCTGCGCAGACACGGCACCGAAGCTCCGAATTCCAGCCCGCTCGATAGCGAGCAACGAAAAGGAACATACCTCTGCGCGGGATGCCGGCTCGCGTTGTTTTCTTCAACGACGAAGTATCATAGCGGCACGGGATGGCCCAGTTTTTACCAGCCGCTTCCCCACGCGATCCAGACGTCAAAGGATTACGATCTCATCGTTCCCCGCGTCGAGGTGCATTGCAGCCGCTGCGGCGGTCATCTCGGCCATGTCTTCGACGACGGCCCAAAGCCCACGGGCTTACGCTACTGCATGAACGGCGTCGCGCTCATATTCGAACAGGAGAAAACCTAATGCCGCTTGTCACCGTCCGCGTTCCCAAGGGCGGCCTTTCCCAACGTCGCAAGGAACTCATGATCAAGAAAATAACCGACGCCGTCGTCGAAGCCGAAGGGTACGAAGAAGTGCGCAACTACACTTGGGTCATCATCGACGAAGTGAAGGAAGGCTCATGGGGAGTCGGCGGAAAAGCGCTAACCGTAGCCGAAATGGCCGCACACATGAACATCACTCCAGAGGTCAAGCGCAAGAATTGATTCGAGCAGCTCGGCTGCAACGTCGAGAATGGACGATCGACTGTACCGTTAACGTACCCGGTCCTTCAAAGAACTCCACGCTTTCTTCACTTTACCCTTCATTTTATCTTTCATTTCTTTCGAAAAAACACGAATGCCTCGCGACGACTCCTCCCCTCGCGCTTCCGTGACAATCTCGTCTAACGCCTCTGCACGCTGCGTACGCTGAGTATCCTCCTCCTTAGGGGTCCGCGGTCGCAGCGGTTTGCTGCTCGGTTCTGCTGCCCCTTCTTTGCTGGACCGGCTTTGTTCCTCGTCGACGTCGGGTGAGGGGGGTGAATTCCTG
>Ga0182024_10010817_pt1 | contig 18500 bp, 19 predicted proteins | sample P32metaG_FD_120480 | JGI IMG/M metagenome (GOLD analysis project Ga0182024, IMG submission 120480) | Permafrost microbial communities from Stordalen Mire, Sweden - P3-2 metaG (Illumina Assembly) | ecosystem: Environmental > Terrestrial > Soil > Wetlands > Permafrost | place: Sweden: Stordalen... | reverse complement strand
TGTCCTGGGGACGGTTCAGGTACAGGGGACGGGCAATATCCGATTTGGGCAGAACATCTTGCTTTATCCGAATGTACATCTGGAGACGCAGCAGGACGGTTTCATTGAAATCGGGGACAATGTTGTGCTCTCTTCCGGAGTTCATCTTGTCTCCATGTCCAGGATTAAGATCGGGGAAGGTAGCATGATTGGCGAGTATTCCAGCGTTCGGGATGCCGGTCATGCCCGCCTTCTCGGGGTCGCCATCCGCGATTCAGGCTGTACTTCCAGCCCCATAACGATTGGCAGAGAGGTGTGGATCGGAAGGGGCGTCACCGTACTTGAAGGCGTGAGCATCGGCAACGGAGCGACGGTCGGAGCGAACGCTGTCGTCACTCGGGATGTTCCTGCGGGAGTGACGGTGGTGGGCGTTCCGGCTCGGCCTGTCGGTGCGAGTACAACCTCTGAAGTTTTTCCTCGCCGTTCGAACAGTATCAATCAAGATCAAATCAATGATTCCTATCGCTTCATCCTAGGCCAAAGCGAAATTTCCGCGATTGAGTCCGAGTGAAGCTCTCAATTAAATCCCTGTCCACAAATCTCATGGTGAATATCATGTCAGAAGCTCCCGCAGTTTTGTCCGGATTATTGTCTCCCGGAAAATCTCCCACGCGCTTCTCCTGGGGATATGCACGCCGCCACTTTGACGACCTTGGTTCGGTGCGCGTGGGGATTTATGGCTTCGTCCGAGACCTCATCCCCGCTCTGGTCATGACTACATTGTGGTTCTTACAAGGCAGAAAGGCCCTTTCCACGTTTCCGAAGATGTGGCAAACTCCGCGGTTAAGCCTTCTCGATGTCGTACTTCTGGCAACTATGACGCTCTGCTGGCGGATGATCGCAGGCAGCAAGATGGCTTCCGGTTCGAATTTAGTGCGCAAGCAGGCGATCGGAAACCTGATTGCAGCACCCTGTTGCGCGCTTGTGGTTTTTGTTGCGAGCCTTATCCAGACGTCTCCTTCCCGTTCGCTGCTTCTAAGCCTCTACTTTCTTCTGGGCGGGCTAATGGTGAGCCTGCTTTGGCTTGGCGCAGCCTGCGTGACACGCTGGGCGATTCTGACATTTGTCGCGGAAAAGCGGGAAGTCATCCTGATCGGCTCTGGACCGAGAGCACAGGAGCTGTTTTCGAGACTGATGGAGTCTTCGGCCCAAGTGGTCACCGGCATCGTGGACGAAGAGTTTACGGGCACGGCGGAGATGCGCCCCAAGTATATGGGTGGCATCGATGAACTGGAGCACATTCTCAAAGAGCACCCCATTCAAGTGGTTTACTGCTCGCTGCCCATCAAGACGATGTATGCCGAGACCCAGCGGGCAATTTCAATCTGCGAGCAATTTGGCGTCGAGGTACGCCACTCAGCCCGGCTGTTCAACACGGATATTGCGCACGTGGACGCCTACGCCTCTGCGCACGGAATTTTCGCGATTCTCAGCATGGTGCGCAAAGGCTCTCGTAATTATGCCAAGCGAGTCGTCGATATCGTCGGGGCTTCAACGATGCTCATACTTACTGCACCAATAATGGTTGCGGCGGCAATCGCGATCAAGCTTTCCAGCCCGGGCCCGGCCTTTTTTGCCCAGGAGCGATATGGCACGGACCGCCGCCGGTTCCGCATTTTTAAGTTGCGAACCATGGTCATGAATGCAGAGGTGCTTCAGTCCGCTTACGAATCGATGAACGAATTGGCCGGCCCGGTGTTCAAGATTCGCTGGGATCCGCGTATTACTTCGGTAGGCCGCTTTTTGCGCAGCACGTCGATCGACGAACTTCCGCAATTGTGGAATGTACTGAAAGGCGATATGTCGCTGGTCGGCCCCCGCCCGTTGGCCGTTCGCGACGTTCGTCTGATTGACGACAGCAGGCACCTGCGCCGCTTTAGCGTGAAGCCTGGAATCACCTGCCTTTGGCAGATCAGCGGACGCAACAGCTCGGACTTTGAAACATGGATTCGCCAGGATTTGGAATACATCGACCACTGGTCACTTTTTTTGGATGCGCGCATTCTTATCGGTACCGTGCCTGCCGTGCTTTGGCGGAAGGGTGCGATGTAGTTGAACATCCCCGCTGCTCTTTCCGTTGAATTTTGCACTCGAACCAGTACCGTGCTGTAGCAGTCGCAACGGCATGGTGAAACCGGCGTTTCATCTTGCGATAAACCCCAATCTGCGCAATTTGCGTCCCCGTTTCGACAACACAAGCAAACACACAAAGGAGAACAATCGTGACTACGACCCTCGCTATGCCGCAAATGTCGCAGAGCCAAATCTCTGACGACGCGATCCAACAGACGATAACAACGATGATCGACGATCTCATCGGTTCGCTCCCCGATCCGAAGAAGCTGAATTCCGAGGCGCGGCGCGGGATCATTGCGCGCTATTCCGCAGTCCTGGAAAGCAATTTCATCTACTGGATGACGGCTACGCTGATCGCTGTTCACGAAGAAGAAGCGCGCCCCATCCTGCTCGACAACCTGCACGAGGAAGTGCGCGATGCCCATCCGGCGATGCTGCGCAGGTTTGCCATTGCTGCTCACGCTTTTCCGACTGACACAGATTCGCTGGCGATCAATGACGAGCTGAACAAGATGCGCGTGTTTCTGGGCAAGCTTTCGGCTGTACAGTCGCTCATCGCGATGGCCTTCTTCGAGGGATACATCCAGAAGTTCATGCCTTACCTGGCGGAGCTTGCTACGGAGCAGGGATCTGCAGACATGGAATACACGGACGTGCACGGAGTCTGCGACATCGCGCACACGGACGGACTCTTCCGCGCGCTGTTCATCGAGAAGGCCGCCAATCCGCTCGATCCTGAAGAGGACCTCTATGAAGGCGTGAATCTTCTTCGCACTCTGATGCACCGGATTGTGTTTTACGAGAAGTAGGCAGCCGTAAGAAAGAACACATGACATCGCAGGTGAAAACTTCTAGCCAGCCAGGGGCGGACATGCAGGAAGAAGCGGGCTACCTCCCAGTTCCCGGGGCGCACCTTTACACGGTGCTGCACCGGGCAACTGAGCCGGTAGCTCGGGTTCTGCTTGTCGGACCCTTCGCTTCTGAGCGCCAGAATTCTTATCTTCCGTGGATTCGATGGTCTCGTTACCTGGCCGCGCGGAGAATCGAAGTCCTCCGGTACGATTATCGAGGTGTTGGGGAGAGTCTCGGGCTATTTGAAGACATGACGTTCGAAGATTGGCACGAGGATCTCCAAGTACTTAGAGATTGGTTCGCGAGCCGCTCACCTGCGTTACCTCTTATATTGCACGGCCTTGAAATAGGCGCACTTCTCGCGGCGAAATCATTTTACAGTGGCGTCGGGGATGCAATGCTATTGTGGTCTCCGCCGGCGAATGCAAATCAGGCGCTCCGCTCAACCTTGTTGCGCTGGGTTGGCCTGGAACAATTATTGACGCCAGGCGCCGAGCGAAGATCGGCATCCGATTACATCCGGCAGTTGGAACAGGGCGTACCGGTCGAGGTAGAGGGATATCAATGGTCTCCGAGACTTTGGCGCGATTCGTTTCAATGGGAGTTGCCGTCATTTCCCGGTGACGATCAGGAGCCGGCATCGCATCCAAAGCAGGTGAGAATCGTCAAGCTCCCTAAAGAAGCAGCTCCGCTGGTAAAGGGCGGTTTCGTGGGTTATGACGAAGTCAAGAACTTCGACTGGTTGTTTGAGAAGGATGCAGAGTGGATTGAAGCTCAGGCCGTCGCTTGCGGGGAGTATCAGCGATGAAGCAGTCGATTGAAAGTCGCGAACTCATAACTTTGGACAGCTTCGGAGCAGTTGTTAGGGGCACGTATCACAGATCGCGCGATACGAATCCGGATGCATATGAACAGCAGCGCGTGGGAATACTATTCCTGAATTCCTTATCGCTCCCCAGAACTGCGACGGGGGATTCTGCAGTATATTGGGCAGAATCATTTGCGGAATGTGGCTACCCCTCATTTCGCATCGATCTTCCCGGTCTTGGTGATTCCGATGGCTCCCTTCCGGTTGAATTACTCGATTTCATCAACTCGGGCGGTTTTGCCGCGGTGGCTTCCGACAAGGTAAGGGAAGTGGTCGAGCGTTTCGACCTGTCCGGGGTCATCCTCGTCGGGCACTGTGCAGGAGTTGTCTCGGCGCTTTTTGCGGCGGAAAAGTGCCCGCAGTGCCGGGGCCTGATCTTAATGGACCCGTATTTTCACCTTCCGCAAGCTATACGACCGAAGGTGCGTCAAAAGCTGAGCAACTGGGCTTTGCACAGCGCAATGGGCCGAATTGCGAGCGATGTGTACGACCAACTCAGGAAATTCTACCGTCGGTTGCGGGGAAGCAGACCGCCCAGCAACGCTAATTTCGCGCTTCTGCGGTGCTGGAAAGATGTGGCCTCGCCCGGTCTTCCCGTACTCCTCTTCAAGGCTCCGGCGCGCAAGGCGTTCGGCTCCAAACCCAGGGCCGGCCAATTCGATTATCTGCAGCATGTGCTGAAGTTGGCAGGCCGCCGCGGCCAGGTGACTGTCAAATTTGTGCACGGAACCGACCATTCCTTCGCGAACAAGGTGGGCAGAAGCGCCATCCGGCAGCTTACCGAAAACTGGTTGAAGGTTCATTTCCCGAAGGCGGGAGAGATTGACCCCCTCGCCAATCGTCTTTGCCACGAGATAAGCACAAGTAAATTAATCGTCCCCAGGAAGAGCCACACTTGAGAACCTAACCTCAAATTTCCCCAAGAAAATTGAAATCGTTTCAATATGGATATTCGAACTGAAATCATCGCTCAATTCGAAGAAATAGCCCGCGAACAGGACAAGCGGCTGGCTCCGCTGACAGATCAACTCGAGCTACTCGATTCAGGGCTCGATTCCCTTTGCTTTGCAATTGTCTTGGCACGCCTGGATGAAGCAATTGGGGTAGATCCTTTTGCCTCATCTCAAGATGCGGTCGTTCCTGTGACTTTTGGCGAGCTTGTGAGTTTCTATGAAAATGCCGCAAAATAACCCCACATCGCTCTGGAGCACCCTCAAGGCATCCGGCGACCCTTCCGGCCGGTTCGTCATGGATGCGGATTCGCGCATCGCCATGAGCGATCTGGTTGAGGGATCGGTTCTTTACGGCCGCCGCAAGGAGCTGCGGGCCGGTCTGTGCTTCTGACCGCCAAGGACCAGGTCACGACAGCTTCGGCGCTTATCGAACTCGACGGGAACGCACGCCGCATCGTGCCTTGCCCGCCCGATTTTCCGCTCGAACATTTTCCTTAAATCATCGATGCCTCCGAAGTGGACGCAATCGTCTGCAACCAGGCAACGATGCGGCTGGGAAAGCCCCGCCCCATGTACTTCAGTCCGTGTAGCCGGACGATCGTGCCCGGCACCTACGACCGGAGTGCGGAGCATCGGACGGAGTGGATCCTGCTGACATCCGGCACAACCGGGCTTCCGAAGCTTGTGGTCCACAGCTTGGAGAGTCTGACAGGAGCCATTCAGGCAGGCAAAACGCCGGGCGAAAACATCGTCTGGAGTACCTTTACGACGTTCGCCGCAACGGCGGATTGCAGATATTCCTTCGCTCCGTTCTTACCGGAACTTTGCTGGTGCTGGCGAGCGCACACGAATCGACGGCGGATTTTCTGGCTCGCGCCGCGGCGGAGGGAATCACGCACATCTCAGGAACGCCTTCGCCCTGGCGCCGCGCGCTGATGAGCCCTGCCGCACGTCTGATCAAGGCGGAATATGTGCGTTTGTCCGGCGAAATCGCGGATCAGGCTATCCTGAATCATCTTCGAGCTTTGTATCCTCACGCTCGACTCGCCCATGCGTTTGCTTCAACGGAATCCGGAGTCGCATTCGACGTGAACGACGCGATTGCCGGATTCGATGCGAGTGTGATCGAGAGCACTCCCGGCGTCGAGATGAGGGTTGAGGATCGCACGCTGCGAATTCGCTCGGCGCGCACCGCGAGCCGCTATCTCGGCCAAAATGCGCCGATCCTGAAAGGCGTGGATGGCTTTGTCGATACGGGAGACATCGTCGAATTACGGAATGGACGCTATTCCTTCGCCGGAAGGCGGGATGGCGTCATTAATATCGAGGGACTGAAGGTCTATCCCGAGGAGATTGAAGCGGTCATCAATCGTCACCCGCACGCGCAGATGTCGCTGGCTCGAACCAAGAAAAATCCGATTACCGGTTCCCTGGTGGTGGCCGATGTGGTTCGGAAGGCCGGGTCGAATGGCGGTCGCGATTTGAGCGCGAGCGCAATTCAGGACGATATCCTTCTGCTCTGCCGGGAAGCTCTGTCCCCGCACAAGGTTCCGGCTGTGATCAATTTTGTCCCTGAGCTCGCGGTGGGCGAATCGGGCAAGATGATGCGGCGAAGCGCGTAACACCATGGTCGGACGCGCCGCCCGGAACGGGACTGCCGCAGGTTTTCCGGGGCCGGTGATCGCGTTGGCGGTGCAACCCGCGAGCGCAACGCCAGCCATTCGCCAATAGACCAGGCCTGACTGAACTTGTGTTCGCCTCTTTCCGCAAGGCCTTAGTCGACCTACTTGCACCTACGCAATCAAGAAAAACACGACAACAACTGGATTTTGGCCTCTGCTAGAATTAACCACAAATGCCAGTTTCCCGGCCAAGTTCCAACAATGATAAGGAGTGTGTCTTATGGCAAGCATTTCTAACACGGTAAGCGAAGATAGAATCGCCACCGCAGACCTCAACGAGTCCGGCTCTTTTCTGGGGCTAGCCAGCGCGACTGAGGAATTGTTCAGCGAGTCGTTCAGCAAGAAGCTTGAGTCACTCGCGAAGGAGAATGCTGAAGCGTACAAGGCGAACAAGCCCTTCCCGCATATCTATTTTGACGATTTCCTACCCGTGGGAGCGGCGGAGGCGGCGCTCAGAGATTTTCCCGAACCGAAACAGTTGGCATGGGCCGAGTTTAACAGGCCGAAGGAGCGGAAGCTCGCCTTCGATGAGGTAGAGAGGCTGCCGCGCAGTGTAAGGGAAGTACTCTATTTTCTGAACAGTCGTCCGATGGTCCGGTTTCTGGAAGTTTTGACGGGAATTGATGGCGTGATCTCTGATCCGTATTACGTTGGCGGTGGCTTACATCAGATCAAACCCGGCGGTAATCTGGAAGTTCATGTCGACTTTAATCGGCACAACAAGTTCAAACTCGATCGCCGCATAAACCTTTTGATTTATCTGAATAAGGACTGGAAGGAAGAATACGGCGGCCACTTCGAACTTTGGAACCGGGATATGAGTGCCGCAGAGCAGAAGGTTCTACCGATCTTCAATCGCTGCGCCATCTTCAGCACTACCGAATTTTCCTATCATGGGCATCCTACGCCCCTTGCATGCCCACCGGACCGCACGCGCAAGTCAATGGCGACTTACTATTACTCCAACGGAAGGCCGGAAGAAGAGATCTCGGGCGAACATTCAACCTTGTTTCAGACGCGTCCGGGACAGGCACCGGAAAAGGATCCTTTATCGATGAAGGTATCGATGAAGGACGTACTGAGGGCTATTACGCCGCCGATCCTGATCAGTGCGGCGAAAAGGCTTCGGAAGTAAAAGAGAACGAATCTCGGCACAGGTTCGCTTGTCACCACGTGGAAAAAGTAGGACAGGCAAAAATGCAGAAGCGGTCCGCTTACATCCTGGTAATGGCTCTGTGCGCCGGTAGCACGGTGATTTGGACAGCTATGCGAGCCATAAGTGCTTCCGCGCATGCTCCGCGTAGCCCCGAGGAGTGGAATCCTCAATCCGCAGCTCTTTATCTTGATGGGCGCGAGGTGTGGTGGCAAAAGTGGCCGCCAGCGCAAATGGATCATGGAACCGTGTGCATCTCCTGCCACACCGTGGTTCCCTACGCGCTGGTGCGGCCGGCCCTTCGGAAGAAGCTAAGCGAAGAGGAGATGACCGGGCCTGAACAGACCATGCTGGCAAGTATCAAGAAGCGAGTGGCCGATTGGTCGGAAATGACTCCGTTCTACACGGACGCGGTAGACGGTTCCGGCAAAACTGCGGAGTCTCATTCGACAGAGGCTGTGCTGAACGCGGTGATCTTGTCGAGCTACGATCGTGCGCAGGGACATCTTAGTCCCACAACACTCCAGGCCTATAACGAGGCGTGGGCTCTCCAGGAGAAAACGGGAGCAGACGCCGGAGGCTGGAAGTGGCAGAATTTTCATCTGGCTCCGTGGGAGTCCTCCGAGTCCGGATACCAAGGCGCTGCACTGATGGCGGTTGCGTTGGGTGAGGCTCCTGAGAACTACGCGACCCAGACTGAAGTCCGCGATCATCTGGAGCTATTGAAGCAATATCTGCGCAGGCAATATGATGCGCAACCTCTGATGAGCAAGCTTTACGTGCTTTGGGCGTCCGCGCGGATTCCCGGATTGCTGACTGAGGCGGAACGGTCGGAACTGATCGGCAAGGTGGCGGATGTCCAGTTGAACGATGGGGGGTGGGCGCTTTCTTCGTTGGACGAGCAAAGCAGGAAGCATGCATTGGCGGACGAGTGGAAACGGCTGAGTAACACTGGTGAAGGCGATGGGTGCGCAACCGGTTTGGTTGTTCTGGCCATGGAGGTGTCCGGTGCAAAGCAGTACGAGGAGGCAATTCGGCGAGGCGTAGAATGGCTCAAACAGCACCAGGCGAAGGATGGCAGCTGGTGGGCCACGTCTCTGAATGGTCAAAGAGACGCGAACAGCGACATCGGCCGCTTTATGAGCGATGCTGCAACGGGTTACGCTGCGCTGGCGCTGGAAGATGCTGAACGAGAGATTTCAATTTCGAAATGAGTGCCGCGACGCGGGCGGACGTTGCCAATTTGTTCGGTGAATAGAGGCAGCGAAGGAAGGTGCGGATTGTTTAACAATATCCGCGAAGATTGGCAAACATATGGCCGACAGCTTTCACGACACGGTTTTTGGGCGATGCTCCTGTATCGCTATGGGAGGTGGCGCTATTCGATCCGGCCGCGGTGGCTGCGTCTACCATTCTCATTTGCTTACAAATTTCTGAAGCCTATATGCGAGAGTCTTACCGGGATAGAATTACCGTGTGAAGCTATTTTGGGGCGCAGGTTTCGCATCGATCATTTTGGTGGAATTATCATCAGCGGAGACGCGGTTTTTGGGGACGATTGTGTGGTCCGCAATGGAGTGACCGTCGGGTTGCGGAACACAGGAATGCGCGGCTCACCTGTGATTGGCAATCGTGTAGACATCGGAGCGGGAGCCAAGATTCTCGGGCCCATTCGAATTGGGGACGATGTCGCCATCGGGGCCAACGCGGTGGTTTTGAAGGATGTCCCGTCAAACTCGATTGCGGTTGGCATCCCGGCGCGGATTTTGCCGCGTAACAGGGAATCAGCCACCGATGCTGCCCGTGACGAACACTCTGCCACCGATAGCTGAAAGCTGGGTATCTTGATGGAATCGGGCTCTTGTCGGCCAGAAGGCGAAACAGCAGACTGTGTTGGCCGTGCACTTTCGATTGTCGTAATTGGACGCAACGAGGGCCAGCGGCTGGCAAAATGTCTCAAATCCATCTGCGCTATTCGTGGATTCGAGAAGTTCCAATTGATTTACGCGGATTCTGCGTCGGCGGATGGCAGTGCAGAACTGGCTGCTCAATATGGCGCTGAAGTCGTTGTTGTATATCCCGAGCGGCCGACTGCAGCCATCGGCCGCAACGCAGGATGGCGTCGAGCTACCGAGGAGTTTGTTCTCTTCCTCGATGGCGACACTGTGTTGCACCCGGATTTTTCGCGTGCAGCTTTTGATGCCATGACCGCAGATTCCCAGATCTGCGCGGTTTGGGGACATCGGCGGGAGATGCACCCCGATCAATCCATCTACAATCGTGTCCTCGATTTAGACTGGGTCTACGCACCAGGTTTCGTTGAGGCCTGCGGCGGCGACGTCCTGATGCGGCGAAGTGCGCTCATAAAAGCAGGCGGATACGATGAGCAACTGATAGCTGGTGAAGAGCCTGAGTTGTGCCGCCGATTGCGAGCACAGGGGTATTCGATTCTGCACATCGATCACCCTATGACCCGGCACGATCTGCACATCACGCGCTGGAGTCAATATTGGAGGCACGGGCGGCGTGCCGGATACGCCTACGGGCAAGTTTCTGATCGATTCAAGTCAACGGGAGACCCCTTCTGGCTTGCAGACGCAAGACGAGGGTTCATGCTCGGGTGCTTCTGGGGACTCACGCTGATGGCCGCTCTTGCTGCCAGTGTCAGATATATGTATCTTCCAATGACGATTTGGTTGTGCCTGTTTTTGACGGCTTCATTTCGGTCGGCGTGGAGAGCGCGGTGGAAAAATAACGACGCGATGACATTGATTCTCTACGGTGCTCACTCGCATCTGCAGCACTTGCCGATTATCGTTGGGCAGCTGCAATACCTCTTAGATAAGCGACGCGGAAAGCAACGCGACTTGATTGAATACAAACAGAATGAAACAAAAAGAGAGCTAATAAATGCTTCTCCGCAGGATAAAGAAGGCCGCGCAATATTGGCCCGAACGAGCGAGAAACTTTGAACCAACTCAAATCGCAGGTTAGCTTCGATCGACAAGATCAACCCGTCTCTAAATCTAGAGACACCTGTGATTGGCGTTGGAGAATGGCAAAGAAGTTCATCTAGACATGCAATCAGCAGCGGACAGAACAACGATAGTATCAAGGTCCGAATCGGACCCTACAGCAAAAGGAGATATCTTGCCTTCGATTTCAGCGTCCACTGCGCCCGTGCCTCGGCCCGCGGAGACATTGGTGGTAAACGATGCAAAGATTCCGATCAAAGCTGGGAAAGGATTAGAATCGAAGGCGGCACAGGCCACATTCTGGACGGTGATCGACTATGGCGGTGCGACAGCGTTGCGAACGGCTAGTAGCCTCATTCTTACCCGGCTTCTCAGGCCAGAACTGTTCGGCCTGATGACCTTGGCCGCAACGTTGAATACTGGGATCAACCTATTGGCGGATATAGGCTTGGCTCCGAGTGTAGTTCAAAGTCCCCGTGGAGATGATTCGGACTTTCTCAACACGGCATGGACCTTAGGGATTATTCGATCCGCAGCCGTCTTCTTGGTTACTCTTATTTTGGTATGGCCGATGTCGGCCTTCTATCACGATCCTCGTGTCGTGGGGATAATTATCGCACTAAATTGCACCATGTTGATTAGTGGATTCTATAGCTCAAATCTCTGGTCTCTTTCGCGACATTTGGGAGTTCGTCGACTCTTCATAGTCGATATCAGCGCACAAGTCGTGAGCATGCTGGCAACCATAGCCTGGGCGCTGCTGGTGGGCCGAACCGTCTGGGCGCTGGTCGCTGGAAGTTGGGTGTATGTTGTTTATCGGACTGCTGTAAGTCACTTCAGGCCACTGGTGCCCGGTATCAAAAACAGGTTACACTGGGACAAGGACTGCGTCCGGAGCTTGGTCCATTTTGGAAAGTGGATTCTCTTGGGAACCGCTGCCTCCTTCTTCGCCTCGCAGTCTGACCGGTTAATTCTTGGAAAGCTCGTTAGCTTAAGCTTATTAGGCGTGTATGGTATCGCGTATTCTGTTTCTGACATTCCAAGAGCGATCATCAATGCATTCTCGCAGAAGGTTGGCTACCCATTCGTTGCAAAGATGGCATATTTGCCGGTCTCTGAATTTCGACAAATGTTTCTCCGCTACCGTGCCCGTGTGCTTCTGGTCGGCGCATTCCTGCTAAGTCTGATGGTACTCCTTGGCGGCGTCTTGGTAACTGTAATGTATGACAGGCGGTATCACGCTGCATCATGGATGGTGCCAATTCTGGCACTTGGATTGTGGCACACATTGATGTACGCAACCACGCAGCCAGCTCTGTATTCCCGTGGCAAGTCGAATTACCAGGCTATCGGCAATATCTTTTATTGTATTGCTTCAGTATCTTGCATACCTCTCGGTTTTCACTTCTGGGGGATATTCGGCGCAGTAATTGCGGTTGCAGTCAGCGATTTGCCGATGTATCTCACGATCGTCATTGCGGCAAGCCGCCAGCACTTATCCACTTGGCGGCAGGATCTAATGATGACTGCGATCTTCCTGTCCTTCCTGGGAATTGGCTTCGGCATTCGCGCTTCGATCTTTCACTAGCCGCGACGCCCAAGAAGGTAAAGAAAAATTGCGTTGCATGTTTCATGGGCATCTTGGGTACCTGGTTCATATCGTATAACAGTCTGAAGATCATTTTCCAACTGGCCTCGATTTGGGACGAGTCGCAAAGCTTCAATCTAACAACAGCCCTGAGTTCCAAAGAAAGACCTAAAAATGCGAAACACTCTGGGCACCATCCAAGTTGGCCCACAAATTCAGGATCGGCTATGGGACGTCGCCATCATCGGAGCTGGGATGGGAGGGGGCTTTCTTGCGCGGGCTCTCGCTGAGGCGGGACACGATGTTTTGCTGGTGGAACGCGGTAACGAAATGTTGTCTGCGCCCGGTAGCAATACGGCGTCGGAGGACCCGGAGAAACGGCTCAACCAAAGCCGATGGCCCAATCCGAATACCTTTGAGATCGATGGTGTTACGAGCCGATTCTACGCGCCGATTGGTTCGGGGGTGGGAGGGAGTGCCAATTGGTATGCTGCGGCTCTGGAACGATTCGAAGACCTTGACCTGGATTCGCGACCTGAGTCGGCGCATCCTACTGGCGGATGGCCGATCAGCTATTCCGAACTTTTGCCTTACTACGAGCAGGCCGAGCGGATGCTTCATGCGGTTGGTACGAAGGATCCATTGAGTGCCTATGAAGCTAATCACCTTGGGGAACCACCCCCATTGGGACCCGCCGATTCGGAATTTCTGAGTTTTTTTCAAAGGTGCGGAATGCATCCCTACAGGCTCCACGTCGGCATTCGGTACCTTCCAGGCTGCGATGAATGCCTTGGCAAGCTGTGTTACAGGGGCTGCCGCGCAGATGTTCGTTCCGTTCTGGCTGAAGCCCCCAGAAAGCCAACCATTCTGTCACGCTGTGAAGTGAAAAAGCTTGAGTCCTCCGGGAACCGGGTGACCTTTGCGCTTGGAATCCAGGGAGATAAGCAGATCAAGATTCGAGCCAAGGTGTTTGTGCTGGCAGCGGGCGCAATTCATAGCCCGAAGTTGCTGTTTCAGTCGCGGAACGATCAATGGCCGGATGGTCTCGCAAATCGTTCCGGCCTGGTCGGCTGCAATCTGATGTTTCATGTCAACCAGGCATTTGCTTTGTGGCCGAGCAGAAAAATTCCGAGTTCGGGACCCCGAAAATCAATCGGCTTTCGCGATTTCTACGTCGCAAACGGCCGTCGTTGCGGATTTGTTCAGTCGACCGGATTCGAACTTGGATATGGCGAGTTGTTGATGCATTTCTATCAGCGCTTTGATCGTGGAGCGGCAAGGCGCATGAGAGTTCTCAGGCCCTTCTTGCGTATACCGGCGGTGTTAAAGGTCAAGCGATTTGGCCGTGGAACCATCTTTGTCTGCCTCATCGAGGACTTCCCATACCGTGACAATCGAGTGATACTGGACGAACGTGAAGACGACGGTGTGAGAATCCAATACACGATCAAGTCTGAACTCCGCGAACGCACCGCCCACTTTCGCAAGCTACTGACTGATAGCCTCAAGGGACGGCGTATGAGTTTTCTCTCAGACGACATTGATCTCAATTATGGCCATCCCTGCGGCACTTGCGTGATGAACGAAGACCCTTCCGCGGGCGTAGTGGATCGAGATTGTCGTGCCCACGGAATCGACAACTTCTATATCGTGGACGCATCATTTATGCCCTCGAGCGCGGCCTGCAATCCGTCTCTCACAGTTGCAGCAAACGCTCTGCGGGTATCGACAGTGATTCACCGCGGACTTATGGCGCCAAGCAATGTTGCTGAACCGGAAAGGATGTAATCTCAATCTGTACGATCCTTTTGTGATCGAATGGAATTATCACGAGCCGTCGAATAATGAGTTTCGGAAAAATAAGTCACATCGTGATTCTTGATTACTTTGACCGATTGGCGACCGTCCAACTGCCCGATCTCGAGGATCGCTATCGGGCGCTTAAGCATGAGTTATCGCACTTTGGCATCGATATTGAATGTTCTAAAGTGAGTATATCGGATCACCCTATGCCGGAAACAGCGAACGAAGTCACATCGCTCGGGATCTATGGCAGCTTCCTGAGCCACCTCGAGATCATTAAGGGTGCGTGCCTCGATGGCCTCGATACCGTCTGGGTGCTCGAAAACAGCGCAATTTTTCAGCAAGAGGTTTAGAAAACGACAAAAGGTGATTGCAGAATATCTGCGTGCGAATGAATGGGATCAGCTTTTCCTTCGGCACTCATTTCTTGAGGAACTTCCTGCTTCTCCGACAGGATTGTTGCGCTATTCTGGGCCATTTCTCTGGGCGCACCCTTACGCCGTACATCGTCGGATTATTCCACGGCTGATCGAGTACCTTTGAAAAACCTTTGACCTCGAGACGGGGCATCCGGAAGGCGGCAAGGCATATTGACACGCTGCGTATTTCCTATTCCGCCAGCTTAAACCCGATGTCATTTGTGTTGTGAGCTCTCCGTGATTGTCTGTCCAGAAGGAATCGCAGAGCAGTCTTAATTCTCCGCGTTGGTATCAAGGGTCTGGCTTTGGACCTGTCGTGAACCTTGGCTGAGAGATTCGGGATGAGTTCTCGCGTAACGGGTGGTTGCGGATCGATGGGCCGCAGAATGCCTTGGATCCTAACGTGGAAATCAAATCTGCGCCGGCGCAAACCTGGCCGGCCAATTGAAGTGGAAGAACGTGCAGGTTCGGTAAAGCCCGAGATTGCTTGAGCATCGCTCAGACTCGATTGCGGTCGGCAGCAGCATTGAACCGGATGCCTTTATTGGCTCATCTCAAGCAGCGTTGATTCAAATAAAACAGCTGACTGCCGGGCAGAACCAGAGATACTCGAGAGGTTTGTTAGCATACGGATTCCAGATGCGCGACAATTGAATATGCCGAAGATTCTCAATTCCTCAATTCAGATAGCTTCCGCCAGGAACGAGCTTTTTTCTCGACGCAGTCTTCAATTGGCGATGGATGGTGATCGGATTTCTCGTGAGAATGCAGAGACAAACGCTGTCTATGATCAACGAAAGCTCCTTCAGTGGATTGCCTTGGCCTTTGTGGCTAGCATCGACCTCGCTGGTATTGCCAAAGTGCGCCATCGTTTCTGCGGGAGGCCAGGAGCGGTCCTTGCCGTGATGGGAAGCATGATTGCTGCTACGTTCTAGTTGGTCGAAATGATCCCGTTCGATGCGGCCGATTTTTGTGCTCCACAGCCAAATGGGTCTGATCAAGGTGATTGCGGTGTTCTGGATGTTGACGTCCGCCACTACGGCCGAAGACATCCATTGGGATGCGCGGATGCAAGGAGGCAAATTCGAATCTAATAAGTATCGGGAGCTCTGCCGGGGAGGCAGTAGAATTTTGAGGACTGCGGGAGTCTTCCATGAGAAGTTGCATCAATCCTGTAAAGCCGGCCAAAAGATGAAAGCCCGGTGTTCTTGCTTTTCAACAGCTGTTATTAGGCCGCTGGGAGGTGCCAGCAATCGAAAGCCTCCGGCGCTACCAAAAGATTTTAGTATGATACTAGGTTCCGTCGCGACTGGTGTGAGTTTGTGGCGATCCTTCCGCCATGGGTTTGTCGGCATCGCACTCCAGATCGCTTGGAATTGGGAAATGAATCATAGTCAAAGGACAGCTAGTGCGTATCTGTATAGTTGCCGAGCACGCTTCATACCGGTTCGGGGGAGAGGCGATTCTTCCCATTCACTATTTCGCGAGGCTTCGTGCCCGTGGCGAAGATGCGTGGTTGGTCGTTCATGCCCGGACTCGGGACGAATTGGAAGCAGCGTTCCCTTCAGACAGGAATCGTTTCCGGTATATAGAAGATGCCTGGTTCCATCGGCTTCTTTTCAGGATTGGCCGCGTTCTTCCTCGCCGCATCGCTGAATCCACAGTTAGTCTGCTAAGTATGTTGATCACGCAATATCTTGCGCGAAAGATTGTATTGGCGCTCAGGGATTCAGAAGGTCTTGATGTTGTGCACCAGCCGATCCCAGTTTCCCCGCGGTTTCCCTCTCTCATGTTCGGTCTGAATCTTCCGGTCATCATTGGACCGATGAACGGGGGAATGGAATATCCGCCGGCGTTTCGACATTCAGAATCCATCTTGAGCCGGGTAGGCGTATCCTTCGGCCGCTACTTTTCAAATCTTGTGAATTCCGTTTTGCCGGGGAAGAAACTCGCCAAGGTGCTGCTCGTAGCAAATCGGAGAACCCGGCTTGCATTACCTGGAGGCATCAAGGGACAGGTCGTCGAACTTCATGAAAACGGGGTCGACCTGAGTATATGGTCGGCTCCCGAGAAAATGCGCGGACCTACCTCGCTGGTTCCGAAAACGGAACACTTTGTTTTTATTGGAAGGCTGATCGATTGGAAGTGTCTCGACATTGTCATCGAGGCGCTTTGTCAAGTTCCAGACGCACATCTTGAGGTGATCGGTGACGGCTCGATGCGGGAGGCGTGGGAACATCTCGCCGGAGATCTCGGTGTGTCTTCTCGCGTTGAGTTTTCCGGGTGGCTCACACAGACGGAATGTGCATCGCGCATGCAATCTGCGATTGCTCTTGTGTTGCCAAGTATTTACGAATGTGGAGGGGCTGTCGTGTTGGAATCCATGGCTGCCGGTGTGGCGGTAATCGCGACAAAGTGGGGAGGCCCTGTCGACTATATCGACAGTGATTCTGGAATTTTGATCGAACCGGAAAGCCGGCGCGTCCTGGTTGAAGGATTTGCAGCAGCCATGCGGAAAGTAATCGCTGCACCTGAAATGGCCCGGACGATGGGACTGTCTGGCCGGGAAAAGGTGGAGCAATATTTTGGCTGGGAACAAAAAATAGATTCAATCATGCATATCTATCGGGAGACAATCGCGGGATTCGAAAAGAAGCAGTAGGTAGGATGTCAAAGAGACCGTGGGGTCGCCTTCTCGATCAAAGTGTTAGGCCCATGGACCAGGGAAGATTTCGCCATATTCGCCCGAACTGCCCGCCGCCTCAGTTGAGCTGCAGGAGACTGTCGCCAACGGTGCTTGAATGAATTCTTGATCGTTTCAATGAGTTAGGAATGCGCATCGAAATCGCGGGCAGGACGCTGGCCAATATCCAGTTACCCACCCCCCAGTCAATGAGATAGACCGATGAGCCTACAGAATCCCCCTTCAGCGGCACCTCGACATGTGTATATGGTGCTTTCTCCACGTGCTTTGCCGTATGCGAGGTGTTGCATCGAGAGTCTGCTGAAGAATAGCCTTCAAACTCTTTATCTTCATCTAATCACCGACAGCAACGAAGATAAGCTTCGTCTTATCGAGGTGATGGAGGTCGTCGATACCGATAAGCGACATTGCTGGAAAGTGGTTGCCGAAGCCGAGATGCTAGATCGGGAAGCCACTACATTCCGCGGGTTCGGCAATCTCCGAACCTTCCGTACCGGCCATCCTTGCTGGCGCAAGATCACCGACCCTCTTTTGCTAAGCGAACAGGGCGGAGAACTGGTCATGCTGGATCCGGATGTTTATTTCCCAAATCTCTTCCAGTTTGAAGCGACGCCCGAGTCCGGCCTTTTGTTGATGTTTCAAAGGCCGAATTGTCTCCTACCTCCCGAGATCGTATCGAGAGCTTTTGAAAATGAGATCCCGCTTGCCGATCATGTTGACATTGGAGTCGCACACTGGCGCGCCGGCCAGGACCTTGAGTGGATCGATTGGTTAATCGGGAAGCTTGGAGGCGACTCGCTGCCGCGTGTAATGCATGTTGAGGCGATTCTTTGGGCAGCCATCGGGATGCACGAGGGTGGAGGACATCTGGATCCACTGCGATGGGTATGCTGGCATCGCACTCAACTAACCCGCATCAAACAGAAAATTGGCATTGCGGGCGAAGATATTCTCCGGAATGAGCGATGGAACGATATGAAGTGTCTTCATTGTGGAGGCTCCTCCAAGTGGTGGTTACCAGACTGTTCCAGCGATCTACTTGGGCGCCGGAGAGATCATCTTGAGCCGAGCCGGGTTGTACCCTTCATTGAGTTTACTCGCGAGAAGTTTGCCAGCAGTCAAAGAGCGAGGAGCATTCTGCGAACCTTGGGGTATTACAAACTGCTCGGCTCCTACTGATTAGACCCATTACCAATGGCGCCTTTGGCGATATGGTGAACCTGAAATGATGCGATTCTTACCGACTGGTATGCTCGGCGAATTGTTAGAGCGTGTTTCATAAATAGGTTCGGCCTCAAGTCAGTGACTTACGTTTGAGGCAGGTGAACTGTTGAGCTTCTGTCATGAAGAAGCGGCAGAAGCTGTTGAGCGACGAGCAGTGGGAGTTG
>Ga0182024_10010815_pt1 | contig 18501 bp, 14 predicted proteins | sample P32metaG_FD_120480 | JGI IMG/M metagenome (GOLD analysis project Ga0182024, IMG submission 120480) | Permafrost microbial communities from Stordalen Mire, Sweden - P3-2 metaG (Illumina Assembly) | ecosystem: Environmental > Terrestrial > Soil > Wetlands > Permafrost | place: Sweden: Stordalen... | reverse complement strand
TTGAAGGCGGGAGCCAGCACGGTCTTGATCAAGGTTTGTCCGGTCTTAAAATCCTTGCCGCAGATGGGAACCTGGCGCTCGCGCGAAAGTTCGAGCATCGCGGGAATGTCGACCGTAAGATTCGGCGCACCGTTGGCAAAGGGCACGCCCTCCATCAACGAGGCATAGGCATAGATCATTGAGGGCGCGATGTTCTCGTCGTTCTCCTTCATGCCCTTTTCGAGAGCCTTCACGCTTTGATGAGCGGCACTCGGTTCTATGAAGGTTTCGGTTGAAGCGCACCAAATGGTGATCAGGCGACTGGCGCCGCTGGACTTTTTAAAATCACGAATGTCTTGCCGTAACTGCTCGGCCAAATCCAGCTTGTTCTTTCCCTTTTTTACATTGGGGCCGTCGATCTTCTTCACGTAGTTGTGATCGAAAACCGCCTTCATCGGAGTGATGGAGCTGAGGCGTCCCTTGACCTTGTTGAGAAGATCGCGTTCGAGCACGCCGGCATTACGAGCGGCGGCGTACATGTTGTCTTCGAAAATATCCCAGCCGGTGAAGACGAGATCGTTGAGGCCGGCGAGAGGAACGAATTCTTTGATCTTTGGTGAGCGGCCATCGGTGCGCTTACCTAGGCGGATCGTGCCCATCTGCGTGAGCGAACCGATGGGATGGGCGATTCCCTTGCGGACCGCTTCCACGCCCGCGACAAAGGTGGTGGCGACCGCGCCCATGCCGGGGATCATTACTCCGAGTTTTCCCTTCGCGGGCTCGATTACACCGTCGTGGTCGACGGCGCTATTTGAATTACTGGAAGAAGATTTTCGTTCGCTGGATTTGAACTCGACGCTCGCCGCTTTGTTCGCCGTTTTCGTTTTTGCTTTTGCGGCGGCGGACTTTTTTACCTTCGCCATATTTAGGCTGCTTCCTTATAGGACCTGTGAGATGGTTGCAAACCAATTATGTTCTCGTATCCGGTGAACATTTTGCAAACCCACGGATTTGAAACGGCTAGAAAATCACTTCAATGGCTGGGAAAGAACATTAGGCTGCATCGGGCTAACGCGAGTTGCACCTGTCTTCAGTACTTCTTCAACACATTCTTCATCACGATTCGCGCCATACTATTCCCGCTGATTGGACGCATTGATTTTATTTGTTGGACGCGACATTCAAACTGCCTGATAGTGATATCAGTTCGATCCGCCCTGCGGCGGGTTATTTTGAAGTTGATGTTTTTGCTGCACGCCTTGTTCGCTGCCTCGAAAATCCTCTGACCTCGTTGCTCTCCACCTTATCTGAGCCACCCCATCGTCAAGCTGTGGCGGTGCGCTTACTGACCAAGAACAGGAGACACTATGAGATCGTTTCGCAAATACGTATACGCTGCAACTTTGGGCTTAAGCATGTTCGCAGTTCAGCCGACGCTGGCCGCCGCACAAGATGCGCACGGCAGCTTCACACTTGCTCACGAGGTGCACTGGCAGAAAGTTGTGCTTCGCCCCGGGAGCTATATCTTCACCGTCAAAAGTTTCGGCCCTTCGGACTTTCTTATGTTGCGCAGGACCGACGGCACTGGCGCCCAGGCGATGCTGATGGCTGAAGGGGTTGAAACACCTCGAGGCAATCAAGTGAGCAGGATCGTGCTGGTATCGCGAGGGGGGCAAAGTTACGTCAGCACGTTACAACTGCCAGACCATGACATAGCCTTGCGCTTTGTGGTTCCGGCGGAAATGGCGTTGAAGTAAACCGCCGTGGCAGATTCCTCCCGGGAGCGGGATTTATGTCCGCTCCCGGTATTTTTTGTTGTTGGCAGGAACGACTGACGGGTGAATCTGGTTAGCAGTTTGTCGTTAGCCATTTCTCAAGAGATGGCTGCTGCGCGAGAATTTTCCCGCACTTCAGCGCTGAGAATGATGGCCTCGGAAATTTCCTTCATGGACTTCCGCTTCTGGCGGCTCTGCCGCTGCAAAGCAAGATAGGCTTGCTCTTCGTTTAAACCCAGTTCACGTTGCAAGATGCCTTTAGCGCGTTCCACAACTTTTCGCGTCTGCAACTGATCGGTCAGAAGCGAATTCATTTCTTCCATGCGCGCCAGTTCAATCTCGGCTCCGACCAGAACTCCGATAGCAGAAATCAGGCGAATTTCTTTTGCCTTATGGGTGTGAGCGCGGCGATGTTGCAGATTGATTGCGCCGACGAGACGTCCGCGGCACATCAAGGGAACGGAAAGAAACGCTTCGTAACTATCTTCCGGCAGTTCGTGGAAGAATTGGAAGCGCGGATCCTGCGCCGCCTTTTCGGCAATCGCGACTGGTTCGTTATGTTCCGCGACCCAGCCCGTAATGCCCTGCCCCACGCGGAGTTTAAGCCGGTCAACCGCGTCGGGATGAGCGTTCTTGGAAGCGCGGAGGACGAGTTCTTCGCCTTCGAGCACATAGATGAGGCAGGAATCGCATTTCACAAGCGCCGAGGCGAATTCTCCGACGCGATCCAAAACCTCGTAAAATCCGCCTGCTGTGGTAAGCCGGCCGCCAATTTCGTGCAGTAAATCTACCGGCGAGTCTTCAATGCCAATCAAGGTGTCCATGATTCAAGTTAGCGGCATATTCGGAGCATGTCTAACTACAAATTTTGATAAGAGCCATCACGGATTTCCTTGAATAATTCATCATCAATTCATCCTCTTGTTACATCTCTGGCATTCTGGGCGTGTTACGCGCCTGGAATGTTACTTCGCGTCTAACTCCACGCTCTTGATGGGCAGATCCCAATGTGCGTCCAGAATCTCAAAGCGGCGCTGCTCTTCTTTCATATAAGCGGCTTGATCAGGCCAAAGCTGCTTTTTTAAAGCATCCTCGTCAACCGGTTCGTTCGCAGCCCAGGAATCTTTGAACACAATCGTCACGCGATAGTCCCAGCGCCCGTCTTCGGTTGTGTGGTAGCGCGGCTGGTCCACCGACACCTTGAGCATGCGGCCACTCTCGACCTGTTTCTTTAGCAACGGATAGTGATTTTTTTTGAATAGTTGCAGAAATTCATCCGCATGTCCCCACTTCGCCTTGTAATAGTATTCGACGACAAAGGGCTTGCCGGTCTGGGGCGAAGACTGGGCCGGTAGCAGAACGGGCGTGAAAGTCAGGAAGAAAAGCAGCAGTCTTAATTTCATCGATAGCCTCCATGGAAAAGGATTGTCGCATAGGAACGTATTTATCAAAGTAAAAGATTGTGGCCCTGATGGCGGGCAATTCGCGGATTATGGGCGGTGCTGAGACGCGGCAAGCCGCGTCTCTACGCAGAATTTGATTATGCACACGGGGAGTTTGATTATCGGCATGGAGAATTTGATTTTGGGCAATGTTAAAATTGATTGTGCCCGACGAATCGCTCCGCCTTATTGCCATTGACATCGACGGCACCCTGCTCAATCCCGAATTCCAAATATCTCCTACCGATCTGGCGGCACTTCGGCGGGCAGATGGCGAGGGCGTTGAAGTCATCCTGGTTACGGGACGGCGCCATACATTTGCCCTACCCATCGCGAAGCAACTCGGTTTCGATCTCTGGCTGATTACGTCGAATGGCGCAATCACACGATCCCTTTCTGGGGAGACTTTCCATCGCGACCTGCTTCCCGAAGCAACCTGTCGTGAACTGGTCGGCGCGATGCAAGAATTTCGAGGGCAGACCGTTCTTACGTTTGATCGCGGGGCTTTCGATGGCGGCGCCGGGGCGATCGTGATCGAGCGATTGGACGAACTGGAAGGCAGCATCCAGCGCTGGCTCGAAAAAAATATGCAGTACATCAGGTTCGTGGTGCCGATTGAAGACGCGCTCACCAGCGACCCGGTGCAAGCCATGTTCTGCGGGCCGGTCGGCGACATGCAACGGGTGCTGCTATCGCTTGAAAGATGCGGGCTGCCAATCACGGTGTTGCGCACCGAGTACCCGGGCCGCGATCTTTCGATTGTTGACGTGCTGAATGCGGGCTGCTCCAAGGGCCACGCGCTGGAGCGCTGGGCGAAATACCGGGGAATTACGCACAGTCAGGTCATGGCCATCGGTGACAACTACAACGATATTGAGATGCTCGCTTTCGCGGGCCGCCCGTTTATCATGGGGAATGCATCTGAAGAGCTGCTGGGGCGGGGCTGGAAGGTTACCCGGTCCAATGCCGAAAGTGGCGTGGCAGCGGCGGTTGAGCACGTGTTGTATGGAAAAGAATTGTTGCTGAATAGTGCTGACGAAGGTCGCCGGTCGGAGATTGGCGTTAGCTTGTAAGTTGTAAACGGAATAAATGATTCACAAATTTCTATTGGCGATGCGGGGAGCGACGGCCGTATTTGCAGCCGAGCTTTGTTGCGCATTGGGTTGCGCGTTGGCAATCGCAGTTCTCGCATGTCCTGCTACTGCGGCGGAGCTGGCGGTGCTTCGCAATGGGTTCAGCATCCGGCATGAGCATCGGCTGGTGATAGGGACAAACACCCGGCTCTTTCTTGGCGCCGACGATTCCAACTTCACCGATGTGCCCACCTCCGATATTACGGGTTACGAAAAAGATCTCACTTCGCCGGCGACAGCAGATTTGCATTTGCCTCTCGCGGCCGTTTCTGCAAAGCCGGGTCCTCTCAAGCCCGCGCCTTTGAAATCCCCTATTGCTCTAAACGAGGTCGTGAATTCCGCTAGTGCCACATATCATCTTGATCCGGATCTGGTAAATAGCGTCATTCATGCCGAGAGCGGATTCAACCCGCGTGCAATTTCTCCGAAGGGTGCGCGCGGATTAATGCAACTCATGCCGGGGACGGCCAGTAAACTGGGCGTGGCGGACGCGTTTGACGCGGAGGCCAATGTGGCGGGCGGAAGCCGTTATCTGCGGGAGTTATTGGAGCGCTACAATTTTGACCTGGTTAAGGCGCTCGCCGCATATAACGCGGGTCCTGAACGCGTCGAACAGTATCGAGGCGTTCCGCCGTTCCGTGAGACCCGGGCTTATGTTGCGCGAATAGTTCACGAGTACAACACTAAAAAGATTGCGCAAGAAAAAGAGGCGCGCCGGAAACAACTCGCCGCTAAGGCGGCAAATAGAGCCTCAAGCCATTCTGCGCACGCCGCCAAAGCCGACGGCACTGTCATCGCCAGCGGGTCTTCGCATTGAATATTTCTTTTTGATTTTTATTTTTATTTTCTGCCTTGCTGCGCTTGGCTGGACGGACGAATGCGTCCGTTCCTACGTTTGTGGTGATGTCGGCAGTTTGGCGGGGCGGGGGCGCCCGCGCCACACAAATCCGCTTAACGTGACGTTGACCCTGCCCCGACTCTCATTTACCTTCATTCCGGGGGCTTGCTAGCTGCTGCCGCGCCGTATCGCCTTTCTCATCGCATGACCAAGAAAAAATACGCAGCGTTTGCCGTAGTCGTCCTCGTACTCGGAGTGCTGGTTTATCTTCAGTTCAGGACATGGCGAAACTTTGACTGGGCGCGGCTCTTTCAATACGGATTGAGCTGGCGCCATATTCTGCATGGCTTGGTGTACATCTACATCGCCTATTTCCTGCGGGCGGTGCGATGGAAAATTTTTCTTAAGCCGGTACGGAAAGAAGCGTCGATTCTTGGGTTAGTCCCACCAACCTTGATCGGCTTCACGGGGCTCGCCCTGCTCGGGCGGCCCGGCGAATTGATTCGTCCCTATCTCATCTCGCGCCGTGAGAACTTGCCCTTCGCCTCGCAAGTTGCGGTTTGGGCGGTCGAGCGCATCTTCGACGTTGGCGGCTTCACGGTGCTGATGGTGGGCGCCATTTTTCTGCCGTCAAAGCTCCGCGATTTCACGCGTCAAGCCCCGCCCGATGTGAGGCACTGGATTCACATCACGGGCTACGCTCTGATCGCGCTCGTGCTCGGATTGCTTGTCGCAGCAGTGCTGATGTCGTATCGCGGCAACAACATCGCGCAATGGGTGGAGAAGCGCTTCTCGCACCTCGCCGAGAATCTCGGACATCGTATCGCGCAAAAAGTTCGAGAGTTTACCGCTGGACTCAATACTATTCACGGTCCTTTCGCGTTCCTGCAATTGTCCGCCGTTTCGGTTTTGATGTGGTGGGTGATTGCTCTGACTTACAAAGAAGTCACGCACGCCTACGGCGCGCCTATGAACGGCATGAGCGTAACTAAGGTTCTTTTGCTGATGGGAGCGAGCATGATCGGCTCGATGGTGCAGTTGCCGGGGGTCGGCGGCGGTTCCCAACTGGCAACGATCAGTGTTCTCGATCACGTCTTCGATATTGTGCCGAAAGAACTCACCGTGAGTTGCGGCATCATGCTTTGGCTGGTGACGTTCGTCGCGGTGGTGCCGGTTGGATTGCTCCTCTCGCATCACGAACGGCTATCGCTGCGCAAGCTTTCGGAAGAGAGTGCTGAGGCGGAAGAAGTTGCGGTGGTGGAGAAGGCGACGTAAACGCGTTGACTTTAGTTCGGGTTGCACCGGCTGCATTAAGCCAATCAATATCGCCTGTTACAATCGTCCATATTTCCCAAAGTTAATCAAGCTCATGAAATGCCCCTTTTGCGGGTTTGAAAACGACAAAGTCGTGGATTCGCGCGAGAGCAAGGAGGCGGATTCTATCCGCCGCCGGCGTGAATGCCTGAAGTGCGAAAAGCGCTTTACTACTTACGAGCGCATCGACGAAATTCCCTACATGGTGGTGAAGAAGGATGGGCGCCGCGAGCGTTTTGACCGGCAAAAAGTGCTGAACGGCCTAATGCGCGCCTGCGAGAAGCGGCCGGTGCCGATCAGCCGGCTGGAGCAGATCGTCAACGAAGCGGAGACTTTTGTCATTGAGTCTGCCGAGCGCGAACGGAAGACGAGCGAGATTGGCGAGCTCATTATGAATCGCCTGCGCCGCCACGACAAAGTGGCGTATGTGCGGTTCGCTTCTGTGTATCTTGATTTTAAAGATGTGCAGGAGTTTATGGCGGAGTTGAAGGATCTGCTGAAGGCTAAAGACGCGCCCGAGGTAAAGAGTAAGACCGGTAAGGGCTGATTGAGTCAAAAAGCAAGGGCAAGAGCAACGGCCGCGGGCAAAAGCAAAGGGCAAGACCAAAGGCAAGAGCAACGGCCGCGGGCGAGGGCGCCCGCGCCACACAAACAAGACTCAAGTACGAAACTAATGACTTCTCATAAAGTAACTCTTATTCCCGGCGACGGCATCGGGCCTGAAGTGATCCAGGCGACGGTTCGCATACTCGAAGCTACCGGAGTCAAATTCGAATGGGAGAGCTTCGCCGCTGGCGCCGAAGCTTTCGAGAAATACAAAGAATACATTCCAAAAGAGCTCAGCGAATCAATCGAGCGCACGCGCGTTGGATTAAAGGGGCCGGTGACAACGCCTATTGGCGGCGGGTTTCCCAGCATCAACGTGGAACTTCGCAAGCGCTTCGAACTGTTCGCTAATTTCCGGCCAATCCGGAACCTTCCGCATATTCCTACGCGCTATCCGGGAATCGATCTCATCGTGGTGCGCGAAAATACCGAGGGACTGTACTCGGGAATCGAACATGAAGTCATTCCTGGAGTGGTCGAGAGCCTGAAGATTATTACCGAGAAGGCCTCGACTCGCGTGTCGCGCTTCGCCTTTGAGTACGCACGCAAGAACAAGCGCAAGAAAATTCATTCCATCCACAAAGCCAACATCATGAAGTTGTCGGATGGATTATTTCTGCGCTGCTCGCGTACCGTGTCGAAGGAATATCCCGAGATCACGTATGGCGAGCATATTGTCGACAACACTTGCATGCAACTGGTGATGAATCCTTATCAGTACGACATGCTGCTCATGGAGAATCTGTACGGCGATATTCTTTCCGATCTTTGCGCGGGACTGGTCGGCGGCCTGGGACTTGTGCCGGGGGCAAATTTCGGCCACGAGTGCGCCATTTTTGAAGCGGTGCACGGTTCAGCGCCTGACATTGCGGGAAAAAATATCGCAAACCCGACCGCTGTGTTGCGATCCGCGCTGCTCATGCTGCGTCACCTTGGCGAACACGATGCCGCGACGAAAATTCGAAATGCGATCGACGAGGTCTATCGCGACCGCAGCAAACTGACTCGCGACGTAGGTGGGACGGCGGGCACTTCGGAGTTTGCGGACGCAATCATTCAGGCGATGGAAGCGCAGAAAACGCATGCGCCTGAGGCCGGAACGCTGCCGTAGAGGCGCGTTAGACGCGCGTTACCACGCGCCGTGAATCATGTTCGCACCGGCAAGTTGGTCTGGTAAACTGAAACGTTTCGGGAAACATGCCGGGGATTTTCATCTCGGTTTTTTGGGAGGCTATCCTGAAAGGCATAGAAATGCCGTACCATCGCGGGCTGCATCGCTTCGCGATTTTCACTGCCTGCTGCACGCTGCTGCTGATTGTCGCGGGAGCGCTTGTCACCAGCAATGACGCGGGATTGTCTGTTCCTGATTGGCCGACGACCTTTGGCTCCTTCTACAAAATGCCTGCGATGGTTGGAGGAGTTAAGTACGAACACGGGCATCGCATGGTTGCGGAATTCATTGGCCTGCTAACCATCATCCTCGCGGTCTGGACTTGGCGGGTTGAAAAGCGGCGCTGGCTGCGGCTTCTAGGCTTAGCTGCGCTTGCGACAGTGATCACGCAAGGCATTCTCGGCGGACTTACTGTGTTATTTTTTCTTCCCGTACCTATCTCCAGCGCCCATGCTGCCGTCGCCCAAACATTTTTCTGCATCGCCGTCGCGATCGCAGTATTCACCGGACGCCGCTGGATTGAAGAAGAGCCGCGCACCGAGCTTGACCAGCGCCGCCCCGCTCTTTTCACGCTGACCCTGCTGTCGATTTTTGTGCTGTACGTGCAATTGCTTCTGGGAGCGATGTTTCGCCACCACGGCTTGAGTTGGTGGCCCCACGTCATTAATGCAGGAGTTGTCGCCATCGTTCTTTCATGGACGGCGGTTCGCGCCATCTCAGTCCACTCGAAGGTGGAGGCGGTGCGGCGTCCGGCAATCGCCATGCTTGGGTTGATGGTGGCGCAACTTTGCCTCGGGTTTCTCGCCTTCATCACTCGCGTGATGTGGGGCAGAGACGCCGCGCAGCCGGAGTTGCCGATGGTGATTTCCACTGTCATCCATGTTGCCGTCGGAGCGCTTTTGCTGGCGACAACGGTTGTCTTGGCTATTCAGGTATGGCGGCACGTTCCGGTGGCTTTCGAAGAGCGCGTACCGGGGCACGATCAGGATCCCGTCGCGGCGTAATCCGTATTACATAATCCATATTATTTATAGAGACGGGATAATCTCCTCGCTGCCGTCGTAGAATAGCTTGTGACTCCAACTGCCACTGAAATCGCTCCTTTCGCGCCAACGGCCGAAGCTACGGGCCAAGCCATTATTTCCGTTCGCAACGTCGTCCACCGCTACCAGGACCGTACGGCGCTCAACGGCGTTTCGTTCGACGTGCGTCCGGCTGAATTGTTTGGATTGCTTGGGCCAAACGGCAGCGGCAAAACTACGCTGTTTCGCATTTTGTCGACGCTCATGGTACCCACATCCGGCACAGCTACCATCGTTGGCTTTGACGCTGTGCGCCAGCCAGGAGCGCTTCGCCGCCACATTGGCGTTGTCTTTCAGGCGCAGAGCGTGGATCCGAAACTGACTGCCTACGAAAATCTCTGGCATCAGGGGCACCTCTACGGGTTGCGCGGGGCTGATCTTAAGCGGCGCATCACTGAGATTCTTACTCGTGTTGGCCTGCTCGACCGCGCCGGCGATCGGGTTGAAACTTTTTCCGGAGGGATGCAGCGCCGCATCGAGCTTGCCAAGGGACTGCTGCATCATCCCGAAGTGTTGCTGCTTGACGAACCGACGACTGGGCTTGATCCGGGCGCCCGGCATGACCTTTGGCAATATCTGCAAATTCTTCGAGATCAGGAACACGTCTCCGTGATTGTTACCACTCACTTGATGGAAGAGGCCGAACGTTGTGACCGCCTGGCAATTTTGAATGAAGGCAATCTGGTTGCTTTAGGCACGCCCGAAGCTTTGACTCGCGAAATTGGGGGCGACGTAATTCTGTTTGAGGCGCGCGATCCGCAAAGCCTGGCCGATCGCATTCGCGCTAAATTTCAGGTCGAGGCCACGGTCATGAACAAGCAAGTCAGGCTCGAAATAGAAAATGGGTATCGCTTTGTGCCTGACGTGGTCGAAGCTTTCCCTGGAGAAATTCAATCGCTCAGCGTCAGCAAGCCGACGCTGGAAGATGTGTTCATTCATCGCACTGGCCACCGGTTTTGGAGTGAAGACGCGGCACCTGTAGCCGACAAGGGCAAGCAAAAGTCCTCGCGCAAAAAACCTCGATAAATGAGGCTGACGGGCGACACGTTATAGTCGCGCTATATCAGTTAGGCAACGTAAAACTGAGTGTGACGTCGGTCTGAAACTCTGAGGCATGGTTGTGTTGACGGTAAGGCTGGTATCGCCAGCTGCGGACGGCTTCGGTGGCGGCGCTGGCCAGGACCGGATCTCCGCTTAAAGTGTGGATACTGGCGACTGTGCCATCCTCGGCGACGTGCACTTCAAGAATTACGTTTCCGGTACGGTGGGCGGCTACGGCTTCGGGCGGAAACTGAGGCTCGGTGCGGCTGAGGAGACGTTGTTCGGCCTCCTGTGGGGAGAGCCATACGCTTTTGGCCGAAGCGATTCTAGTTGTAGACGACGCTTCCACTACGGCGTTGGCATCCTGCCCGCCGGCATTATGTTCCTTCGTATTGGCAACCGGACGGCGTTGGCCTGAGGCCGATGTAGCCGCGCTAGAATCGGCAGGCGCATCCTTCATACGAAAGACTACTTTGCCCTTTTCGTAAACCACTAACTCGTCTTTTGAGTCAGCCCTGGCGGCGGGAGCAGCAGATTTTGGGGTAGCTTTCTGAGCGGTTTTATCCGCTGACTTGGTTTTTTCTGGCGCTTTTTCTGCTGCGCTGCCCGCCGTAGAGTTTGAGGGGCGATCTGACATACTATCGGCGCCGCCGTCTATCGTGGGTGAGGCTGAAGAAGTTGCGGACGGAGACTGTGAGATGGCCGCATGATAGGTCGCGTGGCGCAGCCATCCGATCCGGGAGCCAATCAAAAAGCTCACCCCGACTATGGCGGCAATGGCTAGGCCTCCAACCGCCAAGCTCCAGATTTCATAACGAGAACGGGCGGGTGAAATTCGCGGCGGCATGACATTCGCGGGTCTCGATGTGGGTGGGGAATGAGTTTCCGCCGCTGGTTCGGAAAGCGCCGTTTCGAACGTTGCGGCGTCTCCCCAAGGCGGCGCTGGAGGGAGAATTGACGCGTCTGATGCCAGAGGTTCCACGCCCGCAAGATTAGCAGAAGGCTGGATGAAATCTGGTTGCGGAAGCGGGGGCGGCATGAAGTCATCGGAAACCGCACCGGCCGCAGGTTTGTGCCAACTGAGTTCCGTGGCAACCACTCGAATGTGGGCGCACTGCTCCGCGAACCGTTGCAGAGCTTTCTGATCAGATTGTGAGAAAGCATCCGGGAAGGCGGAAAATACTTCAATAATTCCCATCAGCTCCGCATCTTTTTCGTTGCCATTCGTTGCGGCGTTCGCGGTGTGAACCTCTTCCTCGTGGATGCGAAACACGGGAACGATTAGAACGGAACGGATGCCAAGGCGGCGTGAAGCTTCGCGATCAACGCGAGAATCCAGCTCAGTATCAACCGAGAGCTGGGGCAGACGGGTCTGGAGGCAGGCGCCGGAGAGCCCGTCGCGAGTATTGAGCGGGACACCGAGACCGGGGGCCAGCTTTCCCGTGGCAGCGCGACAGACCATCTGATCACCACGGCGGAGAGCGAGCGCCGCGCCGCTCGCACGGGTTGCCTCCGCCGCGCGGACGACGAGTTCGTTAAGAACTAAATCGAGCGCCAGATCTGACGGAAAGCCGGCAAGGAGGTGCTGTTCGAGAGTGCCCGCTAGCTCGTGGGTCGAATTTTCTGGGCGGAACTCGGGACTTGCCATAGATTGCGGGAACACACCGTGTTGCGTAAACGTGCAACGGTGCGTCCAAACGCGGGCTCAGTGCGAGTTTCCCGCGAAACGCCATCGAAGTCAATTGGCACCGGAATGTGGCGTGGATAGGGGCTTGAAGGACTTTAACTGGCGAGGGTTCAGTGGTTCGCTTGGGAAAATCCGGAATGCCTTGTCGTGCTTTTTGCCCGTGGTGGTCAATGCTCTTCGATGAGCTATGCGAAACCACACTTACTTCAAAGAGTGAGTTACTCCCTAATAGTCGAATCTGAGCCGAAGTGAAAAAGTACGCGGAGTGCCGATGGCAGTGCCTGAGAAAACACTGGCGAAATCAATCAGGTTGAGTCGGTCGTTGAGATTGCGGATGTCGCCTTGCAGACGGATCGCGCGCGATTCTTTCTTGTAGAGTTCGACTGCAGATGAAACGTCGACCGACAGCGATGGACGCACGCGCCCCTCGCTCAAGTTGACGCGATCCGCCACAGCCTGCCCAAACTCTTCGATGAGGGTTTGCGTCGACTCGCCGTTCAATTCGACTGGAAGGCCGGTTCCGTAGGACGCACCGGCAGAAACCCAAAAGCGCGCCCAAGGCTGGTAACGGAGCTGTCCGTGAAGGGTATGGCGCTGGTCTTGCGAAACCCAGATGCGTTCGTTGGAATTGAGGAGTTGCGAAACGTCTTCGCCGAGAAAGAGCCCTCCAACGACGGGCAGGCGCGCGGATGCAACCATATAAGAATAATTGAGCCATCCCGAAACCGGCCCCCACTGCGGCAAAGCAAGCTGGCTTTCAGTTCCGTAAATGTGAGCGGAGCTCAACGCTATGGGAAAGCTGACGCCGGTGTCGAGCAGAACATTGTCATCGGCGAAGTTGCGGATATCGCGCCTGAAAACATTGGCAGAGAGGTGCGCTTTTTGAAAAAGCTCTTTCGTCGCGCCTAACTCGTAGTAATTAGCGCGAGATGGCCGGAGAGTAAGTTGCGATGTGGTGCTATTTAAAGTTCTAACCTGGGCTGAAGTACTCAAGAGCAGGTTCTCGATCGCAGGAGTGCCGAACGCCCGGTCATAGGATCCGCGAAATACGATGCCGAGTTTCGGGACATACCAGGCAAATCCGAGGCGGGGACTCCAGGCGGAATCAGTGACGCGAACGCTGTAATGGTCGAAGCGAATTCCTGCGCTCAGATTGAGGTTGCCGAAGTGTGCATTGTCCTGCACAAAAAATGCCTGCTCGCGATCGTCGGCGGATTGGTGGAAGAAAAAATTGAGTGGCGTGGTCGGATCGAAGATCGGCTGGCCGTTAATCTGAGTAGCAGTAATGTGATACGAAAATTGCTCGTGCACCAAACTGTAAATAGTATCGGCTCCCGCTTTGATCTCGTGGTGATGAGTGCTCGCGGCCATATTGGCGCTCAGATAGCCCTCGCGGAAGCCGCGATCCTGAAAGGGCTGAATGGGAGTTGAGTTTGCGTTGGAGACAAGATTAGCTTCGTCATCGCGGACACGGCCCTGGACCGTTCCCAGAACGTTCGCGGAAAAAATGTGCTGATAGGAGACCTGGCCTGAAATCTCCTGATTGCTGCGATCCTCACGTTGCGCGTTTTCCTGCTGCACGAGTTCGTTCGGCACTTCAAATCCAGCACGATCGAAATTGAGCGACAGCCGAAGACGGTCTTTGGTAGTTAAATCGCGCTCGAAGGTGCCCTTAATTCCGGCCAGGGTCGCGCTGTTCGTAAAATTTTCGAGAACTGGGGGATCAAGAAAGCGATCGGTGCGGGCCGTGTTCATGGAAAGTCCGAAGACATTGCGGCCATCGAAATAACTGCCGTTGAGGGAGGCATCCTCGGTGTTGAAGCTTCCCCCGCCGAGGATAGCGGTGCCGTGGAAACCCCGTGCAGGATTGCGGTCGGTCACGGTTTCGATCACACCGCCAATTTTGCGCCCAAATTCTGCGGGAATACCTGAGGTATAAGTCTTGACCGATTGCACGTTGTCAATATCAGCGGAGGGGGAGAAGGTTGGCGACCGGTTGTTGAGGACTGGGATTCCGTCGACGACGTACTGCGTATCATATTCGGAAGCACGGGGATGAAGAACGCCATTCGCCTCAAGCACCCATCCCGGAAGCGACTGAACGACGTCGATCCCCTGGCGGCCGGGAGTTGCCGCCGCCCAATCGCGAAGTGTTGGAGCGCCAAGTTGATAAACATTGCCGGAATTGGAGATATCGAGCAGGGTGTCGGAATCAGTTACCGCGACACTCTGCGCAACTCCGGCGACTGAAAGCGTGACTGCAATTTTTTGCGGCAACCGCGAACGTATCTCCACTAACGAATTGTAGGGGGCGAATCCGGCGTGTTCGACCGTAAGATGGTATGTGCCAACGGGCAATTCTTTGACGATGTATTCGCCGGTGAAAGCGGTATCGAATGCCAGTCCGAAATGACTGGCCTGGCTGACCAGAACGCCATGGGAAGCGAGAGCGGCGCCGTCGGAGTCAGTGACTGCCAGGCGCAACTCTCCCGTGCGGTCCTGCGCGCGCAGGAGCGACGAACAAAGCAGCAGGAGGACGGCGCTGCTTAGGACGGCGGTGCTTAGAACGTTGCTTAGGACGACGTTGGCGGCGAGACGGCGCAGATCGATTCTCCGGGATAGGCGGGCAATATCTTGAAGTATTTTACAGGGGTAAGAATCTGCTGGCGGAAGACAAATCGACGAAAGCAGTTACTACCGGGACAAGGAGTGACGATTAACCGAGTGCCATACCGGGCGAAATCCGGGTGATCGGCATCACCGTGCATTGTGAGATCTGATTTCCCGTTCTTGGGATTTTATTTACGGGGATGATACTCCGGTTGCTTTTCCTAAACGAGAAACTGCTACAGTTGTGGTGTGCACACCGACGAGCCGGTGGCATTCACAAATTAACAACTATAAGGAAGCCTCGCTATGCGCGTTGCAGTAGTTGGTTCGGGGTATGTGGGTTTGGTGTCAGGAGCCTGTTTTGCGGACCTGGGACACGAGGTTATTCTCGTCGACAATGACGAGAATAAGCTTGCGGCACTCAGAAATGGCGAAGTGCCAATTCATGAAAAGTTTCTTCCTGAGCTGCTGGAGCGCCATCGTGGCGAGCGCATAAAATTTTCCGGCGACCTGCTGGCGGCGACGCGGGAAAGCGACGCAGTTTTCATAGCGGTCGGCACGCCGCCCACGGAGAGCGGAGACGCCGATTTATCTTACGTGGAATCGGTGGCACACGAAATTTCGGCGGGCATCAACGGCTACAAGGTAGTAGTGGAGAAAAGTACGGTTCCGGTTTACACCAGCCAGTGGATTCGGACGATCATTACTCGCAACGGGGCCGATCCCGCGCAATTCGATGTGGCGTCGAATCCGGAATTTCTGCGCGAGGGGACGGCGGTAACAGATTTTCTCTATCCCGACCGCATTGTCGTTGGGGTAGAGACCGAACGCGCCGCGGAGGTAATGCGAGAGCTTTACGGGCCGCTGACGAGTGAATGGTATTACGGCCGGGCGGACGCGATTCCGCGCCCGGAGGCCGCCAAAGTTCCGCCACGCTTGATTATCACCAGTACCAAGAGCGCGGAATTGATCAAACATGCGTCCAACGCATTTCTGGCAATGAAGATTTCTTTCATGAACGCGGTGGCGTCGATTTGCGAATCCGTGGGCGCGAATGTGGAGCAGGTGAAAGACGGGATTGGAACCGATACCAGGATTGGACCGCGATTTATGAATCCGGGTATCGGTTATGGCGGGTCGTGCTTTCCGAAAGATCTGATGGCGTTCCGGGCCGTCGCAAAAGAAAATGGCTACGATTTTCGCTTGCTTGATGAAGTGATTCGCATTAACGAGGAGCAGCGGCGTCGCTTCTTGCGCAAGGTTCGTAGCGTGTTATGGACATTTCGCGGCAAGCGCCTTGGCGTGCTGGGCCTCGCTTTTAAGGGTGGAACGGATGACATTCGGGAATCGCCCGCATTACTGATGGTGCAAGAACTATTGCGTGAGGGATGTCACATTTCGGCTTATGACCCGGCGGCGATGGAACGAGCGAAAGAAGTGCTGAACTCAGGGGTGGAGTTCGCCGCTGACCCGTATCAGGCTGCGAAAGGCGCCGACGCCGTGCTCATCTTGACCGAGTGGGAGGAATTCGCAAACCTTGACTTGGACCGCTTGCGCTCGGTGGTGAAATATCCCATCGTTCTGGATGGACGAAATCTGTATGACCCGGCGGTTATGGTGGAGCACGGATTTTCGTATTACAGCGTGGGGCGTGCCGTGGCTCTGGCGGAGGAATCAACGACCGCGTCCGGTTTGAAGAAAAGGGAGCGTGCCTGAAATTGAGCAAAGAACCCAGGAACACGAAACGCGCATTAGTGACTGGAGGGGCAGGCTTTTTAGGGTCGCATTTATGCGATGGACTGCTCGGTGAAGGCTATTCAGTTGTGGCGGCGGACAATCTGTTGACTGGGTCCTTGGCCAACATTGAGCATATGCGCAAGGACGCGCGATTCGAGTTTGTCGAGAAGGATGTTTGCCATCGGGGAGAGTGGGGCAAACTGGATTATGTTTTTCATTTTGCCAGTCCGGCGAGCCCGGTGGACTATGCCGAACACGGCATTGAGACGCTGCGAGTGGGATCGTACGGGACGTTTGAAGCGCTCGAAGCGGCTCGCGAATCGGGAGCAAAATTCATGATGGCATCGACCTCCGAGTGCTATGGAGATCCATTGGTGCATCCGCAAACTGAGACTTATTGGGGAAATGTGAATCCCATCGGACCGCGTTCGGTTTATGACGAGGCGAAGCGCTTTTCCGAGGCGGTCACCATGGCATATCACCGCTATCATCAGGTCGATACGCGGATTCTGCGCATCTTCAATACGTACGGGCCGCGAATGCAGATCAACGACGGGCGCGTGATTCCGAATTTCATGTGGCAGGCACTGCGAGGGGAAAATCTCACGGTCTATGGCAACGGCAGCCAGACACGCAGCTTCTGTTATGTGAGTGACGAGGTCGATGGAATTCTGCGACTGTCGCGAAGCAGTGAGCACGAGCCGGTGAATATCGGAAATCCGACGGAGTTTACGATTCTGGAATGCGCTCAAAAAGTAATTGCGATAACTGGTTCGGCGAGCCAGATCAAATTCGAAGCGTTGCCTCAAGATGATCCAAAGCAGCGGCGCCCCGATATTTCAAAGGCAAAACGGCTCTTGGGGTGGGAACCCAAAGTGGAGTTAGAGAAAGGCCTGCAACTTTCTCTGGAATACTTTCGCCGCGCGGTGGCGGAGAAAGAGCAGGTTGCGTAGCGGCGTGAGTTCGGCTCACGCAAGAAAGAAATCTGAAGCGCCGGGCGTCCCCGCCCGGCCTTATCAGTGTTACAGGCCTGATTGCAGCTTAAGAATTCGCCAGAAGCAGTTTCTTCTAACGCTTCTCAAACACTACCGAAACCTTATCCTCGTAAGTCACCCTCCACGCTTGGGGTAACTCGCGAAGCAGGTTAGTAAGTGTCGAATCTGCGGGGAGAAGCGCGGTGCGAATCTGCCACTCTTGTAACACGCTGCGCCAACCCGATTCGCCTTGAATAAGGATAAGATACTGGCGAACGCGTCCGGAGCCATAAAGATCGTGACGGTCATCGACTATCACCTTTCGCTGGGGATACATGCGATAGATCAGATATCCCCCCCAGCCGTCGATCGAAAAGACCGGCTCGGCGCTCGGACGATTGCCCTGCGCTTCGCTCTGCAAATAACTCACGGCTGCGATTGGCATTTTTGCGGGATCGAATCGCGCGCGAAGGAGTTGTCGCGAACCGAGCCATCCGCCTTGCAGACAGATCGCGAATGCGAAAGCAACCGCGGCGATGGGCCATACGTGGCCGCGGAGTTGCATTTCCTGGTCGCCCATGCGATCCGAGAAATTTGTAAATCGAGTCGTGAGACTGCGCAGCCAGCGCCATGCGCCAGCTTTGTCTGCGAGTGAGGTGAAGTTACTCCACAGCATCGGCCCAACCACCAATACGAGTAGCATCCCTGAGACTGGCAGATTGCGCGACGAATAGAATCCGGCATAGAGAGCCAGCAAGACGATGAGCAGATGACTTAGTGAGAGCTTCTCGTGATTTCGCACGGAAGCGATCACTACGAGCACAATGATCATGGCGAAACAGCGCTCCGCCCAACCATGAAAGTCAGGCGCGCGAAATTCGTCAATGCGATTCATTAAGTAGCGATCGCTGAGATAGCGATAAATGTGCTGGTGCAATCGCCATCCAAACGGGTTCACGAGGGTCGCCGCCAACGACGCCAACCAAGTTACAGCCATCGCTCGAGCTCGTTGAGCCACCCGAAGGGCGACGAAGGCATCGGCCTCATATAGGCTCTCAACCCATGCTGCGAATGTGTAGATCGCTAGGAGCGCAATTCCAAAAAGCCATCCG
>Ga0182024_10010814_pt1 | contig 18504 bp, 19 predicted proteins | sample P32metaG_FD_120480 | JGI IMG/M metagenome (GOLD analysis project Ga0182024, IMG submission 120480) | Permafrost microbial communities from Stordalen Mire, Sweden - P3-2 metaG (Illumina Assembly) | ecosystem: Environmental > Terrestrial > Soil > Wetlands > Permafrost | place: Sweden: Stordalen... | reverse complement strand
GTCAGCGGAAAGGGAAATAGCAGTCTTGGGACGGCCTGTAACCATGAAACAGCTTATCCCAGAACGGCTCGTTACTCTAGTTATTTCTGGGACATGATACTAGGACGGGACCATGCCAGCCGCCCTGCAACAGGGCATCCCACCCGTCAAGTAGACGGGCGACAGCAGCTTCGGCCGCCGGGCGGTCCTGCGCCCTGTGGCGGATTTTTGCCACGAAGCCAGTGATTCCCAGCGCCATCGGCATGAGCTTTGCCCGATACGCCAGACACCACACCAGGAATCCGGCGCCGCCGGCGAGAATGACAATCGCGAAGGATAAGCCCGCAGCCAGTACGCCCGACGACTTCTTTAGCGACAAAAGAATAGCGAGGCCGCCGAGCGATACGACGGCGAGAGTCGCATTGTTCAAGAAAATCGGAAGCCAACCCCCAAGACCGGCCGCGCCAGGATTGACGCCCCGTCGGCGAAGCCACAGATACGTCATGCCGGCGGTTCCAACTATGCCGCCTCCGAGCGTGCCGATGCTATTCGCCCCGGCTGTCAGCAGCGCCCCGTCGATCACGGAGACCGGTTTGGCTGCGAGCCTCACTACCGACTTTAAGAGGTATCCACTGCCAGCGTAACTTAGCACTTGCGCTCCAATGGAGAGCGTGAGAAGCGGAATGCGCAGCGTCGAAAGCGCTTGAAAGGCGTGCTCGATTCTGGCGACCTTGGGCAAGAAGAGGTACACGCCCAACCCCAAGAGGATCAGCACGAAAAGGTTACGTCTGAGTTTCGATCTTGGAGGAATCGGCGGAATCGGTTCGGGATGGTCTGCCACGGAAAGGCGCTCAGGTTCTATCGTAGCCGACACGTGATTTCAGCAGACCCCGACCGCGAGGCGGCAAAGCGTGTGACGCTGAGTTCAGATCCACTTCCTCCGTAGGAGCCACACTTTGGTCATTTGCGTAAGGCTGACATAAGCAAGTAGTGTCAGCATCAGGATCGGCCAGTACATCGGTGGCAGGTGGGTGAGGCCCAGGGACGGGGCCAGGGGGGAGTATGGCAGCCATGCGCCGAAAGTCATGATGGATATAGTTGTCGCCGTCAGCGGCCAACTCGCCCGACTCTGAATGAAGGGGATCCTATTGGTGCGAATGACGTGGATGATCAGCGTTTGCGTCATCAGCGACTCGACGAACCAGCCCGTCTGAAATACCTGCGCTCGGGACGGGTCCCAGCAGTTGAAAACCCAAAGCATGACGAAGAAGGTCGTGTAGTCGAAGATCGAGCTGATGGGGCCGACGCAAAGGATGAACCGCCTGATCTCGTCAATGTTCCAGGGCCGAGGCCGAGCCACTTGCTCTTCGTCCACTGCGTCGTTCGGGATCGGCACCTGCGAGAAATCGTAGAGAAGATTGTTGGTCAACACCTGGATCGGCGCCATCGGGAGGAAAGGGAGGAAGGCGCTGGCTCCCAGCACGCTGAACATGTTGCCGAAGTTGGAACTGGCTCCCATGCGGATGTACTTGAGGATATTCGCGAACACCTTCCGGCCCTCGATCACGCCCCCTTCCAGCACCATAAGGTCCTTCTCCAGCAAGATCAGATCCGCCGACTCCTTGGCGATGTCCGTGGCCGTGTCAACCGAGATGCCGATGTCGGCGGCTTTCAAGGCGGGAGCATCGTTGATACCGTCGCCCATGAATCCGACGACGTGTCCGTTGCCCCGCAGAACGCGAATGACGCGCTGCTTGTGTGCCGGAGAGAGTCGAGCGAACAGCGTGGCTTTCTCCGCCGCGTCGGCCAACTCGGCATCGGACATTTTCTCCACATCGCCGCCGAGCAGCATGGGGTCGGCGGAGAGGCCCACGTCCTTGCAGACCTTTCTGCTGATGAGCTGGTTGTCGCCCGTGAGGATTTTTACCGCCACGCCATGCTTGTGAAGGGCCTCGATTGCATGCCCCGCGGTGGGCTTGGGCGGGTCCAGAAACGCGACGTATCCTTTGAGCACAAACTCGCGCTCATCGTCCTTTAAGCAGATCTGTTTCCCTGGCAGCTCCTTCTTTGCGACCGCCAGAACCCGGAAGCCATCGTTACTGAGACTGTCATACTCCTGCTTGAGCCCGACGATGAGTTGGGGATCCATCGGCGACAGTTTCCCGTCCAGCTCGAATTGCGAGCACTGCTTGAACACCTCTTCCGGAGCCCCTTTGGTGAGGAGAATCGCTTTGCCGTCCGGATCCGCCACCAGGACGGACATCATGCGCCGAGTGAAGTCGAAGGGGAGCTCGTCCAGCTTCTTGTACTTCTCGACTCCCGCTTGTGCGTGGAAGTCCGGGCTGCTCAGGATCGCGCGATCGAGCAGGTTCTTGAGTCCGGTCTGGAAGTGGCTGATCAGATAACCGTCCAACAGGACTTCCTCGCTTTCCTGCCCGGCGACGTTGCAATGCTTCATAAGGACGACACGGTCCTCAGTAAGCGTGCCGGTTTTGTCGGTACACAGCACATCCATGCCGCCGAAATTCTGAATGGAGTTGAGCCGCTTGACGATCACCTTCTTGCGGCTCATGCTGAGCGCGCCTTTGGCGAGGCACACGGATACGATCATCGGCAGCATCTCCGGAGTGAGCCCCACCGCCACGGCCATCGAAAAGAAAAACGCGCTCTTCCAATCGTGCTTGGTAAGCCCATTGATAAGGAAGACCAGCGGCACCATCACGGCCATAAGCCGGATCATGAACCAGGTGAAGCTGTTGAGTCCCTGGTCGAAGCTGGTCGGCGACCGTTCTTCGGCGATCGATCCGGCCATACTGCCCAGATAGGTATTGGCTCCCGTAGTGACCACCACGGCCATCGCCGTGCCGCTTTCGACGCTGGTGCCCATGAAGCACGTATTCTTGATCTCCGTCGGCGAACTGACCGCTTTAGTTTCCGCTTCGTGGAACTTCTCGACTGGGAGCGACTCACCCGTCAGGCTCCCCTGGCTCACGAAGAGGTCTTTCGAAGAGAGCACCCGCACGTCGCCAGGGATCATGTCGCCCGCGGAGAGCTTGATGATGTCCCCGGGCACCAGGTCTCGAAGGGGCAACTCCTTCGCGTCGCCATCCCGAAGGACCGTGGCGGTCACATGGATCATGGCCTTGAGCTTCGCCGCGGCCGCGTCCGCACGAGCCTCCTGAGCGAAGCGAAGCGTCACGCTCAGAACCACCATCGCCGCCATAACGGTTCCGGCGCGAGCGTCCCCCGTAGCGAATGAGACTGCGGATAGGGTGGCCAGCAGAATCACCAGCGGGTTGCGGACGATTTTCAGAAGGCGGATAGGCCAGCCCTGGCGGCGCTCCTGCGCTACTTCATTCGGCCCGACCGTACGGGCGCGCGCTTCGGCTTCCGCTTGCGTCAAGCCGTTCGAATTCGTCCGCAAGGATCGGAGCAATGCTTCGCCGTCCTTCAGGGCGGCATCAAGGACAGCGGGCGAAACACGAATGTTCTGCGTCTTGGCCTTTGCGGAAAGCGACGGCGGATCCGGGCGCGCTGGCTCCGTGGCTGGATCCGAATCCGGTTTCGTCATAATGACTTTGCTGACGGCTACGAACTAGTCTCTCCCCTGTATTCGGCGTGATGCCCTTCTGGTGTGCTGCTTCGAGAGCATTCAGAATCTGTGCCAGGCATTCAACAGCCTTCTCAATCGGCTAAGCTTCCTTGGAGAGGCGTGCCTTCAATGTACTCCATGACGAGTTAGTGGGCACCGATATCGTGGTGCGTACAAATGTTGGAATGATTCAGCGCCGATCGCCCGGCTTCCACTTGCTTCAGCGCCGCGATGATCTGCGCCTCGCTGTGCTTGCTCTTGCTCATTTGCTTTCACCTTTCGTTCGTCCAAAATCGCATTCCATGTCGGACGGTTTAAGGGGGTCACGTCAGTCGGACTCTTTGCCGGATGCGTCGTTGCTTACCTATCGGGGATCACACGGCCGCCGCTGCCGCCGGCGTTTAATCCAACCTCAAATCCATATCCGGACGGAATTTATGCCGAAGGCATGGTGGAAAGCGCTCAGTCGAGTGGGGAGAACATCAACATTTATCCAGAAGTCTCGGGTACCGTGAAGCAAATCGTGGTCGCTGAGGGCCAGCAAGTCAAGAAAGGGGCTGTTTTGTTGTTGATCGATGACTCGGTACAAAGCGCGACCACCGAGCAAATGCAATCACAGGCGCAGGCCGCCCACACGCTATTCCTAGAACTGAAAGCTCAACCGAGAAAGGAAACGCTTGACGTTGCCGAGGCTCAATTGATCGCCACCCAGGCGGCGCTGAAAACCGCTCAGGATGAATTGGATAAGCAGCAAGCGGCTTACGATGTGAATCCGAAGTCAATCAGCAAGGATGCGCTCGATAGTGCCGCCAATGCTGTCGCGACGGCCAAGGCCAACGTTGAAGTGGCGCGGAAGCAACGCGACTTGACCAAAGCCGGAGCTTGGAGTTATGACATCGATAACCAGGAAAGAACCTACAATGCCCTGGTCAAGTCTCATTTATCCGCGAGCGCGCTGCTTGCCAAGTACACTCTTCGCGCGCCCAGGGACGGAACGGTGTTGACCATCGCTCCCGCGGTAGGAAGCTACATTTCCGCACAGGGCGCTTACGACACTTATACCCAGGCCATGGATCCGGTAATGGTCTTGGGAAGTCCGGACGCTTATTTGAACGTGCGTTGTTACGTCGACGAAATTCTGGTGCCGCGACTTCCCAATGCATCGAAGATGAAGGCTCAGATGTCGGTTCGCGGATCCGCGGTCAAGATCCCGCTCACGTTTGTCAGAATGCAGCCCTTTGTCTCACCCAAAATCGAGCTATCCGACCAGCGACTGGAACGCGTGGATGTGCGAGTGTTGCCCGTCATTTTTCGAATTGACAAGCCCAAAGACCTCAAGCTGTTTCCAGGTCTATTGGTGGACGTATTTATTGGTGAGTGAGGATGGCTGGCACGTCAACCAACATCGCCTCCCGAACGACCGGCATTGCTCTGGTGTGCGGGATGGCGCTGTTAATAGCGTGCAACATTGGACCAAAGTACACCAGACCATCGACTCCGGTTCCGCCCACATACAAAGAGCTCGGAGCGTCCAACCTGGAGGGGACCTGGCAACCAGCCCATCCGCAAGACAGCGCAGCGCGCGGCAAGTGGTGGGAAAGGTTCGGCGATCCTCAGTTGAACGCCCTGGAGGAGAAGCTCAATATTTCAAATCAGAACATTGCCGCGGCGGCGGCAGGAGTCGTTGCCGCCCGAGCGATGATCCGGGAAGCCCGCGCGCAGTATTTTCCGGGCATCACCGGCAACCCGGGAATCACAAATTCCCATCTGTCGACGGCGTTTGGGCAGAGTATCGGCGCCACGTTCACCACCTATTCCCTGCCGCTCGAAGCGTCCTGGGAACCGGACCTTTGGGGCCGTATTCGGAAAACCGTGAGCGCAAATACCTTCGCGGCGCAGGCCAGCATCGCGGATCTGGAAAATGTTCGCCTGGCGGCCCAGGCCGATCTTGCCGCCGATTACTATGAGCTTCGTGCGCAGGATGCTTTGAAACAGTTATTCGATTCCACAGTGCGTGCCTATGCGGAGGCCCTGGAGCTTACTCGCGACCTCTACAAAGCCGGACTAGGCAACGATGAAGCGGTGGCGCAGTCAGAGGCGCAATGGAAAGCCGCGCAAGCGCAGGACACAAATCTCGGTGTCATCCGTGCTCAGTATGAGCATGCCATTGCGCTTCTGACCGGGCAGTCGCCATCTTCGCTTTCCATTCCCGAACAGACCCTGACGGCGAGCCTGCCATCTATTCCAGTCGGCATTCCTTCGGAGCTTCTGGAGCGGCGCCCGGATATCGCCGCAGCCGAGCGAGCGGTCGCTCAGGCGAACGCACAGATCGGCATTGCACAGACAGCGTTTTTTCCGACCGTCACGCTGGGAGCGTCTCTCGGGTTGCAGAGTCTCTCGATCGCTAAGTGGTTCGAATGGCCGAGTCGCGTTTGGTCCGTAGGCCCCGCTCTGGCGCAGACCGTTTTCGACGCGGGATTGCGTAAGGCCACCGTGCAACAGTTCCAGGCATCTTATGATCAAACCGTCGCGAACTACAGGGAGACAGTGCTCACAGCCTTTCAACAGGTCGAAGACAGCCTGGCGGCTCTCAGAATCCTCAACACGGTCATTGAGCAACAGGATTCCGCGATCGAATCCGCCGGCAGAAGTCTGCAGGAGGCCGAAGTCCGGTACAAGACGGGCATCGATCCTTACCTGAACGTGATCGCTGCCCAAACTACCTTGCTCTCCGATCAGCAGGCTGCGGTAAGTTCCCGAATGCAACGCATGGTGGCCGGCGTTCAGTTGATCAAAGCGCTAGGCGGCGGATGGGATTCGTCACGGCTTCCTTCTGAAACGGAACTTCGGAAACCGCTCCCCGATGGATCGGGCGTCAAACGCTGAACGCGTTGATCGCTTCACTGCAATGTGGGTCGCTGGGCGCAGCGTTCGGCTTCGTGCTTCACCATCCGAAGCGCAATCTTTCGGATGATCACGATCCCGGGAGATAAAAAGGACCAATAGCGGCGGAATTTGTCGTGACTGTCAGGATCGCAGGTAATCACTCTTGTCTCGGTACGAGCGATCGATGCGCCGGGCGCTATCGGATCAGCTCGCAGGCTCCAGGCGATCTTCACGTAGCCGGGTTCGCGAAACGCGGCAAACTGGTCCGGAGGAACAGCGCGGAATACGGCATCTGCCATCCACGGCTGAGTAACCGCACCCATGACGATCTCACGATCGCGACTTTCCGCAAGCACACTCCAGCCCAGCGCCTTCATTTGAGCAAGCAGCGGGCCATGCCGATGCTCGCCACTCGGCCGTGCGCGAAGAATCAATTCGCGCGCTCGAAAGATGCTCGCGATCAGGCCGGACTGATTGAGATCCATTTCGCAGGCCGCGGAGAATGTGAGTTCCGATGACGCGGCAATCAGAATATGATGTCGCTCGGAAATTTCATAGATCGGCATGAATTGGTCAAGAAGCGGATCGCATTCCTCATCGGCTGGATTCTTGACGTTGCCGAAGCGGCGCCAGGCGATGCCGGCGGAGACCAGGTAAGCCGCAACTCCTAACCCGGCGCCGACTGTCAAGGCTCGGACGGCTCTTTGCATGAATCGCATCGGCTATCGCCTCACGCGCGCCGCGGCTTCTTGGCCGCGCTGAAATGCTGCTTCCGCTTCAGCGACCAGAATATCTGATCGTCGCGTTGTCCATAGTGAATCCTTCCCTTCGACGGTTTCTGCTTCTATCCACGTCCGTGCCCTCGCGCGGGAGCAGCCGGCCGCGATGGCATAGACGACCTCGCCATCGGCGCGATGGTTCTCGGAATCCCGGAGACTGGCCGCGATTTTGAAACTCCCGTTCCCGCGATTGCCCCAGCGAGCGCCATTGTCGCTGCCGCTCCAGTTGCTCCTCAACTTGCAGATTCGTGGGCATCCTTTGCCATTGACCCGCGTTGCTTCGTTGATACCACCCATCGGGACGGTGTTCGTAAACCTGGTTATCTCGCCCTGCGTATCAGTCGGGACGGGCAGCCCCGGCGGGCGCAATGTTTCGGGTTTGACGGAAGTTGCGCGCGACGACCGCGTTTCCTTGCCAGTGACTGTAAGCATTCACGTTGCCCTGAATCCAGGCACGATTGGCTATGGTCCAGTGTGGGTTCCAGTGTTCATAAAAAATCCGATGCGCAATCGGCGAGGTCTGATACCACCAGTGATAATGAACCGGGTGCCAAAACCATCCGCCACCCCAATAGCTGAACTGAAATCCAAGTCCCCTAGTCCAGGGCCAGCCATAGCAGTAGGAAGGCCAGAAATCGCCGCACCATCCCGGATACCACCATCCGGTTCCAAAAACCACTACTCCGTCCGAGACGAATGCTCCCATATAACCGGGCGTGTAGCCGACATAAACGTAATCGGGAGTCGCTCCATAAACGTAAACGTAGCGCAAATGGTAGAGCGGATGCTTGGCGGGAGCTCGTAAATCTCCGAAGGAATCGTATCGGCCACGGTCCACGGCCCGGTCGGTGAGTCGGCGATGAACCAGACACCGTGTTCGACCGCATAATAGCGGCCTGACGAGTGGACCACCTCCGAAGACGTGTTGATCGCGTACTCCACTGAAGTACCCTCGATCGTCCGAAATTGCGGATCGCCGTCGTAATGGACGTTCAGTTTGGCTTCACTCCGGCGAACCGTTGCCGTTTGCGGAATCTGATTGGCGATCACGGCTTCCCGCGCCTGTTCGGTCCCGGGTATCGACGCGAGGACGTGCCCCTTGGCGCTGACGGCCGGAATGCGGCTGAAGTCGCGCGGCAGTTGTTCGCCGGGCACCCACTCCCACTGCCCCTCGAGTGATTTCGCGCGGAACCATCGGCCGGCGAGCAGCGTGAAATATTGCTGCGACTTCGTATCCATAAAAATGTCGTCATCGGAATTGGTGACATAGAGCAGATTGGTTTGCGCGATCGGGCCATACGCCGGCTCCCCGCGAGTAACCAGCAGTTCTGCCGGAGTAGCACTGATATAAACTGCCGGCGCATTTTCCGCGGGAATCGCGGTGGCTTCCGACGGCTCCTTTTCTTCGGCCGCGGTCAGTTGCTGTTTGACTGCGTCGAGATCCCGTGCGGGATTCGAAACCGCACTCCACGGGCCGCTCAACGCCGATGCGGCCATCCAACAAGCTTCGCCGTCCAGATAGAATTTGCCCGTGGTGGTGTCAGCAACAACAGCGCCGACGTGTTGACAACGTGCTTGTAAGGCGTCTGCTCCACCGCGCGATACACCGGTTCGCCGTCGCATCGAGGGTCCCGAAATCCGCCGAGGTCGCACTCCCTCTACTTCTCTTTTTTCCGCAATGCTTCGAAGGACGCGATGATATCGAGCAGCTCCGAGGTGATCGATTCCTGCCGCAGTTGACGGGACTCGCTGCTCAGCGCGCGCAATCGCTCTTCGATATTTTTTTCGGCTACCTGCATCGACGCCAGACGGCTGGCGTTCTCGCTGGCCAACGATTCGGCGAAGGCGCGATAGAGCGACACGAACAGGTATTCGCGAATCAGCAGTTGAATTAATCGGCGCTCGTCCATCGTAAACATCGAGATCACCTTCGAAGGCCAGGGCTTCGCCTGCAATCCCTTGATCCATTGCGCGTCGACTGGCAGCAACTGGATCCCGCGGATCCGGTACCAGGCGCCGGAGACGGGTCGGGCATAAAACAGCGTTACCAATTCGATCCCACGTTGGGCATGCCACTCCTCGATCCGGCGGAGCACCTGTTCGACCGCGGTGCCGATACCGGACGTCGAGGCGGGCACCGTGACGGTCTCCTCGACAGGCGATCCTGCCTCCTCGAATTGCGCCGCAGCCCGCATCCCGATCGCCATGATCACCTGATTATTACGGCGCGCCGCCAGCTTTTTCAAAGCCCGGATAGCGTGCGAAACCACCTGATCGTTCAACTGGCCGCACATGCCCTGGTCCGATCCGAAGACGATGGCGCCCAGTTTCGGTCCGGTGGCGCGGGTCGAGGGAAGCGCGTGAACCGGGACTCTCGGAAGCGCGATCTGGAGCCCCATTTCAATGGTGCGATTATACTCGGCAACGGCGTGGGCGGCGCGCTCATACTGGCGGATGTTGACGCCCGCCAGCGCTTTCATGGTTTTCACCACCGACTGCAGCTCCTCGGTGACGAGCAGGGTTCGTCTTAATGATTCAGCGGTTTCCATCCCTGTATCACGTTTTCCGCGAGCTTGATCAGCGCTTGCCGATCGCGATCGCTCAGCTTTGCGCCGCCCTCAATCGCGGCGACGACCTGCGGCAACTCTCCGGCTAACCGTTCCCGAATACCCGCGGAAGCTTCAACCACGCGCTCCGGCGCGAGTTGATCGAATAATCCGGCGGTGGCCGCGAGCAATGTCGCCACCTGGACTGCTGCAGGAAGCGGATCGAACTGTGGCTGCTTCAACACTTCGCGAATGGCCCGGCCGCGTGCGAGCGTCTGCCTGGTATGCTCGTCGAGGCGGGAGCCGAATCGCGAGAAAACCTCCAGCTCCTCGAATTGCGAATAGAAGAGCCGCAGATCTCCGGCGACGGCGCGATAGGCCGGCAACTGCGCCTTTCCGCCGACACGCGACACCGATTTGCCCACGTCGACGGCCGGCAGGATTCCTTTTTGAAAAAGATCGGGCGTCAAGTAGATCTGGCCGTCGGTAATCGAGATGAGATTGGTGGGAATGTAGGCGGAGATGTTCTGTTCTTCGGTTTGCACAACCGGCAGAGCCGTGAGCGATCCGCCGCCGAGTTCTGAACGGAGGTGCGTCGAACGTTCCAGCAAACGCGAGTGGACGTAGAAAATGTCGCCGGGGAAACTTTCCCGGCCCGGCGGACGGCGCAGCAGCAGCGACAGCTCCCTATAAGCGTCGGCATGTGAAGTGAGATCGTCGAAGACGACCAGCACGTCGCGCCCCTGCCGCATAAAATATTCGCCCATCGACATGGCGGCGTACGGAGCGGCGAACTGCAAGCCGGCGGGTGCGTCGCCCGCGGCGACCACCACCACGGAGTACTCCATGGCGCCGGTGGTTCGCAGATCGGCGATAACTTTCGCCACCGATGAACTTCTCTGGCCGATCGCGCAATAAATACAAATGACGCCCTGGCCTTTTTGATTGAGAATGCAATCGACGGCAATCGCGGTCTTCCCGGTCTGGCGGTCGCCGACGATCAGCTCGCGTTGCCCGCGACCCACTGGAATGAGCGCGTCGACCACTTTGGTTCCGGTGGCGAGCGGCACGGAAACGGGCGCTCGATCCATAATCGGTGGAGCATCGCACTCGATCGGCGCTCGCAGGCTCGCCGGCACGGTTCCGGCGTTGTCGAGGGGCCGGCCCAGCGGATCGATCACGCGGCCGAGCAGAGCCTGGCCCACAATGGTGTCGAGCACCCGATTAGTCCGGCGCACTTCCGAACCGGATTCGACGCCTTCAGGACTATCGAGCAGAATGACGCCAACATCTTCCGGATCGAGATTGAACGCCAAGCCGAGCCGGTTCCCTTCGAACAAGACCAGCTCCTCCGATTTCAAGTTCGGCAATCCCTGAACGCGAGCGATGCCCTGTCCGATGTACGTGACGACGCCGAATTCCTGAAACGAGGGCTCCAGCGCGCACTCACTCGAAACGTGGTGCATCACGTCGAGCGTATCTTCGAGGACCCCGGCCAGGGATTTTTCATGCGTCATCGCGGCAGCACCGTCTCCGAACGCCGATCGAGCGCGGCTCGCAAGTTTTCTTCCAGCGATTGGATATACGTTTCCGAGTTCCACCCGAGCCGCCGCCCGTTGGCGCGCAGCTCCAGGCCCCAGGCCATATCGGGAGCGTGTTCGAACCGCAACAGCACCGGCCTGCCGAGCTGCTTTTCGAGCGTTTGACGAATTTCTTCGCGCAACGGCTCGGGAATTTCAGTTGCGCTCAGGATGGCGATTTCGCCGCTGCCCAGTTCCCCGGCGCTCGTGCCATTCAACGAGCCGAGCTTCGCTAGAAAAGCGCGCACCGCACATTGCTCCACGTCGGCGCAGGCCAGATCGGCCAGAGCGCGCCGGGTGACGGCCAGAATCTCCGCCGCCGAACGCCGGCGAATCTCGCTCAGAAACGCGTTCTGCTCGCGCTCCAGGTCCTGATGCCAGCGAGCTTCAAGCGCACGCACCGATTCGCGTGCCTTGTCGACCATTTCTTTGTGCTCGCGCCCGGCTTCGTTTTTCGCGTCGGCCAGCATGCGCTCGCGATCGCGCTCCTGATTTTCAGCTTGAATTTGCAAATCTTCCAGGCGCTGCGAAGCCGCGCGATTTTTCTCCTCGGCTTCCGCAGCGCGCGTCTCAAATCGCTTTTCTCGTTCATCGATCGCCCGTATCAATCGCCCGTACAGAAAATGCTTCATCAGGGCGACCAGCACCAGGAAGTTGACGATCTGCGCGACGACGGTGAACCAGTCGATCAACATGGCTCACCTTTGCCCGATCACATGATTCCAGAAAGGATTGGCGAAAATCAAAATGATGGCGATCACGAAACAATAGATCGCGACGGATTCAATCATCGCGAGGCCGATGAACAAGGTGCGGCTGATGGTTCCGGCCTCATCCGGCTGCTGGGCAATGGACGCGAGAGCCTGGGCGATGGCCTTCCCTTCCCCCATGGCCGGGCCGATGGAGCCGATGGCCATGCATAACGCAGACGCGGCGATCGAGACAATGGCGATCACGCTCAAGCCGTCCATAAATCCTCCGTTATCCGCCTTCCTGGCCGCGTTGCACCGCGGCCGCGATGTAAACCATCGCCAGGATGGCGAAAATATACGCTTGAATCATTCCCGTCAGCAGGCCCAGAGCCTGCATCAGCGCGGGAAAAAAGAGCGGAGCAATGGCCAGCAGAATCGCCGCGATCATCGACCCGCTCATCATGTTGCCGAACAAACGGATAGCCAGCGCCAGGTTGCGCGAGGTCTCGCTCATCAAATGAAACGGAGCGAGAATCGGCGTCGGGCGCAGGTAGTGGCGAAAGTACGTGGCGATGCCCTGCTCGCGGATTCCGAAGTAGGGGACCGCTACGCCCACGCAAATCGCCAGCGCGGCGGTGGTTGAAAGCGATCCTGTCGGCGCGTGCCAGCCTGGAACAATATCCAGAAAATTCGACACCGCGATCAGCAGAAACAGCGTGCCGACAAACGGCAGATAGGCGTCGCCATTCTGCGGGCAAATTTCGTGGATCTGCTTGCGCATGGTTTCGACGATGACTTCTAGAGCGTTCTGCCAGCGCGAGCGCGGCGCGCTGCCGGGGGCCAGGCTTCGCGTCACCAGCCAGGAAGTCAAGGTCAACAGCACCATCACGATCCAGGTGTAGACCATGGTCGCGTTGATGTGCAGGAACCCCCACTGCCACAGAATGGTGTGGTCGGGCGTTATGTGCATACGTTGCCCTTCGTCCGCAACAGCACGGATACCACCAGCCGCCCGATGACGAATCCGGCCAGACACATCAGCGCATTTTGCCATTGGCCGTTCATGGCCAGCAGGAATCCTGCGATCGTGCCGACCGTGCGTCCCCAGAAGCTGAACAATGTCAGAAGCACCGGGTGACGCGTGGTCGTCAGCCGCTTGATTGTCAGCCACAATCCGCCGTAAAAAAGGACACCGAGGACGACGCCGGCGATCAGTGCGAGGGCCACGCTCATTTGTCCTCCTTCACACGCATCCACGCGCTGACGCAGCCGATAATCAGGCCGGCGAACAGCAGAGTGAGGGTCCAGGAAATGCGGCCCGGCCAGCGCCGATCGATCCAGACGCCGGCCGCCACTCCGATTAACGTGGGCATCGTCACCGACCATCCGACAACGCCGAAGATGGCGATGGGGCTCCACAGGCGGCCCTTGCCGGTGCGCGCGCGCAGCATCCGTTCCTGTTTCGCGCCCACTTCGCGAACCATGCGCTCGGCCGAGGGGGGAAGTTTGTCAGGCATTTTTTTCCGCCTCCATCAGACGACGGACCAAGTCGGCTTCCAGTTTGGCTTCGTAGGCGCGAGCGGCTTTCTCGCGTTCTTCGCGCGCGCGGAATTGCACCTCGACATCCTGTTTCAGACGCTCCAGATTCGTGCCGCGGACGGCGTTGCGGGTGGAGATCGAAACTTCCTGGCCACACTTCACGAGGAAGCCGTGATCGATGGCCAGATACTCGTCCGGCTCCCCGCGGCGATGGATGGTCATCACGCCGGGCACCAGCGCGGTCACAAAATCGACGTGCTTGGGGAGCAGACCGAACCATCCATTCTCCGCTTCCGCCTTAATACGGTCGACCTCTTTTTCGAACAGCACCTCGGCCGGCAGCCACACCGTGAGTTTCATGATCTGCGCACCTCTTCAATGCCGCCGATCATGTACAGCGCCTGTTCCGGCAACTTCGCAAATTCGTCGTTGAGGATGCGCTCGCAGCCGTCCAGTGTGTCTTCGAGCTTCACCAGCCGTCCGGGCTGATTGGTGAACTGCTCGGTCACGAAAAAGGGCTGGGTGAGGAACCGCTCCAGCCGCCGCGCCCGATGCACCGTGCGCCGGTCTTCCTGGGAAAGCTCTTCCAGGCCGAGCATGGCGATGATGTCTTTCAACTCTTCATAGCCGGCCAGGGTCTTGCGAATCTCCTGCGCGATGCGATAATGCCGCACCCCGACGATCTGCGGCGTAATCATTTTCGAGTTGGAGCGCAGCAGATCGACAGCGGGATAAAGACCCTCACTGGCCCGCTTGCGCGAAAGCACGATGGACGCGGAAAGGTGGCCGAAAGTGTGCACCGCCGCGGGATCACTGAAATCGTCAGCCGGCACATATACGGCCTGCACGGAAGTGATCGCGCCGCTTTGGGTGTTGCAGATGCGCTCTTCGAGGTCGGCGAGCTCGGTGCCCAGCGTGGGCTGATAGCCAAGCCGTGAAGGAAGCTGTCCCATCAATCCCGACACCTCCGAACCGGCCTGGATGAAACGGAAAATGTTATCGATCAACAAAAGTACATCCTGCCGCGCGTCATCGCGAAAATACTCGGCCATGGTCAGCGCGGCGTGGCCGACGCGGAATCGCGATCCCGGCGGCTCGTTCATCTGCCCAAAAACGAGAACAGTCTGGGGGAGCACGCCCGCGGCTTGAATCTCGCGATAAAGCTCCTCGCCTTCACGGCAGCGTTCGCCGATGCCGCAGAATACGCTGACGCCGCGGTGATGGCCGATCACATTATGGATCAGCTCCATAATGAGGACCGTCTTGCCGACTCCGGCCCCGCCGAAGAGCCCGCTCTTTCCGCCGCGCTCGATGGGAGCCAGGACGTCGATGGCTTTGATTCCGGTCACAAAAAGCTCGGAAGTGCTGGCGCGGCGCATCAGCGGAACCGGCAACGCGTGAATGGAGCGCCATTCGCCGCCTTCGACCGGTGCCTTGCGATCGATGGTCTGACCGAAAACGTCGAACATGCGCCCGAGCACGCGCTCGCCGACGGGAACTTTCAAGGACTGGCCGGTGTCTAGGACCGCTTCGCCGCGCGACAATCCGCGCGTGGACGTCAAAGCGATTCCGCGCACCGTGTGAGCGTCCAGGTGAGAAACCACTTCAATCACCACCTGGTTGTTTTCGCCCGACCGCAGGACGTGAAACATCGACGGAATCCTGTCCGGGAATCGCGCGTCAACAACGCTACCCCGAACGGCTTCGATGGTCCCCGCATTGGGCGCGGAGTTTTTCATTTGCCAAAGGCGCGGCCATCTCGCCTTCTCCTCTCGTGGAACTGCAGGTTAGGGGCCACTAGGCGAGCTTGCAGAACCGCTCTTCCATGAAGCAGGTTCGGCTCCTTTCTCGCAAAATAGGCCGGGTTCAGCGCGGCTCCACATAAGGGGAATGTGGCAGAAGCCCCATTGCGAATGGGTGAAATCACACATCGCGAGCGCGGTTCCAGCACAAATCGTGCTGACCATAGACCGTTCCTTTGACCGGGAGTATCCCTTCCTCACGCCAGACGACTCGAGTGTGACGCAACATGTCGAGCCGCTGACACTCACTCGAATTTTGTGAGCATCGATAGCTGTTCAACCTGACGAGCAGCCTCGAAATCCGAAGACCTACGCCACGGGCAGCCGGCATGCCCATTTGGCTTCCCACTTGCTGCGTTCCAGTTGAACGCCGACGCAAAACACCATTCTGGGTGCGCGATTCCCATCCGTTACGGTCGGCCGAAGCGCGATCGGTGCTCGAGGGAGCCGCTTGGTAGGAGGAGTTATGATCAAGCTCAGTTTTATTGCAGTTCTCGCGACCACGGGAATGCTCGGCATCGCCCAGGACCGGATTCCGATCCACATGACCGTGACAGTTGAAGCGCCTCGTGGAAAGGACGTGCCCGAGTTGAAGCGCGAGGACGTGATGGTCTACCAGGGGAAGGAACGCGTTGCCGTCACCGAGTGGACCCCGCTTAAAGGGGCACAAGACGGGCTGGAGTTGTTCATCCTGATCGATGATGCCTCCGCCGTGAGTCTTGGCAGCCAGTTAGCAGACTTGCGCGAGTTCATCACCGCGCAGCCCGCCAGCATGCTGATCGGAATCGGATTCATCCACAACGATATCGCCGATATCAGCCAGAATTTGACGTTGGATCACGCCAAAGTTGCGCAAGCGCTACGACTGCCGTTCGGAAGCATCGCCGCCGGCGCAAGCCCCTATCTTGCACTCACCGACCTGATCAAGAAATGGTCGAGCTGCTGCGTGCGCCGCGAAGTGTTGCTCATCTCGAGTGGAATCGATGCTTTGGGCGGTTTCGGTCCGACTAATCCGTACCTGGATTCCGCGATTGAGCGCGCGCAGCAGGCCGGGCTCATCGTCTATGCGATCTATACGCCGGGCACCGGTCACGGCGGGCATAGCCTCTGGCGAATGAACTCCGGGCAGAACCATCTGGCCCAACTCACTGAGGAGACCGGCGGCGAATCCTTCATGCTCGGATTCGGGCCGCCGGTATCGTTCGCACCCTATCTGCGGGATCTGGCGGACCACCTGGCGAACCAGTATTCGGTGAGTTTCCTGGCGAAGCCTGTCCGGAAGCCGGGGTTGGTGCCGGTGAGATTTTCGACCGAGGTGCCCAACGCGGAAATCATCGCGGCGCCGAAGGTCGAAGTGTCACCCGAACCGCGACCCTCGGGTGGCCGGTAACCGCGGGTGATCCGTGCCATTTGCATCTTCGCACTTTCGGCCATCATGCCGGCGTACTCGCAATTGCACGAACTGGTCTCCTCCGGCCGGCTCGACGACCTGCACTGGCCGGATTTCTCTGATTTGCAGGCCAGCGTCAACACTTTCTATGAGCAGACCGGTTACACTCCGGCCTGGTCGAGTAACGGGAAGCTTTCACCGCAAGCCACTGCCATTATCCGCGTGCTGATCCAGGCAGAATCGAAAGGCTTGAATCCAGAAGACTATGATGGGTCCCGATGGGCGGCGCGCGTCGCCGATCCTGATCTTTCGCGCTTCGATCTGGCTTTGACGGTCTCTGTGATGCGCTATGCCTCGGATCTGCACCTTGGCAAATTCAACCCCGGGATCTACAGTTCCGGCTTCGATCTGCACCACGAACATTACGAGCTGGCCGAATTGATTCGCAATCGGCTGGTGGCTGCGCCGGATGTGGACGCCGTCTTTCGCGAACTGGAGCCGCCGTTTGTTGGTTATCAACGTACGCAGGCCGCGCTTCAACGATATCTTGAGCTCGCTCGCCATGACAACGGCGATTTGCTTCCTCTGACCAGATTGTCGATTGAGCCCGGCGCATCGTATCCGGGCGTACGCCGGCTCGCCGCCCTTCTGAGCGAACTCGGCGATCTGCCGTCGGGCGGTACCGTTCCAGATACCTACAGCAGTCCGCTGGTTGACGCCGTGAAGCACTTTCAGCTTCGCCATGGCCTCACCGCCGACGGCCGCATCGGAAAGAGCACGCTCGCCCAGCTCAATACTCCGTTGCTGAATCGGGCGCATCAACTCCAGCTGACGCTGGAACGGTGGCGCTGGATGCCGCATGAGTTCGCGCATCCGCCGATCGTCGTCAACATTCCCGAGTTCGAGTTGCGCGTCCTGAACGAATCCAACACCACCGCCCTCGAGATGAAAGTGGTGGTGGGCCATGCTTATCGGCGCAAGACTCCCGTGTTCGCGTCCGACATGAGATACCTGATCTTTCGGCCGTACTGGAACGTGCCGGAAAGCATTATACGCGGCGAATTGCTGCCGAAAATCGTCCGCGATCGCGGATATCTCGCCGCCAACGGCTACGAAGTCGTGACCACCGAGGATCGCGTGGTCACCAGCGGCGTGATCGATGACCAGGTGCTTGCGCATTTGAAGTCGGGAAAACTGTCCATCCGGCAGGTCCCCGGCCCCAAAAACTCTCTTGGATTCGTAAAATTCATTTTCCCGAACGAGCATAATGTGTACCTGCACGATACCCCGGCGACGCAACTGTTTTCGCAGTCCCGGCGCGACTTCAGCCATGGCTGTATTCGGGTTGAAAAGCCGGAGCAACTGGCCGAGTGGGCCCTGCGCGATAACCCGCGATGGACTCCGGCGCGAATCGAGGAAGCGATGCACGGCGAGAAGCCGCTTCAAGTCGATTTGGCGGAGCCGATCCCTGTACTGATCGTTTATGCCACTGCTGTGGTTCTCGAAAACGGCGACGTCCGATTCTTCGACGACGTGTACGGCTTCGATGCGGAGCTCGATAAATTAGCGTCGAAGGGCTACCCGTGCTGCCGGTGGAATCCTACCAGCGGCGAACCCGGCCCACATCCACGTGAATAAAACCCGATTTCGGATAGTAGCCTACGCCTCCGCGTGCCAGCTTCAGCGCCGCGTTCCGGAGAGCGAGAGTACTCACGCCCG
>Ga0182024_10010813_pt1 | contig 18504 bp, 21 predicted proteins | sample P32metaG_FD_120480 | JGI IMG/M metagenome (GOLD analysis project Ga0182024, IMG submission 120480) | Permafrost microbial communities from Stordalen Mire, Sweden - P3-2 metaG (Illumina Assembly) | ecosystem: Environmental > Terrestrial > Soil > Wetlands > Permafrost | place: Sweden: Stordalen... | reverse complement strand
CACCAAAGAAGGCGATTCGGATTCGGTCATGGAAACGGCTTGTGGGCTGCACAACCTCCGAGTTGAGAACCGCAAGCGGCCACTGAAAAGGTAACGAAATTACTATTTCTGATAACGTCTACTGCATACTCTTGCCAAGTCTTCAAATCTCGATTGTTGCCGTAGTCCTTGCCCAAGTTATAGGGTGGGTCAGCAATCACAAGGTCGATTGAGGAAGCTGGCAGTTTCGCCATTTCTTCAATTGCATCGCCACAGGTCAGGCAGTTGGTGCGCACTTCATTCATCCTTAATCCAGGCGTGTTTCGTCGCCATCTTGACCCAGGCTTCCTCCCCCTTCGACTTGATGTATTTCTTGTCGAGCAACTGGAGGAATTCCCACGTTGTTCGCTTCTCAAGCGTGACGTAGTGGATGTCTCTTACCTGTAGCTGCCCTGTGCCGAGGGCCGGGTTATAGCTGATGTCGGAGGCAGACAAGTATTTCAGATCATAGACGGCACTGGAGACTACTTCCATGATGCCGTGATACATGCCTGATTCGGGTTCCTTTTCCCCGTACACCTTATGCTTCAAGGACAGGATGATGAAGATATAATCGGGATCGTCTAGGTACTCAGTGCGGATACGGCCATAAGACGTGATGTTGGGGCTTTTCCCCGACGTTATGATGTCCTCAGCCGTGGCCTTCACATCCACATGGCGGAAACATAATCGATGCTCTGCCGCTTGCGCTTGAATTGCAGGATGATGTCGTATGGGTCAAGACGCTTCCCTGCCTGTACGTTTACGAGTTCGTATTTGTTGTTCGGATCGTCTGCAATATCTTCAAACTTCTCCACAGCCCACGCTTCGACAAAGGGGCCAGCCACCTTGTTGATATTTTCAAGTGGCAAGCCCCTCTTTAGGTTGGTGCGAATGAAAATCCTGTTCGTTTTCGCTTCAATTGCATCCTGAATGATGTCCTGAATCTGTTTGACGACGTACTCCGAGCATTTAGGGTAATCGGGGCTTTCCTCTGGTACTTTAAGAGTGACGCTCATCCGAGTGCCTTTCAGCTTGACCTTCTTTGTTGGCCCCTTCGCCCTTTTTTGTTGCTTCGCTTTCTTTTCGTCTCGTTTCGCCATTGCTGCCTGCCCTTCCCACCTTACCGGAGCGGGACTATTTCTGCCGGTTCGCCTGGCGGGGTAGTAAACCGCTGTTTTCTGTAACGAGTCGCCCTATTCTCCTGCCCGTTTTGAACTTGTAGGCGATGCCTGCTTCCAGGCTTGGATGAGAGGAAGTATACCTGACAGGGCACAACCACGCCAGGATCGTTTTCGCAAATCGCTGCCTTAGACGTTCAACTTCTGCGGGCGAGGAGGAAGGAAACGCTGTCCGCTGCCGAAGGAAGACCCGGCCAGCCGTCCTTTCTCGCCCGCCCGCCAACTGACTGTCCAGGGGGCCACCTGTCGCCTACTTATTGTCCTTGTCCTTGTCCTTGGGCTTGTCGTCCGGCCCGGCCTGCAACGCTTCAAGGAAGGCTTGCCGGGCTGCTTGGGCGGGAGTCTGCGCCGCCAACTTCGGGTTGTCCTTGTACCGCTGCTCCATGTCCTTCTTGGCCTTGAGCGCCGCCGCCACCGCCTTTTTGAACTGGTCGTTGTTCAGCAGACCATCGGTGATTCCATTCACGGTCGTGGCTTTCTCGAATGCGCCGTCCAGCGGCAATGGAGGCAGAGCGCCAACCTTGGGCGGTTCGTCCTTGTCCTTGGGCTTGTCGTCCGCTCCAGCCAGACCACCCAGCATCAGGGCCAGAACCAGCAGGACCGCAGCCAGCACGAACTTCCTCATTGTTGCATCCTCCGGTGAGAGAGATTGGGCGACTGGGAGAACCGCTCTTAACCGCCGCCGCCTGCATCTTTGGCATGGGCAATCGGAAAAGCAAGCTTGGTAGGGGTGTTAGGGAATGTCGTCCTGAAAGTGGCCGCTCCAGTGCATCGGAGGGCGTTCAGGATCGACCACGAACGCACCGAGGGGTAGGGCGGATGATTTCCCCCTCGGTGCGATCCGGCGTCCTCCGGCGTGTTCTAGGCGAACTGGATGATCCGTTCCACCCGGATAGTGATTTTCTGGCAGGTTGTGCTGGTACTGCCGACGCTTCACCCAGACGGCCAGGAACACCTCCTGAAACAGTTCCTCGCCGCGATGGCGGTCGCCGGCCATGCGCGCCAGGAACGTCAGCAGCGGCGTGGCGTGGCGGCGCACCAGCAGTTCCAGGCAGGCGCGGTCGCCGTCCGCCGTCCGGGCCATGAGCGTCTCGTCGGGTTCGCCGATCGCCGCCATGTCAGCCTCCGTTCGTGTACCCCTCCTTATGCGCGCAAGGCGGCGGGCGTTGAAGTGAAAATGAGCGGGAGATAAAACGAGTTGTCGCCGTCATCCCGCCGTCAGGATCAGCATCGCCAGCAGCATCCCGTTGTGCAGGGCGTGGACCGTCATCGACGGGATCAGCGACCCCCGCCATTCGCGCGCCGCCGTGAAGCCGAACGCCAGCGCCATCAGCACCGGGATCGCCAACACTCCCTGCGGGTGCAGCGACGCGAATACGAAGCTGACCAGCAGCGCGCTCAGGATGACGCTGAGCGGCCGGCCCATGCGTCCGGTGGCCTCGCGCAGGTGGCGGTAGAGGACGCCGCGGAACATCGTCTCTTCCATGAGCGGCGCCATGACGCTGGCCAGGAACAAGGCCTGGAGCCAGCCCGACCAGCCGGAATGCAGAATGTAATCGACGATCGGGTGCGTCGGCGCGTCGGTGGGGCCGAACAGGTCGTGGCCGCCCCACTGCTGCCGCAGCCGCATCACCACGGCGAGGAACACGGCCCCCAGGATCACCAGCGGCAGCGCCGCCAGGTAGCAGACGACGCCGTAGAACGGTTCCAGGGCCGGCCGGTCGCCCGCCCACCAGCCGATGTCGCGGCGTACCTGCCGCCAGGGCGCCCCGCGCAGCACCGGCCACGCCACGGCGGCGGCCAGGCTCAATACGCCGGGAATGCCGGCCTCCAGTCCCAGCGGGACGCCGGCCGGCAGCAACGCCAACGCCTTGCTCAGGCCGACGTACAGGATGAGCCAGAGGGCAAAACTCTCGGCGTAGAGGCCGCCGTAGGGTGAGCCGACGGTAAGGCGGGCGCGCATGTGTCGCCACAGCACCGCGAACAGCACCAGCAGACTGAACCCGATCGCGCCGGCGCCCAGCCCTCCCACAACCATCACCCCGTCCAGCACGGCCGCGCGCTCGGCCGGGGCCAGCACGGCCGCCCGCGCGGCGGTGTTGGGACCGCCGCGCGGGTTGAGGGCCAGGTCGCCGAACCAGCCGAGCCGCCGTTGCAGCGTTTGGCGGTCCTCCTCGCCGACGTTCGCCGCCGACAGATCGCCATCCGAATAATCGCGGTAGAGACGGCCGAGGATTCCGGCCGTGGCGCGGGCATTCTGGACCTCGGCCTCGTCGGCGTGCGGGACTTCATCCTTGTTTAAGAGGTCTTTTAACTCGTTCAAACGGTCCAGCGCCTCGTCGGGGCCTTTCAGCTCGCCCGCCAAGACGACGAAGCCCAGCCGTTGCGCCGCCGGGCCGCGGTCGAGTTCCCGCGCCTCCTGGTAGATTTGGCCCCGGCCCGGCCCCAGGCCCGCGGCGCCGACGAGAGCGCGGGCTTGGATTTCAAAAACGTCGATCTGCTGCCCCTCGGTCGGCGGATGAAAGAGCCGCAGCACGAACAGGCCCGCCACGGCCGTAATGACGACCATCCACGCGATCCCGGGATGGCCGCGCGGCAAGCGGGCGATGCCGGTCGGCGGCCCCGGCGCGGGGGGAGTGTCCGTGAAGTCAGTGGACATCGTCCCCCCGTTGCGGCGTGCTGACCACCTTGGGCGTGTCGCGCCAGAGGCGTTCGCCGCCGATGAAGGCGTCGGCGTTGTCGCCGCGCCGCGCCCCGGCCGGCAGCTCCGTCAGCTTCTTGGTGTTGCCGCCGCCGAGCAGGATGTAGTCCGCCACGAAGGCCGCCTTGAGCCGTTCCACCACGTCGAACACCGACGCCTGCCACTTCTCGCGGCCGCGCCGCTCCAGGCCGGCCGCGCCGACGTAGTCCTCGAAACTCTTCTCCTTTCTGTAGGGCAAATGGCCGAGTTCTAGGCCGGCGACGACGTTATCGACGATGAGCGTCGTGCCCAGGCCGGTGCCGAGGCCGAGGAAGAGCATTCGGCCGCCCTGGTATCCGCCCAACGCCTGCATGGCGGCGTCGTTGATGACGCGCACCGGCTTGCCGAGGCCGGCTTCCAGGTCGAAGTCGAGCCAGCCGGGGCCGAGGTTGACCGGCTCCCTGACGATCTTGCCGCCGCCGACCGGCGCCGGGAAGCCCATGGAAACGGCGTCGTAGCTCCAGTCGGCGGCGTTGGCGCGGACGCCGTCGATCATCTGTTGCGGCGTCATGGCGGGGCCGGAGTCGAACTTCCGCACCTCGTCCTGTCCCGACAGCTTGAGTTTGACGTGCGAGCCGCCCACGTCGAGCACGAGTATTTTCATGCACACTTCCTCACTTGATTTAGGGTCTGTTCCGGAGGGGGCGGGGTCTCCCCGCCCTATGGGTACGGCGTCTCCCCACCCCCTTCAGGAACTACCTCCGCAGCCGGTCCCACAACAACAGGGCCACCAGCGTCTTGGCGTCGCGGATGGTCCCGTCCAGCGCCCAGGCCGTCGCCTGCTCCCAGGCCACCACCTGCGGTTCCATCGTTTCATCGTCTTCGGGCCGCATGGCGCCCGGCGTGAGGTCCTCCGCCAGGAACAGGTGCGTCCGCTCGCTGAGCACGCCCGGCGACGGGAAGAACGCGGCCAGCTTGCGCCAGCGCTTCGCCTGATAGCCCGTCTCCTCGGCCAGCTCGCGCACGGCGGCGGCCTCCGGCGCCTCGCCCGGTTCCAGCGTGCCGGCGGGGATTTCCCAAAGCGTTTCCCCGAGGATGAAGCGCGGGTTGCGCAATAGACAGACGTGGCCGGCGTCCACCATCGGCAGGATCGCGGCGGCGCCGGGGTGCATCACCGCGTCGCGCTCGATGGGGCGGCCGTCGCGCCCGACGTCGACATGGTGATAGACTTCGATCTTTCGGCCCCGGTGAACGAGTGTGCGCGTCATGGGAGATCTCCGGCGGCCGGCGCGGGCCGGCGGGTAAGGCATTCTATCGGCGACGACATCCTATGACGGCCGCCGCCATCCGTCCGCCCGACCGTCCGTGCCCTGGCACGATACATGCTCATTAGTCCGTGGTCCGCTTGCCGTTGGTCGCCGCCGCCGGTTGTGGTAACATGACGCCGTTGGTTTCGCCCGTTCCTCAAGAGGCACGACGTGTTCGCCGCCGCGGAAGATGGCAGCCCCTATCTCTGGATCGCTCTGAGTCTCCTCTCCATTCCGGCCCTGATCGTCCTGAACGGATTATTCGTGGCGGCCGAGTACGCCCTGGTGTCCGTCCGCAAGACGCGCGTCGAGGAACTCGTCGCCCGCGGCGTCAAGGGCGCCAAGGCGGTCGATTCCGCCGTGCGCAACCTGAGCCGTTCCATCGCCGCCACGCAGCTCGGCGTCACCCTCTCCAGCATCGGCATCGGCTTCTTCGGCGAGCCGGCCCTGGCCGAGGTGCTCGACCCGCCGTTCCGCCTGCTGTTCGGCCCCTGGCATGGCGCCGTCACGCACACCGTCGCCACCGTGCTGGCCTTCCTGCTCATTACGTTCCTGCACGTCGTTTTCGGCGAGCTGATTCCCAAGGCGCTGGCGCTGCAAAACGCCGATCATGCGTCGCTGTGGCTGGCCCGGCCGCTCGTCGCCTTCGTGCAGCTGACCCGGCCGCTGCTGCTGCTCATGAACGGCGTTAGCAACTTCATCCTGCGCCGCCTCGGCGGCCGGCCGGTGGACGGCGAGGAGTCGGCCCACTCCATTGAGGAGCTGATCCTGCTCATCGAGGACACCGAGGAGGCCGGCGTGCTCGACCCGGATCAAGCCGATTTCGCGCAAAACGTCTTCCGCCTGTCGAACAAATGCGTCCGCGACTGCATGGTCCCGCGCGACAAGATGGCCGTCCTGGAGGTCAACACGCCGCCGGACAAAATCCTGGAGGCGGTGCGCGCCGGCGCCCATACGCGGATGCCGGTCTACGAAGGCGCGGTGGACAACGTCGTCGGCATTGTCAACACGAAAGACCTCTTTTATCTGTTCAGCTTGCAAGGGGTGGTGGTGCTGCTCGACGCGCTCTACCCGGCGCTCTACCTGCCGCCGGACGAGTCGCTGGACAGCGCCATCCGGCTGTTCCGCAAGGCGCGTCGGCCGATGGCCCTGGTGCGCGACGACGACGACCACATTCTCGGCCTCATTACGCTGGAAGACGTGTTGGAAGAGATCGTCGGCGACATCGAGGACGAGCACGACCGGCCGACGGCGAAGCTGCGACGGCGGACGAAAGTCCAGCTCGGCAAGGCGGCGCCGGCCAAGCCCGCCGCGCCCGCGCGGCCGGCGCCGTCCGGCAAGACGGCGTGACTGTCAGCCGCGCAGCAGCGCGTCCAGGTCGCTGCCCGGCCGCACGTCCACCGGCTCGCGGCCCTTGCGGAACACGCGCGCCGGCGCCCCGATCAGGTCCACGCGCCCTTCCTCCAGGCGCAGCACGCCGCCTTCCCACAGGCCGACCACCGGCGCGTCGTTCATTTCGTGGAACTCGCGGATGCGCTCGTCGCGCGTCTCGCCGAAGTGTTGCTGATAGGTCTCGCCCACGCGGAGATAGGCGTTCCCCGTGTAGTAATGCGCGTTGACCTGGAACGGGACAAGTCCCAGGGCCGTGAAGGTCGGCGGCTGCACGATCGGCATGTCGTTCGTCGTCTTCATGGTCGGGCAGGCCACGTTGCAGCCGGCGCTGACGCCGAAGTACGGCGTCCCCTCCCGCACCCGCTCGCGGATCGCGTCCAGCAGGCCGTGGCGGTGCAGGGCGTCCATGAGGCGGAACGTGTTGCCGCCGCCGATGTATATGCCCTCGGCGTGGCGCACGGCGGCCGCGGGGTCGGGATGGCGGTGAATGGGGTCCAGCTCGTAGTCGGCGTGCAGGCCGCGCGCGATCATCGCCGGCGCGTAGCCGTCGAGGTCGGCCGCGGCGTAGGGCACGAACAGCAGCCGCCGGATCGGCCCGAAAAAGGATCGCATTTCATCGGCCAGGATCGCCACGCGCTCGGGCGTCCGGAAGCCGCCGCTCGCCAACAGCACACGCATCTCCGACCCTTTCAACGGGGGTGCAGTCGCCGCAGCACGTCATGGGCGGTGACGACGCCGACGAGGACCTGATTGTCGTCCACGACGTAGAGCTGGTGGACGTTCAGCTGCACCAGCTGTTCGATGACCTTGGCGGCGGGCGTCTGGGGCGTGACGGAGAAGACGGCCGGCGTCATCACGTCGGCCACGTGCGTCGGCGCCTGTTGGGCGGTGGTGGGCGTGCTCTCGCCGTGGTGGACGAGGACGTCCGACCGGCTTAGGACGCCGACGGGCCGGCCGGCGTCGTCGATGACGGGGGCGGCGCTAAAACCCTTGGCGGCCATCAGGGCGACCGTCTCCGTCAGGGTCGCGTCGCGGTGGACCGAAATGGGGCCGGGCGACATCAGCTCGGCGGCGGTGGCCGCTTCCAACACCATACGCACGGCGGTCGGGGTGGTCGGCATGGCGGCGGTCCTTGGGGGCGGAACGCTCTTCCGATGAGAAGCTACCAGATCGCAAGCGCCGCGCCAACCATTTCATTCCTACCGGTATATTTCGGGGGGAGTTCGGCCCAGAGATTCCTACCCACGACTTCCTTGAGGAAGGTCCGCCCGGCCGATGCCGAACGGGCAGTTCACGTCGAACACCGTCCTGTCCTTGTCGGACTGGACCTCCCGGCCCCGGCCGGGCGCCTGGCGGGTTGGTTCGCCCCGGAGGAAGTCCGATGAGCGACAAGACACTCGCGGAAAATTACGTCGCCGAGGCCCGGCGCGAGCTGGCGGCCTGTGCGGCGAGGGTCAAGCACTGTCTGGGCCAACTGGACGAGGGCCAAGTCTGGCAGCGGCCCCGGCCTTCGATGAACGGCGTCGGCAACCTGCTCCTGCACCTGTCCGGCAACCTGCGGCAGCGGCTCGGGTCGGTGGTCGGCGGCGCGGCGGACGAGCGCGATCGGCCCCGGGAGTTTTCCGAGCGCGGCCCGATCCCCAAGGCCGAGTTGCTGCTCCGGCTGGAGGAGACGGTCGGCGGGGCGGACGCCGTGCTGGCCGGTCTCACGGCCGAGCGCCTACTGGAAGGGAGGCGTTACGCCGGCCCGCGGGGCGAGATGGAAGGCACGGTCCTGGCCGTCGTGCTGCGGACGCTGCTGCACCTGAGCGGCCACGCCCAGGAAATCGTATACGCCACCCGTCTCCTGCTCGGCGACGCCTACGCGTTCCAGGCGCCGGCCCCGTCTCCCGCGCAAGTCATCGCCGCCGATGACGTGGTGTTCGAGAAGGGGATGATCCCGCCGCTCCCCGCCGCGCCGGTCCCGCCCACGCCGCGAGCCGCAAACGCCACGGAAGACGGGGCCGATGAAGGCGCCGGGACCGCCCCCAGCGAGTCCCCGCTCCGGGACCACCTGCTCGAACTGGAGCAGGAGTTTCAGGACCAAGAGGAAGAGGGAAAGGTGTAAATTTCGGCGGCCGACCCGCCCGCCTCCTCCAGCGCGTCACCCGTCAGACGGTAAACCGTCCACCCGTCCACGGGCGCCGCGCCGACCGAGCGGTAGAACTGGATCGCCGGCTCGTTCCAGTCCAGCACCGACCACTCCAGGCGGCCGCAGCCGCGCTCGACCGCGAGCCGCGCCACGGCGGCCAGCAGCGCTTTGCCGTGACCCCGGCCGCGATACTCCGGCCGCACGAACAGGTCTTCCAGGTACAAGCCGGGCTTGCCGAGGAAAGTGGAGTAGGTGGGGAAGAAAAGGGCGTAGCCGACGACTTCATCGGCGTCCTCGGCCAGCAGCGCCTCCGCGAACGGCCGGGGGCCGAACAGGTGGTTGCGGAGTCGGCCCTCGTCCAGCGCGACCGCGTGCGAAAGGTGTTCGTACTCGGCCAAGGCGCGAATGAGCCGGGCGATGGCGGGGACGTCGTCGGCGACGGCGGGTCGGATCATGGGGTGATTGTACGGCTTCCGCGGCGGCGGAGCAGCGGCGTCGGCAATGCTCCGCGGCCCGTTGCATCAGGGCCGGATTGGCGGTTACAGGAGGAAGGCCCGCGCCCGAACCACCCCGGAGCCGTCGTCATGCCGACCGTCGAATACTCCCTCGTCATCCACGCTGAACGCGGCGCGCTGTTCGAGCTGACGCAGGACTACGGCCGCCGCCGCCGCTGGGACTCCTTCCTCAAAGAGGCGCGGCTTCTGAACGGCGCGACCCGGGCGGCCGTCGGCGTGCGGGCCTGGTGCGTCGCCTGGCACGGCCTGGGCATGGAGACGGAGTACGTCACCTTCTCGCCCCCTGCCGTCGTCGCGGTGAGGATGACGCGCGGCCCCGCCGTGCTGGAGACGTTCGCGGGGTCGTGGCGCTTCGACGAGGCCGGGCCGGGTGCGACGCGCGTCACTTTCCGGTATCACTTCAAGGCGCGGCCGCGTTGGCTCAGGCGGCTCATCGATCCCGTGCTGGGCGTGCTGTTCATGCGAGACGCCCGGCTGCGCTTGAACGCCCTTAAGCGCGCCGCCGAGGCGCTCGACCTCCTCAGAGTAAGCGGGTAGCTGAATGGGCGCGTGAGCCGTCCAGGTCAGCCACTCCGCTTCGGTCATGCCCGGCCGGGACGGCCCGCGTCAAAACCTCTTCGGATCACTTGTTTGGGATCGGGTTTCCTTCCTTGTCCCACGCATTCCGGACGACGCCGGAAACGATCCATGCGTCCGGCCGGCCGTTGTCGTGGAAACTGCGGGTGCTCACCCGCTTGTCCTCCCGGTACTCCTGCTCGAAAAGGAGCTTGCCGTCCGGCGTGTAGTTGCGGGACATGCCGTGCCTCAGCCCGTATCGATAGTTGATCTCCTCGCCGGGCTTGCCCTCCCTAAACCAAACCCACTGGCCGTGGGGCACGCCCGCGTAATAGTTCTCGATCCGCCAGGGCCGGTCCTTCGCGTCGTAAACGACCCGCATCCCGTGGAATATTTTCAGATATTTCAGAGGCGAGTTTGGTGAAAGACGGCAACTGGGGCCGCGCCTCCACTCGTCCGGGATAGGCTCCAGGAAGTAGATGTAGGCGTCCCGGAAATCGAGGTAGGTTGTGCCGGGGGACTGCGTGGTCGGATCCCTCGGGTCGCCCTCCTTGACTGTCCCGTCGAAGTGCAGCAGTTGCTTACCCAGAAGCCGCTTGTCCAGCTCGTCCTTGCGCTCCTCGTCCTTCGCGGACGACTCGGCGACCGTCGGCGCGGCCGCCGGGGCGCCGGGGGGCCGGTTCGCTTCCGGCTTCCGGTCCTGCGCCCGCAGGTTGAGGTTCACCGCGGCCGTCGCGCCGATGGCGAGGAAGACTGCCAGGACCGTCGCCGCCGTTATCCGCAGTCGGGTCATAAACATAGTCTTCACCATTTTCTTCCGTCCGCGTCGGGCTGTGTTCGCATAGTACCCGCCGGCATCAGCGCACCGCTACCTCAACCGGCGTCACCTTTCTTCGGCGACATGGGTCGCCCGGCCGCGGCCACGGCCGCGTTTTCCCGCGGCTTTGGGTCTCGCCGCCGCCTCCTGAACGGCGATGCTTTGCAGAACCCGCATCGCCTCCTCAAACGAGACGCGCCGGCGCAAATCCAGAGCGGCGTTCAAGACCGCGATGTGAGACCCCAGGGCCATGAGGACGTTGGCATCCATCAACCCATGCGGGTGTTCAAGGGTTTCTTTCGCCTTTTGATTTTCCCGATGCCACTGAACCACATCGGTCCAGCGCCAGAGAGGAGACTGTCGGGTTACTCCGCCCGTAGGGGGCGGAAAGTTGCCGGGGCCGCGCGTCCCGGCAACTCGTTTCCGCACCCCTTCTCGGGTCATGTCAAGTCGTCGGGCGATCTCGGCCATGGTGACCATTTCGTCCGGCTCGATGTGCGCGACCCTTGCCCCGACGCCGGCCGACTCCACGTCTCGGATGGCCGAGAGGGCGGCCTGGTTGAACGAGTCGGCCTCGCGGCAAAAATCGGCGTAGGCCACTCCGTCGCGCCTCCCGATCAGGGCGTCGTCACAGCCGGCCTCGTAGAAGGCATCCAGCACTTCGACTGTCAGGTCAGGCACGCCGGAGAGAATCAGGGTGAACTCGAACTCCTGCTTCGCCATGTTAGCTTCCTCGTACTTCAGGCATGGCCTCAAATCGTAAGCTATCCTATACATGGCAGGCCGAACGCGCCCTCCCCCGATGCCCGTTCGGCCCCGCCCGCTCTCTCTCCCGAAGCGATCAACCGAGGTCCCGCCTCGGGCCGCCGCCCCGGCGGCCGAGGGCGATATACCACCGTCGGATACTGGAGAGGAGCCGCCGTCATGCCCCTACCTTCCACGCGCCTGCCCTTAGCACTTTCCCTCCCGATCTTGTCCCTGGCCTGTGCGGCGGCCCTCCTGATCTACGCCGCCCGGCCCGCGGCCGCCGTCGCCGCCGTCGTGCTCCTGGCGGGCCTGGGCGTTGCCGGCCGTCGGCGGCCGGCCGCGGCCGGCCGCCGACGCGAGGACGAAGCGCTGCGGGAGCTGGAGAAGTACCGCGGCATGTTCGAGAACGCCACCGAGGGCATCTTCCAGACCGCGCCCGACGGCCGCTACCTCGGCGCCAACCCCGCCCTGGCGCGCCTGTACGGCTACGACTCGCCGGCAGAGCTGATCGGCGCCTTGACGGATGTCTGCCGTCAGCTGTACGTCGATCCCGGCCGGCGCGACGACTTCGCGCGCGAGATGCGCGAACACGGCAGCGTCGCCGGCTTCGAGGCCCGGGTCCGCCGCCGGGACGGCGATATCCTCTGGATCGTCGAACACGCCCGGGCCGTCCGCGACGCCGCCGGCGCCTTGCTCTACTACGAGGGCACGATCGCCGACATAAGCCAGCGCAAGGCCGCCGAGGAGGCGCTGGCCGCCCGCAACCGCGAACTGATCGCCGCCGAAGTGGACCTCCAAAGGGCCAAAGAAGCGGCCGAGGCGGCCAGCCGGGCCAAGAGCGAGTTTTTGGCCAACATGAGCCATGAGATCCGCACGCCCATGAACGGCGTCCTGGGCATGATCGAGCTGACGCTGGACACCGACCTCCGGCCCGAGCAGCGCGACTTCCTCGAAACGGCGCAGGGGTCGGCCGAGGCGCTGCTGACCGTCATCAACGACGTGCTCGACTTCTCCAAGATCGAGGCGGGCAAGCTGGAGCTGGACCCGGCCCCCTTCGACCTGCGGGAGACCCTCGGCGACGCCCTCAAGACGCTGGCCTTGCGGGCGCACGAGAAGGGGCTGGAGTTGAACTGCCGGATCGCCCCCGACGCGCCCCGAATCCTGATCGGCGACGCGGGCCGGCTGCGGCAGGTGGTCCTCAACCTCGCCGGCAACGCCATCAAGTTTACCGAGCGCGGCGAGGTGACGCTAGACGTCGCCGTCGAGTTCCGGACGGAGGACGCCGTGGCGCTGCACTTCGCCGTCGCCGACACCGGCATCGGCATCCCCGCGGACAAGCTGCGGCTGATCTTCGACCCGTTCACCCAGGCGGACGGCTCGACCACGCGCAAGCACGGCGGCACGGGGCTGGGCCTGTCGATCTCGTCGCGGCTGGTCGAACGGATGGGCGGCCGCATCTGGGCGGAGAGCGCGGCGGGCGGCAGCACCTTCCACTTCACCGCACGCCTGGCCCCGTCGCGCGGCGCTTCGCCTTCCACCCTCTCACTCTCCGCCAACGAGCTGCGCGGGCTGACGGTATTGGTGGTGGACGACAACGCCACGAACCGGCGCATCCTGGAGGAGACGTTGCGGGCCTGGGGGATGCGGCCGACGGTCGTGGACGGCGGGGCGGCGGCGTTGGCCGAGCTGAAGCGGGCGACGGCGGCCGGCGAGGCGTACCCGCTGGTGTTGTTGGACGCCCAGATGCCGGAGATGGACGGGTTCACCCTGGCGGCGCAGATCCGGCGTGAGCCGGGCCTGGCCGAATCGACGGTCATGATGCTGACCTCGCTGGGCCACCAGGCGGACGCCGGCCGCTGCCGGGAACTGGGCCTGGCGAGCTACCTCGTCAAGCCGGTGAAGCAGTCGGAATTGCTGCGGGCGGTGCTGGCGGCCATCGGCGCCTCACGCGGCCGGGGCGCCGGCCCCGCGAAGCGCCCTTCCCCGGCCAGGGGAACGACGACGGCCCTGGCCCCGACGACGGGCCGGCTGCGCATCCTGCTGGCGGAAGACAACGCGGTGAATCGCAAGGTGGCGGTGCGACTGCTGGAAAAGCAAGGGCATTCCGTGGCCGTGGCCTGCGACGGCCGGCAGGCCGTGGACGCGCTGGCCCGGGAGCGGTTCGACCTGGCGCTGCTGGACGTGCAGATGCCGGAACTCGACGGCTTTGAAGTCGCCGCCGCCGTCCGCGCCGGCGAGGAGGGGACCGGCCGGCGGCTGCCGCTGGTGGCCGTGACGGCCCACGCCATGCAGGGCGACCGCGAGCGCTGCCTGGACGCCGGCATGGATGGCTACGTTTCCAAACCGATCCAGATGGACCAGCTGACGCAGGTCATGGCGGACGTCCTGGCCGTGGGGGCTGCTTGCTGATCGCGGCGGCGAGCGGCGGGGTTTATCCCCGCCGTTTGCTCCTACCCCGCGTCCGCCGCCCCGCCGGCCGACGCATCCTCCTCAAACAGCGGCAATTTCTTCTTGGCGCGTTCGGCCAACCGCCGCAGGCGCGCCTCCCACTCCGGCGTCCAGTCGCGGCGGCGCACCGCGTACAGCACCCGGATACAGGGGCGGGCGTGGCAAACGGCGCACAGACCCAGGAGCCCGGCCGACGGCCGGCGCTCGCAGTGCAGGCAAACGGAATCGGCCATGTCGGTCGCGGGAATGAGGCATGGGTTGGTGAACGTCTGTACCCATCCTACGCGACATTCACGGATAATCAAGACTGGTAAAAGGCGTCTATGGGGGCCGATGCGCGTCGGTGGCGCGGGGAGGATTTGCGGCAACGAATGGCACCGGTTAGCCGCGACCCGACAGGGGAGCGCTTGGACCGAGCGCTCCCCTGTCGGGTCGCGGCTAACCGGATTATGTCACACGAACTCATACCCGATGAAGAACGTGATGCGCCCGTCCGGCAAACGGCGGATGTTGGTGATGTAGACCGGCAGGCCGTCGCCGCGAACGGCGCGGCTCGACGGCGTCGTGTACGGCGTGAAGGCGTTGTTGGACGCGCTGGGGTACGGCACCGAGCCGAGGAAGCGCGTCGGGCCGTCCGGCGTGGTGACGCCGTGCGACTCCTCCAGCAGCGGCCGGCCGTCCGACACGTGCCAGATCAGCAGCCCCTCGCCCGGCAGGTCGCGGTCGAAATCCTTCCGCACCCGATTTTCCAGCAGCAAATACTCGCCGCCGTCCGGCCGCAGCAGCACCTTGAAACACTCCTTTGACGATTTCTCCACGGGCGAAAGGATTAATTTCTGCTTCACCGTCGGGTCGATGACGGCCGGCTTGAGCCAGCCCAGCTGCTCCTTCGACCAGGCGCAAAAGTGTAACGGCTTGCCGTCCTGGCCGTGGCCGGTGGACATGGTACACCAGACGCCGAGGCCCGGTTGGTCCGGGCTTTGCGAATAGAGGTCGGGCAGGCCGAGCAAATGGCCGAACTCGTGGGCCACGACGCTGATCGACGCCATCCGCTCGCCGCCCTCGGGGCAGATGAAATAGGCCACGTTGCGGCCCTTGTAGCGGACGCTGGACCGGTGCGGCCAGTAGAGGCCGCCGCGCACCGTCTGCACCCGCGCCCCGGCGTACAGGAAGAACACGCCGTCGAAGTCGTTCAGCGCCTCCTTGCCGTCGCGGGCTTCCACCTTGTCCAGCGCCTCCGTCAGCAGGGCGAAGCGGTTCACGTCGGCCCCGTATTCCGCCCTTTTGCGATCCATTTGCACCCAATCGAACGCCTTGCCCTCGACGCGGAAGGCGTCGCACGACTGCTCGCGGTAGTAGTCGTTGAGGCTGCCGTAGACCTTCTGGCCGGTCGCGCTCTTGCCGTCGTAGGCGCCCCGGCTGAACAGGGCCGCGTCCCAATCCTTGACGGAAACCTTGTCGTTGTGCTTCACGTCCGGATATTCGATCGGCACCACGGCGAGGTGATAAACGTCCTTGCGGAAGGTCTGCGGCTGGCGGTCGTCCCAGCGGAAACCGTTGTCGGCCGGCTCGGCGACCAGCTTGACGAGGAAGCCGATCTCGACCGTGTGGCGCTTGACGGTCAGCACCACGCGGTCGCCGGGCTTCTTGCCGGACAGAGTTTCGGACAGCCGTTCGGGGCCGCTGACGCGGCGGTCGCCGACCTGCACGATCACGTCGCCGGGCTTGAGGCCGACCGACGCCGCCGGCAGACCGGCCGTCACCTGATCGACGTGGGCGCCGTCGTTGTCGCCGGCGGCCGTGCGGACGCCCATGACGGCGCGGCGGCCCGGCGTCATCGGCCGGCTGACGGCGGCCAGGGTGATCTCGGCCGTGACCGGCTTGTCGCGGACCACGACGATCTTGAAGGCGTCGCCCGGCGCCTTGGCCGCCAGCAGCTCATGGACGGAGGCGGGGCCGGCGACGGGTTTGCCGTCCAGTTCGCTGAGGAGGTCGCCGGGCCGGAGTCCGGCTTTGGCGGCGGGCGAATCGGCGTCCACCTGGGCGACGACGGCCCGGCCGTTCTTGTCGGCGTCGAGGTTGACGCCGAGGTAGGCTGGCTGGGCGGTCTGCGGCGCGGCCCGGCTGACGTGCGTGGTGATCGCCGTGTCCACGGTCTTGAAGTCGGACAGGTCGGGCGCCGGCGGGTCGGCGGCCCGCAGCGCCAGGCCGGCGGCGAGGAGGACGGCCAGGGGGGCCAGGCGGTGGAACCAGCGGCGGATCATGGACGCGACTCCCGAGGGAAGGAAGGCGAGAAAACCGGCGGCGGGATTTCCCCAAGCAATTCTAACGCGGGGTAAACCCCGCCGATAGGCGGCGGTCGCACGAATTTTCCCGGCGGCGCTGGGCGGCGCGAAGAGATGCCCGGCGTGCCGACTTCCCGACCGGCCGCTATCGTCGGAGTGATGGGGAAGGCGGGGGCGACGGTTGATTTGGGGAAGGTCCGCCGGCGATCCGGCGCGAACCGGAGGCATGGTACGGAGAGGTAATGCGATGAAAGTGGTCATCCCCGGCGGTTCGGGCCAGATCGGGACGTTGTTGGCCCGCGAGTTTCACGCGCAAGGGCACGAGGTGGTCGTCCTCGGCCGGAAGCCGGTCGCGGCGCCGTGGCGGGTGGCGCGGTGGGACGCCGAGACGCCGGGCGACTGGGCGACGGAGCTGGACGGCGCCGACGCCGTCATCAACCTGGCCGGGCGCAGCGTGAACTGCCGGTACAACGCCGCCAGCCGCCGCGACATCCTCGACTCGCGCGTCCACTCGACGCGGGCCGTGGGGCAGGCGATCGCCCGCGCGGCGCGTCCGCCGCGGGTGTGGCTCCAGTCGAGCACCGCCACCCTCTACGCCCACCGCTACGACGCCGCCAACGACGAAACGACCGGCCTCGTGGGCGGCGCCGAGCCGGACGCGCCGGAGGCGTGGCGGTTCAGCACCGCCGTGGCCGCGGCCTGGGAACGCGCCTTGAACGAGGCGGATTGTCCGCGGACGCGCAAGGTGGCGCTGCGGTCGGCGATGACGATGGGGCCGGATCGCGGCGGCGTGTTCGACGTTCTGCTGGGGCTGGTGCGGCGCGGCCTGGGCGGGACGGCGGGCGACGGCCGCCAGTACGTCTCCTGGATTCACGACCGCGATTTCGTCCGGGCCGTCGCCTGGCTGATCGCCCACGAGGAAATGGCCGGGCCGGTGAACCTGGCGGCGCCGAACCCCGTGCCCAACGCCGAGTTCATGCGGGCCTTGCGCGAGGCCTGGGGGATCGGCTTCGGCCTGCCGGCGCCGGGCTGGCTGTTGGAGGTCGGCGCCTTCTTTCTGCGAACCGAGTCGGAACTGGTGCTGAAGAGCCGTCGGGTGGTCCCCGGCCGGATGTCGGCCGCGGGGTTCGTCTTCGACTTCCCGACGTGGCCGGAGGCGGCGCGCGACCTGTGCCGCCGCTGGCGCGAGAGGCGCGGCCGGGGACAAGAGATCGCGTTGTCAGGGCCGCGACCGTAGCACAAGCGTCCCTCGTTCCCGTCCCCCTTGACCCCCGTCGCCGCGCGAGGGAGGATGGGGTTAGAGGGAATGTCATGCGGAAGCGCGTATTAAGATACCTGCCCCTCCTGATCGGTTGTACCTTCTTGGCGGCCGCCGGAGGGTACTATCTGTCCACGCGGACGCCCCTGCCTGGAATCCAGCCTACTCCCCCGCCGACCGGAATCAACTCCGCCGCCTACGCGCGCATCAAGGAAGGTATGCGGCTGGAGGATGTCGAGGGAATCGTTGGCCTGCCGCCCGGCGATTACCGGGACGACGACCACAAATCTCGCGGCGTGTCTCCTTGGCAGTACATGGGGATTGTTGACGTGCTGCACGATCCGCAAATCGACAGCTTCGAGACACCTGTGACATGGTGTAGCAAGCAGTATGGAATACTCGTGTATTTTAATGAGAAAGGCGAAGTCTACGACAAGACTTTGTGTGAGCCGCTGAAGCCTTGAACCCTGGCGGCCGCCGCCCGATCCCATCCACGCCCGCTTATGCTAGAGAAAATGTTCAACCTATCCAGCACCCGCCGGGCCGGATCGTTGTGGCTGGCCGGGCGGAACGCTACAATGCCCCCGCGACGTCCGCGTCCCCGTATCGCCCTCCCCCACAAGATGAAACCCGATGCTTCACGCCCACTCGCCGCGCCGGGCATTCGGAATCCACGTCCTTGACGAAGCCCCAGGGCGCGGGATAATGCCCCCGTCCGCCGAACGGTCGTCGCCCGCGCCGAACGGTCGCGGCCGATTTCCCGACATCGGGAAGGTTTGTTATGAGTAAAGCAGTGTTGTTCCCCGTGCTCCTGGTCGCGGGTTGTTTGATCGCCGGCCTGTACGGGGCGCTGCACGACCAGATCTCCTACACGGTCTCGCCCGACTACTACTATGCGTTCAAGTTCCACCAGTTCCAGATTCCGGACGGACTTCGCAACCGGGTCGGCGCCTCGATCATCGGCTGGGAGGCGTCCTGGTGGATGGGGCTGTTCGTCGGGGTCCCCGTCCTCCTGGTGGGGCTTATCATGCCCGACTGGAAGACCTACCTCCCGATGAACTCTTCGGTTCGATGAGCGTGGCAGAGAGTCCATGGCGGCGGCGAGATGGCTTCCCGGCGCACAATCCCCCCTTCCCCCCAGGCGTGGCAAACCACGCCGGGAGTGGGCGT
>Ga0182024_10010812_pt1 | contig 18506 bp, 16 predicted proteins | sample P32metaG_FD_120480 | JGI IMG/M metagenome (GOLD analysis project Ga0182024, IMG submission 120480) | Permafrost microbial communities from Stordalen Mire, Sweden - P3-2 metaG (Illumina Assembly) | ecosystem: Environmental > Terrestrial > Soil > Wetlands > Permafrost | place: Sweden: Stordalen... | reverse complement strand
CGCCGGCGAAGCGGGGATGGGGTTCGCGGTGGTAGCGGATGAAGTACGGAATCTCGCGCAACGCAGCGCACAAGCATCCAAAGAAACAGCGAGCATGATTGAGCAATCGGTGGCGAGCGCCTCCGAGGGCCAAGCGCGTCTGGAAGCCGTAACGCGCAGCTTTGCCGAAAGCGCCACCATTCGAAATGAAGTGAAACGATATTCTGACGAGATTGTAGTGGCCAGCGATGAGCAATCACGCGGCATCGATCAGATCGCTCGAACAGTAGAGCAGATGAGCGGCGTTACACAGAACACGGCTGCGCGAGCCGAGGAAAGCGCTGCCGCCAGCCAGGAATTGTCCAGCCAGGCCCGCGCGCTCAAGGACATCGTGAGCCGTCTGCACGCGCTTGCTGGGACTGGCGCCTAGTGGGGCTGTCCGCGCACGAACCTAGCGTCAAAATCCCATGCGTTCGCAGGAGTGCGAACGCGGCAAACACGAGTGTTCGCGCCACGCGCGTAGCGCACGCACCCTTGCGTGCCGCGTCGCCACTCATGGCGACGCATGGCAGTAATAAAGATTCACCAACTAGTTGCTGGTGGCTGGTAACGTCCAGACGTATACCGAGTCTTGTACGGCCGTTAGCACGTACTGTTTGCCGCCGAGTTCGTAGGTCATCGGCGAGCTTTCCATGCCTGCGCCTGCGTTCAAATGCCAGAGAGTTTTGCCGGTGGCCGCATCCAGCGCCAGCAGATTCTGCGAATTGTCTGCCGTGAACAGTAATCCGCCGGCCGTAGTCAGGATACCGGCGATGTCTTCGCCATCGCCGAGTTCATGGCTCCAGCGGATTTTGCCGGTCTGATAATCGATGGCCTGCAGCACCGAATTCCCCCACAGGTTCCGATCGCGGCCGCCCCAGCCCTCCGGTTTACCGGTTGCAGTTTTATAAAACACGCTGAAGATCCGCCGCGCGCTCACGTAGAACAGGCCGGTATCGGGATCAAAGCTCGGCGCCATCCAGTTGGTGGAACCGTCTGACGCCGGCTCGACCAGCGCGCCGTCGGGCGTGGGATATTTTTCGACTTTCGCGATCGGCCGGCCGATCGAATCCACTCCCGACGCCCAATTGCTCTCGATGAACGGCGCGGTCAGCAGGTTCTTTCCGTTGGCGCGATCCAGCACGAAGAAGTAACCGTTGCGGCTGGCCTGCGCCAACAGCTTGCGTTTGGCGCCGTGGAAATCGGCGTCGAACAGAACCGGTGTTTGCACCGCATCCCAGTCATGTACATCGTGCGGCGACGGCTGAAAATACCACGCCAGTTTTCCGTTATCCGGATTCAGCGCCGCGATGGTACAGGTGTATAAATTGTCGCCCGGCCTTCCGTCGCCCGCCAGTACCGGATTCGGATTTCCAGTGCCCCAGTACAGCAAATTCAGTTCCGGATCGTAACTTCCCGTAATCCACGTCATGCCGCCGCCGTGCTCGATGGCGTCGCTATCCTTGGGCCAAGTCTCCGATCCTGGCTCACCCTTCTTCGGCTGCGTATTCCAGCGCCACTGCACCTGGCCGGTCTCCGGGTCCACCGATTCCAGAAATCCCGGAACATCCGTCACGTCGCCCGAAACGCCGACGATGACGTGATTGCGAATCACGAGTGGCGCAACGGTAGCGAAATATCCGAGCTTCACGTCGGCCAGCTCCACTTTCCAGCGCAGCGTGCCGTCCTTTGCGTTCAGCGATACCACGTGCGCGTCCGGGGTTGTGAAATACAGCCAGTTGCCATACATTCCGACGCCGCGATTCCCGATGTGATCGCCACCTTCGGAAACGTAGTGGTAATGCCAGATCTGCCGGCCGGTTCGCGCATCGACGGCCCAAACATGGTCGGGCACCGTGAAATATAGAATGCCGTTCACCAACAGCGGCGTGGATTTGATGGTGCCGGTGTGCGTTTGAAATACCCAGCCCAACGTGATTGCGCCGACGTTCGAGGTATCGATTTGTTTCAGGGGGCTGTGACGCCGCCCGGAATAATCGCCGTTGTAGGTGGCCCAGGTGTCGGTGGCGGGCTTGCTCGCGGCCGCGGGATCGAGCCCCTGCGCGCTTAACGCGAGGGCGGAAATAGCGAAGGACAAAATCAGCTTCACTTCAAGGTCTCCAGATAGGTGAACAGATTGTGCATATCGGTGTCGGTGTACTGATACAACAACTCGCGATGTTTGTCGAGCGGATCGTGCACTTCTACTTTCACCTGATCGCGCGCCCAGGATCGATACCAGCCCGTACCATCGCGAAGCGCCACGTTGAACTCGTCGATCTGCGCTAGCGTTCCCGAAACCTGTTCACCGGAGGGCAGCGTCACGGTGACGGAGCGGCGCGCGCCGCGCGGATACAGGAATCTTGATTCCAAATTGATGGGTGAATAGCGTTTCGCGATACCGGCGAGATCGCCCGTTGGAGAATGGCAGGAATCACAGTGCCCTGCTCCGAAGAAATACGCTTTGCCCGCGTCGGCATTTCCAGTGGCCAATTTCTCCACCGGATAATCGCGAGGGACGCTGTTGCTATCGAGTGCGGCGCGCACTTGTTGATGCAGAAACGCGGCCAGGTCCGATAGCTGGGCGTCAGTATAGGCGAAGGCCGGCATGCCTTTGTCCGGCCGGCCGTTTTTGACGGCTGGCCCGATCAGCTTGCCGTCCTGATCGCGATTCACCAATGCAGACCGAACCAGATCGGGCCCGCGCGCGCCGGTAGCATCGTTGCCGTGGCAGAATCCGCAGGCTTGCTGAAATTGTTGCTTGCCACGCTCCACCGCTTTGGGATCGGGCGCGGCGGCGTAGGCGGATAGGGCGAGCAGAACTGTGATGAGTGAGTACCGCATGGAAAGATCAGTGTACGATAACTGGCCGGTTGCTGGTTGCTGGTTACTGGTGGTCGGCGGCGCTGCGAAAATCCGCAAAATCGGTCAAGTAGTTTCTTGCGGCGCGTCCTATACTTCTTACTGGAGGTAAGCCATGATTGCGTGGAAACGGGCCGCGCTCCTTGGATTCACGAGCTGGCTCATTCCGTTCGGCATCTCTTTTCTGATCTTTCCGCTCAAGAAATCCAACGCGCCGCTGTTCGAGACGTTGATGACGCTGGTCGTCCTTATAACCGCGGGCGTGTTGTTTCAGCTCTACTTCCGCGGCCGCGCGGTCTCCATTCACGAAGCCTTATTGGTGGGCGTGATGTGGTTCGTGGTGAACCTGGTCCTGGATTATCCTATGTTTGCTTTTGGTCCGATGAAGATGCAGGTCTGGGCGTATTACTCAGAGATCGGGCTGAATTATTTGACATTCCCGGCGTTCGGATTCTGGGCCTCGCGGCTGGCACGCCAGTGAAACGGTCCACCGAACGGGATTACCACGAGCGCATCGTGCGAACGCTCGTATACATCCAGCAGCATCTGGATGACGAACTGGAACTGGAGAATCTGGCGTCCGCCGCCGCCTTTTCCCGATTCCATTTTCACCGCGTTTTTCGGGGCTTGGTCGGCGAATCTTTGAAGGAACACATCCGCCGCTTGCGGTTGGAACGGGCGGCGCAAAAGCTAAAACAGCAGGATGGCCCGATCACTGACATCGCGTTCGAGGCGGGCTTCGAGACGCACGAATCGTTCACTCGGGCATTTGGAGCCATGTTCGGAGTGTCCCCTTCCAGCTACCGGGCGTCACATAACTCGGTGCCGCAATCCACTTCCGGCACGCACCTGGATTACGTCGCCAGGTATCGCCCGCCCGATTACGGAGAGCCTCTTCCGGTGGAGGTGAAAGAGCTCCCATCAATGAAGCTCGTGTTTCTGCGCCACGCCGGTCCCTACTCTGAAGTGGGCGCCACGTGGGGCCGCTTGATGACTTGGGCGGACATCCGCGGCCTGCTGGGCCCCGAGATGCGGATGATCGGAATCGTTTAGGACGATCCTGACATCACGCCCGCCGACAAGATCCGTTACGACGCGGCCGTGGTGGTGAATCGTAACGTGCAGCCGGAGGGCGAGTTCGGCGTAATGGAAATTCCCGGCGGCAAATATGTCGTTTTCACCCACCAGGGGCCGTACGACACGTTGGCGAAAAGCTACCAGCGGTTCTTCGGATGGGCGATTAGCTGGATTGGCTGGTGGGGCGCTTGCCCCACGATGAATTTAGCCTGTTTCGAGCGACGCTAGAATGCGCGCGTAGCTTTCGTACCGGGCCTCAGGAATTGCGCCCGATGTGACGGCTTGTTTGACCGCGCATTCCGGTTCGTGCGTGTGGGTACAGTCGGAGAAGACGCATTGATAGGCGGCAAATTCCTGGTAATAGCGGCGCAAATCGTTTCGGAAGCGGGGCTGGGGGCTCGGGGCTAGGGGCTTGGTAGTGCGCTAAGTCTACTTGGCCCGTTTTAGGTACTTGTTAGAAGAAGAGTCTCCAGTCCAGGCCTCCGAGTGCCATGTACTCTTCATAGCGCAAGCGTTTTTTCCGTAGAAACTCCTCAATCTCTGCCATGCACTTGTCAATTTCAGCCTGAAGGTTAGATTCCATTTCAAGGCTCCTTTCCGGCTTGAGTTTATGTTGAAGTGCAGGGGCTCCACTTGCGCCGTGGGTCCAAGTTGTTGGGATTGAGGAGAAAAAAGGAATGATGGGGTAGGTGATCGCACGGAACTGGTCAGGCGAGCAGTCTCTCATAGTCGTCGTGATTGCCGATCCAGAACCAATAAAACGTGTTCCCTTCACGAAGGGCCAGCGTTCGATAAGCATCCAAGATTCGTGCGCTCCAGAAATCCCCGACGGGCTTAAGGTGAAGCGATGGGTGGGAGGGGTCCTTCTGAAAGAGGGCGAACTGCTTGTCAGCGGACTCTCGGATGGCGTTCGGAAGTTTGTGATAGAGCTCCCAGAAATCGCACGAGGCGTACGATTCCAAAGGTCTCATTCATTGCCCTGGGTTCTTCCCTCCGACATGGGCCGGAACGATCCTGTGTGGACTTGGGCCCTTACTTTTTCAACGATTTGGTGACCCCGGCCGCTGGCAGAGAAATCAGCTTGCATCTCCTTGTCCCAGGAGTCCATGGTTTGGAGGTTGAGCCAAGCGGCGAGCGCGACCTGGGCGTCTTCGGGGAGCCCGGTAATCGCGTCTTTTATAGCCTCTATCGTCATTGCTGGTCTGTTACAAAGATATCGAGTCGCGGGGCGAACGGCAAGCCATGGCCGAAACCATTCAGCTCGTTAGGACTTTCACGGGGTCCCCAACTTTCAACCAGCCGCGGGACTTGGTCAGTAGCTCGACAACTTCGTCGGGTGTCAGTTTTCCGCTCGTATGAAGTGACGCGAGATTGAGCAGGTCCAGCGTTCGTAATATTAAAACGTTGTTGCGACAAGCATGTTTATTCTGCTCAGGCGCCATGGTTTGATCCTTATCCGCTAGCGATATCGAGTTCTTCATGTTGGTATTGATGATCAAGAGCGAGGGGAATTCGGAAGGCATACCGCTTCGCTCTCGATGGCTATCGGCCTGGTTCACGTGCTCACGGGTGACTCCCTTACTCACGCCTTTTACTTCCACCAAAGCAACAATGGTTTCCAGTTGAATCAACGAGCGTTAAATCTTCTCTGAAATCCTCCTCGCGCCTTGGCTTCAAGGGCAGGGTCTTGTCGAATACTTCAATCACCGCTTCCACCAGCGGTTCGCCTTGTAAGACTAGGACTCGCTTCAGTCGCTCTAGGTCCCTCAAGTGCGAATCAATATCGAGGAGCTCGTCGGATAGTTTTGCCTTCGCTTCGTGTATCGTCGCCTCGCCGTGATAACGGTATTCGCCGGCCCATTCCGGGAGATCTTCTCTAAGGCGCTCCCATAGCGCTACAACGCCATCCGCGAGGATCGTGAAGTACTCCTCGACCTTGGCCGAATTTGGTATCAGAGTTGGAGGACAAACAAATTTCCGTCCAGGATTATCGAAATAGTATGGCGTCTTATTGACCCCAGCGCCTTACTCCACGTGTTCCCATAGCGCGGATTCAACGAAGACCACGCCGCTCCGTAGAGCTCGACGAACTTTCCGAGCTCGTTGACCTTGCTGGTCACCGTTGCTATCCGTGTTCCGAATCCCTGTCGATCAACTTCGAACAAGTTGAGCCGCCGCTTCGAGAGATCGGTATCTCGGAAATCTCTATTGTCGTCAAAGTCCACGAACGGCTCGGTCAGTATTATGCACGCGAACCCGCCTCTATCAAGGAGAGCCATTGTCTCCTTAGTGCGCTTGTCCAGCTCGTCTCGATCCCACTTATGTCTAAGAAAGCTCCTACTGTAGCCGTCGCGAGCGGGAGCGAATGACTCGAAGATTCCTAGGAAGATGATGACCCCGTCGTTCTGAAGCCGTGCGATCCCATTGTACTCGGCGAACTCAATGGTGTAACTTCCCGACCCAATCCCCCGTTTTGGGACTGGAAGGCCCTTCTTCTCGATCCCATATGCGAGAATTCGGAGTCCTTTCGGGTCCGTCGAGGCGGTCATCATTGGATTGTCTCAGATCGATCATGGGGCCACTCCAAGCGACGCTAGAATGCGCGCGTAGCTTTCGTAGCGGGCCTCAGGAATTGCGCCCGATGTTACGGCTTGTTTGACGGCGCATTCTGGTTCGTGCGTGTGGGTGCAGTCGGAGAAGGCGCATTGATAAGCGTCGAATTCGTGATAATAGCGGCGCAAATCGTCACGCGTGACATCCCACAAGCCGAACTCGCGAATGCCTGGGGTGTCGATTACCGTGGCTCCGTTCGGAAGCTTGTACAGAGCTGACGATGTGGTGGTGTGGCGGCCTTTTTCGTTAGCTGCGCTGACCGATCCTGTGGTGATTTGTAGGTGCGGATCTAGCGCGTTGAGCAACGACGATTTTCCGACGCCGCTGTGGCCGGCGAAGACGCACAGTTTTCCCGCTAGCGCAGCGGATAACGACTCGAGTCCGGCGCCGGTGGCCGCGGAGCAGAGGATGACCTGGATTCCGACGTCCCGGTAGGGGCGCAGCAGGTCGAGTTCTTCTGGGCTGGCCAACAAATCGATTTTGTTGACGCACAGCAGAGGTTCGGCGCCCGATTTGCCGATGGCGATTAGGTAGCGATCGATCAGTCCGGGGCGGAGCGGCGGATTCTTGAGCGAGACCACGTTCACAACTACGTCCACGTTGGCCGCGATGACTCGTTCGACGCGCGGATTGTGCGGGTCCGCTCGCGAGAGTACCGTGCGGCGGGGCAGAACATCTTCAACCCTGCGGCGGGCGGGCGAAAACAGGACCCGGTCGCCTACGGCGACTTCGACTGTGTGCCGGCATCGAACGCGCTCGCCGGCGGAAAGGACGTCGCAGAAACCTGGGCCAGTTTCGGCTACGAATCCGGTAGAGACTGGGGCATCGATTTTTCCAACAACCGACTCCCTCACGGTCGCGGTTCGGTAACTTTTGACGGGCGGGAGATAATCGTCATCCTCGTTGAGCTTCACCCGTTCGCGCGGTGGTTTCCAATCCTTTACACGCGCTTTAGACAATGCTTTGCGCAATTCGCGCCTGGCATGGGCTTCTAAATGTTTACGCAGTTTTCTCTCTTCTCGGGACATGGGGGATCCTTTTGGTTTTTTCGCAAGCCGGAGGCTCGCGTTACGAAGATGAAGAGAGGCTCTGAGAAAAACTGCTTTCCCAGAGTCTTTAGCGGGCGGTCATAGGCAGATAAGGATCATCGTACAGCGAGCAAGACGCTACAGTCAATCCCAGAAACGGACAGCGTGGCCGCCGCATCCTGATTGGCTTGCACAAGAATGGAGTGGCCCTTGCCGTGCGAGAGCGTCGGTGATGCTGAATGATCTGCGGTTCGCTATACGGGTGCTTTGGAAGAGCCCTGGGTTCACCACGGTCGCCGTTGTGGCGTTGGCACTGGGGATCGGCGCTAACACGGCCATCTTCAGCCTGGTGAATTCGGTGCTGCTGCGGCCGCTGCCGTTTCGCGATAGCAGCCGTTTGGCGATTTTCTGGGAGACTGACCCGGCGCAAGGTTTTAATCGGCAGGGTCCGTCGGGGCCGAACTATATCGATTTTCGAGACCAGAGCAAATCCTTCGAGGATATGGCGCTGTCGGAACAGGGAACGGCCACGGTGACAGGTTTTGGCGAGCCGCAGCAGATTCCGGCGCTGCGTGTTACGCGAAGTTTCTTGCCGGTGCTCGGGTTCACGCCGATTCTGGGGCGGAATTTCTCGGCTTCGGAGGGCTGGCACCAGCGGGTGGTGATCATCAGCTACGGCGCGTGGGAGCGGTATTACGGAAAAGATCCGCACGTACTTGGGAAGCGCCTGTTGTTGGACGATATTCCGTACACGGTGATCGGTGTTCTGCCGCCGAGTTTTTGGTTTCCGGATCCGGGCGAGCTGTTGGCTCCATGGGATGACTCGGATCTGGCCGCCCGGAGTCGCTACGATCACAATTTCGGCGTGTTCGGCCATTTGAAGCCTGGCGTCACGGTGAAGCAGGCCAACGCCGAACTGAACGCGATCGAGCATCGGATTGGCGAGCAGACGGTTGGACTGAAGGATTGGGCGACCACCGTGGTGCTGTTGGGGGATGTGGTGTCGGAGAATGTGCGAAGCGGGCTACTGCTGTTGCTAGCTGCGGTGGCGCTGGTGCTGCTGATTGCGTGCGCGAACTTGGCGAATCTGATGCTGGCGCGGGCGGCGGGCCGCACTCGGGAGACGGCCATCCGCATGGCGCTGGGAGCGGGACGTTGGCGGCTAGGGCGCCAGTTCCTTACCGAAAGTGCGGTGCTGGGCGCGATGGGCGGAGTATTGGGGTTGCTGCTGGCACTGTGGGGAGTGGATCTGCTGGATAGGATTGTGCCTCAAACCATGGCCCTCTCGGGAGGTGCGGGGATTGTGGTGCGTCCGGCTATTCATGCGGATGTATGGGCGCTGATTTTCACCGTCGCGATTTCGCTGGCGACTGGTTTGATCTTCGGCCTCGCTCCGGCATTCGCTGCGTCCAAAGCCAAGGTAAATGAGGCCTTGAAGGAAGGCAGCCGCGGGTCATCGGCGGGTGGAAACAGGTTGCGCAACGCCTTTGCGGTGTCGGAAGTGGCGCTGGCGCTGGTGCTGCTGATTGGGGCGGGATTGGTGATGAAAAGTTTTTGGCGCATTCAGCAAGTGAATCCGGGATTCGCTGCCGATCATGTGCTGGCGATGGAAATGGAGCTGCCGACGGACTCGAAGTACCGGACGCGGCCGGAGCAGGCGGAATTTTTCCGGCGGGTTCTTGAGAATGTGCGATCGCTTCCGATGGTGCGGTCGGCTGGAGTCACTAATCAACTGCCGCTCGATACCAGCGATGAGCCGAGGACCGATTTTACGATTGTGGGCCGCGCTCCCTTGCCCTCCGGCCAAGGATATTTGGCCGACTATCGCGACGCGAGCCCCGACTATTTCCGCGCGATGGGGATTCCGTTGCTAAAAGGCCGGGCTTTCACGGATCAGGACAAGGCAGATCGGCCGATGGTAGTAATCATCAATGAGACCCTGGCGCGCCGTTATTGGCCGGATGGATTGAATCCAATTGGGCAACGCCTGCGGCTGGGCCCGCGCTTCATCCCGGAGATCGTGGGCATTGTGGGCGACGTGAAGAACTCGGCATTGAATCAACAGACCGCGCCTGCGATGTATACAAGTTATCTGCAGATTCCTGAAATGAAAATGAGCCTGGTGGTGCGGGCGGAAGGCGATCCGGCCAACATGATCCGCGCGGTCGAGAAACAGGTGTGGGCTGTAGACAAAGATCAGCCGATGTACAAAATCCGGACCATGGAGCAGGTGGTGGGGGAATCGCAATCCTCGTCGCGGTTCACGCTGGCGCTGCTTGCGATCTTCGCGGCGGTTGCGATGGGGTTGGCGGCGGTGGGGATCTACGGCGTGATTTCTTACACCGTTACGCAACGGACCAGGGAGATCGGTATTCGCATCGCGTTGGGCGCGGAACGAGGCGATGTGTTGCGGCTGGTGGTGGGACAAGGGACGGTTTTGGCGGTGACGGGCGTGGCCGTCGGATTGGTAGGTGCGTTAGCGCTGACGCGCGTGATGAGGAGCCTGCTGTTCGGGGTGAGCGCTACCGATCCGTTGATCTTTGCGGGAGCGGCGCTGTTTCTGGCTGCGGTGGCGATGCTGGCGAGTTACATTCCGGCGCGGAGAGCGATGAGCGTGGATCCGACGGTGTCGCTGCGGTACGACTAGCACAATTGTGGCGCACGCACTTCTGCGTGCCGTGTTCGCACTCTTGCGAACACAAGGCGTTCACATGAGTGTGAACGCGGCACGCTGGGAGCGTGCGCTACTTCTGGTAGTCCTTGAGGACACGGTTTACGTAATCGATGGTTTCGCGATACGGCGGGATGCCTTTGTATTTGTCCACCGCGCCCGGTCCCGCGTTATAAGCCGCCAGCGCTTTCGAAACCTGATGAGGATCGTTTTCGTACTTCAGCAATAGGTCGCGCAAGTATCGGGCGCCGGCCTCCACGTTCTGCGCCGGATCGTGAGGGTCGGCGTTCAAGGCAGCCGCCGTGCCGGGCATGAGCTGCATTAAACCGATGGCGCCTTTCGGGGAAACTGCGTCCACATGGTAGCCGGATTCCGCTTTGGCTACGCTCCGCACAATTTCCGGAGGTAGACCATTATGGATGGCGGCGCGCGTGATGAGCTCCTGCGTCGTCAATTCGCGCTGGGGCTCGGGGGCTGGAGCTGCGGCTGGCGGAGGGGGCGGCGTGTAGTCCTCGATCTCAATGGTTGCGACGGAATTCGCGGGGATCTCGACGGCGCCTTGGCTGATTTGAAGGCGGATCACGGCGCCATCAATCACATGGCTGTCGGCGTGGATGCGGAAGCCGTTCGATAATACGATGTATTCGCCCGCGTGGGCGGCAATTGAGAATAAGACCAGCGACAGAAACAGCTTCATTGGGCGGAAGGCCACCAAACTAGTTTGACGCATTTTGGGGCCGAAGCGTTTAGTGTTGGGTTGAAGGCGGGTTGGCAACCCGCCGCAGGATGGCATCCTGCCCCACACCTAGGTGGTCGTAGTTCAGGATGGCGTTGAAAAGCAAGAAGTAACTGCCTTGCGTGGCGTTACGCCAGATGGGGTTGTTGGCGAACAGCAGCACGTGGCCCTGGCCGCGCGGGACGTCCACCACCACGGGCCGGTTCGCCAGCTCGCGGCCCCCGGCTAGCATTCCGGAGACCAGGAGGTCCTTTTCATCCGAGAACCGCAGGACCACGCGAGGGCGAGTTTCGGGCGTAGGCAGAAACGGGCGCAGAAACTCGCGAGCGTCGTCGTCTAGCGGCTGCTCTTCGCCCGGCTTCACTTGCGGACGCTCCGTCGGCGCGACGAAGGGACGGGCTTGCGGAATGTCGGGATCGGTTGGCGTGCCGCGGCCGGTGGGGCGTCCGGATGGAGCATCGCCGCCGCCAAATCCGCCGAAGCCGCCGGTAGTGCTGACTTGCAATACAGGCGCCTGGCTGAAGTAGACCGAGAGGTTATCGCCATAGCCATAGGTGATGGGGCTTTTTTTGTCCGAGACGATGGCGTTCAAAACGCTGCCGCGGGCTTGCAGTTCGCGCGTGGTGGAAATGGAGACGCCTTCGATCAAGCCGTAATCAATGGGGATGGAAACGTTGCCGGTGACGGTGACGAAGAGGCCGCCGTCATCGATGAAGCGAGCGATTTTGAGCAGACCGTCCAAGCCCATGCCGCCGCGCATGTCGTCGGTGGTGTCGGGCGATGATCCGAGGTTCGGTGTTATTGCAGAAGCTTTCCACGGGATGGGGTCGCCACGCATGGGCATTCCGTTCACGATGCGTTGCGCGCTGCCGGGCGTGGAGCCGAAAATAATTACGTCGTATTTCGCACGAAGATCGGAGATCTGGCGGAGTTTTTGATCGGAGATGTAATCGTAGGGGATTTTCAGATTGTCGAACGTGACGCGATACCAGCCTTCGTTCTGCGTGTTCAGCCAGGTGTGCACCAGAGCGATGCGCGGCGCGGCGAGCGAGTGCATGGCGACCTTGGGAACTTCATCGACGGCGCGTACTTGCAGGCCAAGCTCGACAGCAGCTTGTTCGACAGGACCGCGCGCGGAGTCTTGGGCGCGAATGATGAAGGAGCCAGCGCGGAAATCCTGGCCGGCTGCTTTGAAAGATTCTTCGGCGGCGTTCATTTTCACGTCGTGCAGGCGGAATCGGAAAGTGGCGAGCGTGTTGTCGGCATTGTGATTGATGAGGTACGCGCCGGCGGATGTGTTGCCTATGATTTTACCTTCCGCGTGGGCTGGCCCGTTTAACTGCGTCATGGGCGCTTTGAGGATGGAGGCGTCCGTTACGCGGATGGTTTTCACGTTGCGGAGCGCGCCCAGGGTCCAACCGGTGTCGTCATAGGGGCGCGGATCGGTGATGTTGTAATATTGCGTGTCCAGCAGCATGTCGGCCATGCGGCTGTAGGGCTGATCCATGCGGACGATGTAGCTGGATGCGGGAATCTTCACCTTTTTATCTTCTTTGCCCTGCTTGACGGTCACTTCCGAATCCTGGGTGGCGCGGTTCACTTCGATGCCTTGCAGCTCGAGCAGATTTACCAGGTCGGCGCATTCCACGGGACGCGGATCGTCGGATGGAATCACCCACGCGGCTGGACCTTCTTGCACGGCTTTCTCGACAGACCGCTTGCTTTTCAGGTAGAAATTTTCGAGGAATGTTTTGCCGTTCGCGGCCGTGTTGTTCATCGCAAACAGGATGGCGCTCTGCTGCATATTGATGTTGTTGCGGATGGACCAATTCACTTTCGCGAGCGGCGGGTTGGGACGGAACCAGGTGCGCGCGGTGTCGGCGGCGGAGACCGTGCGAGGGCCGGTGTCGGCGCCGCGTCCACCGAAGGTCTCATAGAAACGGCCGATGGAGTTGTGGCCGTTGGCGACGTAGAACATGTAGTTGGGCGCCCAGCCGTCGTAGAATCCGTGGGTCCAGACGCCGGGAACGCCGCGTTTGGTCAACTCTTCGATTTCGACGTAGGCCATTTTCTGCCATTCGTCGACGACCAGCGGATCGAGCCACGCGTTGTAGGGGCCCATGCCGGTGGAGACGTAGAGGAATGGCACGGATTCATGCAGGTCGTGCAGAACTTGCGGATGCCAGTCGAGAAACGTCTTCATCATGATCTTGCTCAATTGCAGAGCCATGCCGAGACCGTCGCGATTATTGTCGTGCGCGACATATTTTCCCCAGTAGACCAGCGGCGGTTGGGCTTTGGTTGGATTCGCGACGTGATAGTTGTAAACGTCTACTTCGCGATCGCGGCCGTCCACTTCGGTGCAGGGCGTGATGAGGACCACCAGATTTTTTCGGATGTTCCGGATGAGCGGCGAGTCCTCCACCGCCAGGCGATAAGCCAGCTCCATCAGCATTTCGGGCGATCCGGTTTCGGGTGAGTGAATGCTGCCGGAGGCCCAGTACATCGGGACGTCCTCCGCGATTAATTGCTTGGATTCGGACTCGGAAGTTTTGCGCGGGTCGGCGAGGCGGGCGTTGATCTCGCGATAGCGGTCGAGCTTTTGGATATTGGCTTCGTCCGAGACTGCAACGAGAAGCGTCTCGCGGCCTTCTTCAGAGCGTCCGATGCTGAAGACCTTGACGCGCGGCGTGGCTTTTTCTAGCTCGCGCATGTAGCGGTAAATGTCTTTGGTGTAGGTGAGTTTTTGCGGCGTGCCGATGACGTAGCCGAGGATTTTCTCGGGTGTGGGCACGGTGTCGGATGCGGGCAGATGGTCCACCAGTTCGGTGGTGAAGAATGTTTCGGTGGTGTATTGGCGGATCTTGGCGGTGTAACCGGCGTCGAGCGGTTGGGCGTGAGCGGCTACGCAGGCTAGGAGGCCGATCAGTGCGGGTGTCGTGCGCATAAGTGGATATCATATCGTTCTGCCGAGGGACTGGGGGCTGGGGACTGGCTGGCGACTGGGGCTAGGGGCTAGGGGCTGGGGCTGGAGACTGGTGGCTGGTTGCGTTGCTGGTGGCGTACTCAGGGCGTCGATTTTGCGATTGCGCAAGTGCCGCCGCCGAGTGAGTTCCACGACAATATGCCGATGGCGAAGGGGCTCCCGGCTTGTCCAACTGTTCGGTGATTTTGCCGCGTTAGTTTGCCGCCGTCAGGGTTGCTTCATGAAGACGGTCGAATCGGGCTTTCAGTTGTTCCGGCGGCTCGAGCGTTGGCCGGCGTTTCTTGAGCACGGAGAAAGCTTGGTCGGTGGCATCCAGCGTCAACTTGACGTCCGATTCGGTGAGCGCTGCGCAGATGAAATTGTTGTGCCAGGGATGGATGTAGACGCCGCGCGTGAGCGCTTCGGCCACCCAGCAATATCCCAGGCGCAGATCGGGATCGTCGTCGAACAAGATCATAGGCATCTGAACCGGGCCGGTTTGCCGAAGACTGAATCCGTAGTTGGCGGCTTGGCTGGCTAATCCTTCGCGCAACATGGCACCGGTTTTTTCGGTGCGTTCCAGATAATCCGAGTTGCGGATTTCGTTCAGGGTCGCGATCGCCGCGGCCATGGGGATAGCCTGGAACCAATACGACCCAGTGACAAAGATTCCCTGCGCTCCGGCGCGCGCTTTTTCAGAACCGGCCAGCGCTGAGAGGGCATAGCCATTGGCGATGGCCTTGCCCCAAGCGCTCAGGTCCGGCTGAACGTCAACTCGGGACCAACTGCAATCGCGGGCGACGCGAAAGCCTCCGCGGACATCGTCGACGATGAGCAGAGCGCCGGTCTTGTCGCACAGCCTGCGTGCGGTTTCCGCGTATTCGCGCGTGGGAAGGTCCTGGTTCTCGAAAACATCGTGCCGGAACGCGGATCCGAAGACGCCTGCGACGTCATCGCCCGCAGTGCGAAATGCATCCTGAAGACTGGCTGGGTTGTTGTATTCGTAATGCAGGATGTGCGCGCGCTCTTCCGGCACAGTGCCATTCGTGAATGGATTGCACCAGGGCGCCGAGCCGTGATAGGCCTTGTGGGCAACCAGGATCTTGCGCTTTTTGGTGTGCGAACGAGCGGTCATCATCGCCATGGTGGTGGCGTCGGTTCCGTTCTTGCAGAAGATCACCCAATCGGCGTGAGACACCATCGAGACGAATTGTTCCGCGAGTTCGACCATGATTTCGGACGGTCCGTTCATGGTATCGCCCAGGCGCCGCTGCGCTGAAACCGCGGCTTCCACCGCTGGATGCCGATAGCCGAGCAGATTGGGACCGAAGGCGCACATGTAGTCGATGTACTCATTGCCATCGGCGTCCCAAAGGCGGGCACCTTCGGCGCGGGTGAAGAATTGCGGATAGACATCCGGCAGGATGGCCGTGGATTGGTGGCCATACATGCCGCCGGGGATCACGCGGCGGGCGCGTTCGATGAGTTGCTTATTTCGTTGGTTGGTCCATGGCATGGGTCACCGTCCAAAACTTATTGGCCGCGGATGAACGCGGATACACGCGGATAAGAATGGTAAGTTTAATTCTACCGAGATGTCCGTGACTACGCTGGAGCATGGTGGGCTGGCGCCTACTAGCACTCGAACGGTGATTGCCGGGCTTTTTCTTGGCACCGTTTCGTTCATGATTACCGGGATTCAACCGGTGCTGTTGGGCGGGCTGGCTGAGGAGGGGCGGCTATCCGAGGCTACGCTGGGGCGCGCGGCGTGGGTGGAAGTGAGTGCTCTGGCGCTGGCGGCCGCGATTGGACCGCGGTTGCTCCGGTTCGGATCAGCGCGGCGCACTATTGCGGCCGCGTGCCTTGCGCTGGCGCTCGCGAATGCGGTGGTCTACATCAGCCACGACACATTGGCGCTGATTCTTTCGAGGGTTTTCGCGGGGCTGATGGAAGGGTTGCTGCTGGCCACTGCGAATATTGCGATTACCAGAGGACGGCATCCGGAGCGGCTTAGCGCGTTGTTTCTGATGGTCTCGGCCATTCCTCAAGTGGCGGCGTCTTATCTTTTGCCTGCCACTGTGATGCCACGCTTTGGCGCGGATTCCGGGTTCGGGCTTCTATGCGCGCTGTCGGTGGTGGGTATCGCAGTGGCGTTCTTGATTGGCAACGAGATTCAGGATGCGCCTCCGCATAAACCTGCCGCACAAGTCTGGACGCCCGCGGTGCTCATTGGATTGTGCGCGGTGATTCTTCAAAACGCGGCCAACGGCGCGGGCTGGGAGTATCAAGCGCGCATTGGCGAGAACTTGCACTTCTCCGGAAAGTTGGTGGGGACCGCCATTGCCGCGGATCTGATCTTTCAGATTATTGGCACATTCGCGGTGGCGTGGATCGCGTGGCGCCTTCCTTTTCGCGTGGTGCTGCTCGGGAGCTGCTTCATCCAGGCCGGCATTCTGATCACGATGGGGATGGTTCACTCTCCTTTCGCCTATGTCGCCATCTGCGCACTTTTCGGGATGATGTGGCTGGGGGTGAATCCGTATCAGGTGAGTTTACTGGTGGACCTGGATAAGACAAGGCAAGTGGCGCTGCTGTTGGCTTCGCTGCAATTGATGGGTTTTAGCACGGGTCCGTTGATCTGTTCGTTCTTCGTGAGTCCGGGCAATGTTGCAGGCGCGTTTTGGGTCGCGGCTGGGATGGTGCTGGTGGCTTTCGTGTTGTACGTTATAGCGATCGTGGTGTCTCGGTAGTATTGTTCTATTATTGATTCGGCCGGTTCGACGCCGTATTCTTCTAGCAGGTTTCCAAAACCGAAACCGAAAGTTACCGGTTGCCGGGCCAGGGATTGATAGGTCAGTGTCGGAGAGACCGCGGGAATAAGGAATACCAGACTTCCGGCGGCTAGAAGTTCCGCATTCAACGGGTCAATTCCTCAGCCCGGTGGCCGGATGTAGTACCCTCAACGCTGTAACCCCATTTTAGAAAATCACGGAGAGCTATGACGAAGCTTGGAGTGTTTTTGTCGTTGATGATGGTCTCGGCTGTGTTGGGCCAGCACCAGTTTGAGGTGGTGACAGGCAAGGCGTTCGATTCGGCCATGCCCAAAGACTTTTATTTGGAAGGCAACGCCATCCCCACGGCGAAGCGCAACGCGGTTTTGGTGCATTTGCCTTCGGGAGCGCGGGCTTTGTTCTCGCTGATCGAGACGTCAGGTTATTCCGCCGACATTATTGCTAAGTACGTCGGCATGATTATCACGGAGGGTGACGTTTCCATTTGCGGACAGAAGGTGAGCGTGGGGAGCTACGGCTTTGGATGGGCACGGCCTGGCACGGGTGTGGACGAGCCGGGCAAGTTCTCGCTCTACAATCAGGCCGGTGGGAAGGTGACGGAGTGCGTTACTCCTCGCGATGCGAATCTCAAGGCGCCTAGGCCGCTGCAAGTAGCGATAAGTGGGTCGACGGCGAAGCTATATTACGGGAAGCACTACGTAGAATTGAAATAGAGCAAAAAAAGCGGGACACTTTTGCGAGATCGATCCGTATAAGTACATATGGGCTCGTTCTTGCAAGACCTTCGTTACGGCGTTCGGACTCTCATAAAGGATCGCGCTTTTCTTTTCACAGCGGTATTGGCGCTCGCGCTTGGGATCGGATCAACCACCGCAATCTTCAGTGTCATAGACAACGTGCTACTGGAGCCGTTTCCCTATACCGATGGCCAGCGACTGATGGCCATCATGATCCATGACAACAGCAGCAGCGACACGTTTGGGCGCGAGTTCTTTGAGCCGCCGGAGTTCCTGGATTATCAGGAGCAGAACCACGTGTTCGACCGAACGATTGGTCTGCACTCGGAAGGCGTGCTGATGACGGGGACGGGCGCGCCTGAATCGTTCCGGGGAGCCAGCGTGACTGGCAACACGTTCGAGTTTCTGGGCATTCCGGCTTTGGTGGGCCGGGCTCTGACGCCAGAGGACGCGAAACCTGGAGCGCCGCCGGCGTTTGTGCTGAGCTACAAAGTTTGGAAGAAGAAATTCGCGATGGAACGGAGCATCGTGGGCAAGGCTTACACTTTGAATGGTCACCCAACCACGTTGGTCGGGATCATGCCCAAGCGGTTCGCATGGTGGGGCGCGGATCTGTGGCTCCCTACTTTTGTCAATCGCGCCGAATCAGGTCAACAGGCCAACTTCTTGTTCATGCTGGGTCATTTGAAGCCGGGATTTACGCCTAAGTCGGCTGGCCCGGATCTGGATATGCTCGGTCACCGGTTGGCCAAATTGTATCCGAAGAATTATCCGAAGCAGTTCGAAGTGAAGGCACAGCCGCTGGTGGACAACGTGGTAGGGAAATTCCGGAACACGCTGTATACGCTACTGGCCGCGGTGGGCTTGTTGTTGCTGATCGCATGTGCGAACGTAGCGAATCTGTTGCTGGCCAAGGCGACGGCACGCGACAAAGAATTTGCCGTGCGGGCTACGCTGGGCGCGGGGCGTTGGAGGCTGGTCCGCCAGTTGATGGTGGAAAGCGTGCT
>Ga0182024_10010811_pt1 | contig 18507 bp, 17 predicted proteins | sample P32metaG_FD_120480 | JGI IMG/M metagenome (GOLD analysis project Ga0182024, IMG submission 120480) | Permafrost microbial communities from Stordalen Mire, Sweden - P3-2 metaG (Illumina Assembly) | ecosystem: Environmental > Terrestrial > Soil > Wetlands > Permafrost | place: Sweden: Stordalen... | reverse complement strand
TGGGATTGTAGTCATGTATGCACACGCCGGTCATGCCGCGGGAATGCCTGGAGTTTCTGGGCGTGCGGCCGGGCGGGATTTTTTTGGACGCAACTTGCGGGTTGGCTGGGCATACGGCGGCGATTGCTCGCGAGTTGACTACGGGATTTGTTTTGTCGTGCGACCGGGATGCGGAGAGTCTGGCGTTGGCCAAGGAAAATACGCTGGACTGCGCGGATCGGATTCGGTTTCGACAGGCTACGTTTTCGCGGTTGGGAGAAGTGCTGGCAGACGAGGGGATTTTGCAAGCCGACGGACTGCTGGCCGATTTGGGGGTTTCGAAGTACCAGTTGACTTCGAGCGAGAGGGGATTCTCGCTAATGTCGGACGGCCCACTGGACATGCGCCAGGACCGCGGGCAGGAGCGGTCCGCGTCCGACATTGTCAACTACGAATCAGAGAAGCAGCTCGCCGACTTGATTTATCAGCTCGGGGAGGAAAGGAGGAGCAGAAGAATAGCAAGAGCAATCGTGCGGGCGCGGCCGATTCACACAACGGGTCAGTTGGCCAAGCTGATCGAACAAGCCGTGCCCCGTACGGGAAAAATTCATCCGGCGACGCAGACGTTCATGGCGCTGCGAATTGCGGTGAACGACGAAAACGAGGAATTGGAGGCGCTCCTCGGGGCGATTCCAAAGCTCGTGAAGCCGGGCGGGCGCGTGGTGGTGCTGACTTTCATGTCGCTCGAGGACCGGAAAGTAAAGCAAAGTTTTCAGGCGTTGGCGCGAGAGGGGCGAGCGCAGATTCTTACTCGTCATGTCGTGCGGCCTGCGGAAGAAGAGATTCGCGAGAATGCTCCGTCGCGGTCGGCGAAGTTGCGGGCGTTGGAGATTATTTAAAGCGTTCGAAGAAACCGCTCCCTGTGGTCGCGGCTCGTGGCGCGGATCGAGCGTAGTTCGAAATCAAGCGTGGTGCAGATCAGGTCGGCGCAGATCTTGGCGCGGATCGAATTGTAGATAACTAGCAGTCAATCATCAGCCGCGGACACTAACCTCCCCCAGTGTCCGGGGCTGAGGGTTGACCTTCATTTAGGGGAGAAAAATCAAGTGGCAGCTCTGGCAACTATGTACAATCGGTTCGCCGCCAAGGCGCGGACGGAGAATCTGCGGGGACCTCGCGGCGGGGCGGCGCTGCGTTCCTTCGCGAACGAGGACATCTATTTTTTTGTCAAGCGGATCGACAACACCAAAGTGGTGCGCGAGGAGAATCCGCAGGCGCGCGGAACATGCTGGAAGCTGATCGGGTCCGTGGTGTCGGCCGTCGTGCTCCTCATCTTCGTGCTGCTGCCGAGCGCGTACGGGCTGCTGGCCGGCTACCAGATCCAGACGCTAAGGCAGGACGGCGACCGGCTGGAGACTGAGCAGGCATCGCTTGAACTGGCCGAAGCGAAGTTGCTTTCCCCGGCGCGGATGGAAGAGCTGGCGCGGCTGCAGCAGTTCATCGATCCTCCGGCGCAGAAGGTGGTTTATCTGGAGAACGCGCAAGCCGGTACAGTCGCGATGAACAAGAAGTAGGATTGACGATGCCGCCATGCCGGAAACTCAATCCACAAAACGGCTGCTCTGGCTACTCCGCGCCCTGATCGCATGGGTCGTGGTGATTTTCCTGCGCCTGATCTGGCTGCAGGTGCTGCAACATGACGATCTGCTGAGGCAGGCGCAATCGCAACAGCAGAGAGTGGTGCCGATCCAGGCGCAGCGAGGGTCGATCCTGGACCGCTCCGGTCAGCCGCTGGCGAAAAGTCTTCCCGCCGAATCGGTGCTGGTGAATCCGAAGCGCGTGAAAGACGCGGTGGTGACTGCGGATCTGCTGGCGCCGATTCTGGGACTCGATCGCAGGCAACTCGCGGAAAGGATCCGCGCGGCGGCGAGGCGCGAGAGCGGATTCCTGTGGGTGAAGCGCAAGGTGACGGCGGGCGAGGCAGAGCGCGTCCGCAGTTATCGGCTGGCCGAGGTGGAATTCAGGGACGAGACGCGCCGCTTCTATCCCCACGGGCAACTCGCGGCACACGTGTTGGGCTCGGTCGGCATCGCGAATCCGAACGAGACGATTGAGCGCGGCACGGCGGGCGTCGAGATGAGTCTCGATGACGATCTTGCGGGAGTGCCGGGGCAAATGCGCGTCTTCAACGACGTGAAGCAGAATCCGTACGACTCCGTGGTGGGGCGCAAGCCGGAGCCGGGCTCGGACATCACGCTGACGATCGATCAGAATCTTCAATACGAAGCGGAAAAAGAGATCGCCCGCGCGGCACTGGCGAGCGGCGCGAAGAGCGGATCGATCGTGGTGATGAATCCGTACAACGGCGAAATTCTGGCAATGGCGAATTATCCGCCGTTCGATCCGAACGAGCCGCCGGGGCCGAAAGAAGCGACGGATGCGCGCAGCAATCTGGCGATTACGACTCCGTTCGAACCGGGCAGTGTGTTCAAGGTGGTTACGCTGGCGGCGGCGCTGGAAACGACGAAACTCCGTCCGGAGACGATGATCAATTGCGGCAACGGAAGTATCAAGCTGATGGGCCGCGTGATTCACGATACGCACTCCTATGGAGTGCTCAGCATGGCGGATGTGCTGGCGCATTCGAGCAACGTCGGCGCGATCCAGATTGGATTGAAGGTCGGCGATCAGCAGCTTTACAAGTACGTGCGGAAGTTTGGTTTCGGGCGCAAGACAGGGATCGAGTTGCCGGGAGAATCGCCGGGGATTTTACGCAAGTTGGAGCATTGGACGCCGACCTCGATCGGGTCGGTGGCGATGGGGCAGGAAGTGGGCGTGACTTCGCTGCAACTGGCGCTGGCGGGCGCCGCGGTCGCCAATGGCGGAATGCTGGTGAAGCCGAAGCTGATTCTGGCGCGTCAAAAAAAAGGAGAGTCGCTCGAGCGCTTCGCTGACGAAAAGCCGGATCGTGCGATTGCGCCGGAGACCGCGATTCAGATGCGCCAGATGATGGAGGGCGTGGTTCTGCATGGAACGGGAATGAGATACGCGACGATCAAAGGTTACACTTCAGGCGGGAAAACCGGGTCGGCGCAGATTTACGATTTGAAGGCGCACGTTTATTCGCACAGCTATAACGCCAGTTACCTGGGGTTCGCGCCGGTGGCGAATCCGCAAGTTGTGGTTGCGGTGACGCTGCACGGCACGCAGAACGGCAACGCGGGATTCGGCGCGCCAGTGGCGGGTCCGGTGTTCAGCAAGGTGGCGATGACGGCGCTGCGGATGCTCGACGTGCCCAAGGATTTGCCGGACAGCCTGCTGCCATCGCATGCGCCGACGGGCGACGAGGCCGACGATTTATCCATAGCCGACCTGGGATCGAGCCCGGTCGGATTAGCGTCCTCCGACGCTTTGCCGCCGGTTCAGGCGGGCTCTTCGACTGCGAAGGAAGAGTCCAAAGAGGCCAGTTCCAACCCTCCTGGTCTGGACCGGCGGCCAATTTTAACTTCGACGCTGGTGGGACCGAAGGTACCGGATTTCCGGGGGATGACGCTGCGCGGGGTGCTGGAGGAATCGGCGGCGACCGGCGTGCAGATCGAGGTATCGGGAAACGGGCTCGCGCGGAATCAGGAGCCGGCCGCCGGATCGATCCTGCCACGGGGTTCGCGGGTGCGAGTGCAGTTCACCCGATGAACGCCGAAGAAGTGTTAAGTGGCGTAAGGCTGCGCGGCGCGTTGGCATCGGAGATTGCTCTATCGGAGATTGCGGGGCTCGCCTACGATTCCCGCAAAGTGGAAAAGGATTTCCTGTTTTTCGCATTTCCAGGATCGCGATTGGACGGCGCGGAGTTCGCGCGAGACGCGATGGCTCGGGGTGCGCGCGCAGTGGTGAGCCAGTCGCCGCGTCCGGTGGATTTCGAAGGGACATGGATAGAGGCGGAGCACGGGAGACGCGCACTGGCGTCGGCTGCACGCAACTTCTACGGGCGTCCGGACGAGAGGGTTCACTTCACGGGCATCACCGGCACGAATGGAAAAACGACCACTTCGTTTCTGATCGACGCGATCTTGCGGGAAGCGGGCTTTGTGACCGGATTGATCGGGACAATCGAGTATCGGCTGGCGGGGGAGCGTCGCGATGCAGCGAATACGACGCCGGAGTCGCTCGACACGATGCAGTTCGCGGCGGAGTTGGAGAGGCGCGGCGGATCGCACCTGGTCTCCGAAATTTCATCGCATGCGCTGGCGCTGGGACGCGTTTGCGGGTTTCATTTCCACGCGGCGGTGTTCACCAACCTGACGCGCGATCATTTGGATTTTCATCACACGATGAAAGAATATTCGGCGGCGAAGCGGCTGCTGTTTTCGCCGGAGGATTCGCCTGCGCCGGCATGGTCAGTGCTGAATCGCGGCGATCCGGCGAGTATCGCGATGGCGAACGAGCAATCGCGAGTGCTGTGGTATGGCCTTTCGGGCGATGCTCAGTTGCGCGCGGAGAATATCGTCACGACGTTCAATGGGCTGCGCTTCGATCTTTGTTACGAGGGCGCGAAGCAGCCGATCGAATCGACACTGGCCGGGCGAATCAACGCGCTGAATATTCTCGCGGCAAGCGGCGCGGCGCTGAGCTATGGAATCGATCTCGCGACCATCGCGCGGGGAGTCGCGGCATTGAAGGCGGTACCGGGACGGTTTGAGCGCATCGATTGCGGACAGCCTTTCCTGGTCGCGGTGGACTATGCTCATACCGACGATGCGTTGCGCAACGTGATTCAGGTAGCGCGCGAAATGACCAAGGGGCGTGTGATTACCTTGTTCGGCTGCGGGGGCGATCGCGATCGGGCGAAGCGTCCTCTGATGGGTATGGCGGCCGGAGAGCTAAGCGACTTTGTGGTGCTCACATCGGACAACCCGCGCTCCGAAGATCCTCTCGACATCATCAATGACGCTCTGGTCGGGCTGCGGCGATTCGATACGCCTCATGTCGCGGAGCCGGATCGCGCGAAGGCGATTCGCCGTGCGCTCGAGGAGGCTCGCGAGGGAGATGTGGTGCTGATTGCGGGCAAAGGACACGAACCTTACCAGGTTTTGAAAAACCGTACCATTCATTTTGACGATCGGGAAACGGCGCGCGAGATTCTGGAATTGTTGGGATATGAGTAATGGAGATCGAATTGCGGGATGTGGCGCGGGTGCTCGGTCAATCGATCGCGGCGCGCGGACTCGTCAAGGGATGGAGCATCGACTCGCGGACGATCGTGCGGGGCGATTTGTTTTTTGCGCTGCGCGGGCCGAATCATGACGGGCACGAGCATATTGAGGAGGTCCTTCGCAAAGGCGCGATCGCCGTGGTGGCCGATCGCGATGTTGAAGCGGACGGGATCGTCCTGTATGTCGAAGACTCGCTGGCCGCGCTGCAGCGGATCGCGAAAAAAGCGCGCAAGATGTGGGCGGGCAGCGTGATCGGCGTGACGGGGAGCGCGGGCAAAACGACGACGAAGGACCTGCTCGCGGAGATGTTGGCGACGCAAATGAAGACGGCCAAGACCGTCGGCAATCTGAATAATCACGTCGGAGTGCCGCTATCGCTGCTGCGTTTGGACGAGACTGCCCGGGTCGCCGTGATCGAGATGGGGATGAATCATGCGGGTGAAATTCGCGAGCTGGCCGCGATTGCGAAGCCGGAGGTCGGCGTGGTGACGAACGTCGGAACCGCGCACATGGAAGCGTTCGAATCGATCGAAGAAATCGCGGCGGCTAAACGCGAACTGATTGAATCGCTGCCGGAGAGTGGCACGGCCGTGCTGAACGCGGACGATCCTCGCGCAGCGGCGATGGCTCGCGGAAAGACAGTCTTATACGGCCTTTCGGCCGATGCACACATTCGAGGGGAAGATGTGGATGAGTCGGCGGAGGGTGTCAGCTTTCGCGTTGGCGCGACGCGCTTTGCGACCGCACTCCATGGGCAACACAGCGTCTCGAATATTCTCGCGGGGCTCGCTGTGGCGCAGGTTTACGGGATCGCGCCGGAGCGGCTGGTCGACGCGGTTCAAAATCTTCGACCGGGAAAAATGCGCGGAGAACGTTTCGATCACCGCGGGATCCTGGTCTTTAACGATTGCTATAACTCCAATCCGGATGCGGTCCGGGCCATGCTCGACGTGTTGCGGGACACGCCGGCGCGGCGGCGGATCGCAGTTCTGGGGGAGATGCTCGAACTTGGCCGCTGGGCTGAGTCTCTGCATCGCGACGTAGGCAGCTACGCCGTCGAGCGGGGAATTGATGTGCTTGTTGGGATACGCGGCGCCGCCTGGAGTTTGGTGGACGCAGCCAAGCTTGCCGGTCTCAGTTCCGGCGCCGCACTTTTTTTCGACGAGCCAGAGGAGGCGGGACGCGCCGTGCGCTCTATCGCGCAGCCGGGCGATGCCATCTTGTTTAAAGGATCGCGAGGCGTTCACGTGGAACGCGCGCTCGAACAGTTCATGACCCCGGATCGAGGGAGCGCGAACTGATGTTTTACTGGCTTTTTTACGAGAAGTTATTTCATCTCTATAAGCCGTTCCGCCTCTTTCAATATTCAACCGTCCGCACGGCGATGGCGAGCATCACGGCGCTGCTGCTTTCGATCGTGCTCGGTCCGTGGCTGATTGCGCGGCTGCGCCAATATCAAATCGGACAACATATTCGTGAGGAAGGTCCGAAGTCGCATCAGAAAAAAGCGGGCACGCCGACGATGGGAGGACTTCTCATCTGCCTCTCGATCGTCGTGCCCACTTTGCTATGGGCGAACCTGCGCCTGCCGTCGATATGGGTCGCCGTCACGGGCCTGCTGAGTTTCGGCGCGGTCGGACTTCTTGACGATTACTTAAAAATACGCCGCAAGCACAATCAGGGATTGACGGTGCCGCAGAAATTCATGCTGGAGGTCATCGCGGCGATGCTGGTGGGTGTTCTGCTGCTGGGGATGAATGCGCGCCGGCTTTACGACACCAGCCTGAACGTACCATTCGCCAAGAATTTCAAGCCCGATCTTTTGATTCATCCATGGCTGCACAATCCATGGACGTATCCGCTGGCGTTCATCGGTTTTTTTGTTTTTCTGATTCTGGTGCTGGTGGGTACTTCAGAAGCAGTGAACCTCACCGACGGTCTCGACGGGCTCGCCATCGGATTGATGATCATCGCGGCAGGCGCGATGACCATGCTGTCATTTTTGAGCGGGAACGCCGATTTCGCGCGCTATCTCGATCTCGCGCGCACGCCTGGCGCAAGCGAGCTGACGATCTACTGCGGCGCCATGACGGGAGCCTCGCTGGGCTTTCTTTGGTACAACGCGCATCCGGCGGAAATCTTCATGGGTGATGTGGGAGCGCTTGCGTTAGGCGGCGGCCTGGCAACGGTAGCGGTACTTTTGAAGCAGGAACTGCTGCTGCCGCTGATCGGCGGTGTCTACATGATTGAGGCGATTTCCGTGATCCTCCAGGTTGGAAGCTTCAAGCTGCGCGGCAAAAGAATTTTCAAGATGGCTCCGATCCATCATCATTTTGAACAACTGGGGTGGGCGGAATCGAAAGTGATCACGCGATTCTGGATCGCCGGGTTGATTCTGGCCCTGTTCGCATTGACGACTCTGAAACTCAGATGAAACTGGAAGGCGCAAAAGTCGTGGTGGTGGGGATGGCGCGCAGCGGCGTGGCGGCGGTGGAGCTATTACGCGAGAAAGGTGCCATCGTGCGTGCAGTCGACCAAAAGCCCATTCCCATTGAAGGAATCACGGTCGAACCGCAGACCGACACCGCTTTCGCCGATGCCGATCTGATCGTTCTCTCGCCCGGCGTGCCCGCCGATCTACCCGCGTTAAACGTTCTCAGGGAGCGGGGCGTGAAAATCATCGGCGATCTCGAGCTTGCAAGCTGGTTCCTCAAGGGCGAGATTATCGGCATCACCGGTGCTAACGGAAAAACGACCACGACCGCGTTGACGGGTCACATCCTGAAAGAGAGCGGAATCGCGGTGCAGGTCGGCGGCAACATCGGCACTCCTCCGGCGTCGATGGTCAACCCCTCGCGAACCGATCAGCTCAACGTGATGGAGCTTTCGAGTTTTCAACTCGAAACCACGGAATCGTTCCGTGCGCATATCGGCGTGGCTCTCAACGTCACACCGGATCATCTGGATCGTCATTACACAATCGAGAACTACGCCGAAGCAAAAGCCCGTCTGTTCGTCAATCAGATGGAAAGCGATTTCGCGGTGCTCAACCACGATGACGCGATCACGCGTTCTTATGCGGCGCGCACGAAAGCCGCACCGGTCTGGTTCAGTTCGACGAACGTCATCTCGCCGGGCGCGTCTGTTTCAGTGCACGGGATGCAAATTATGCTCGACGGTGAGCCGTTGATGGACGCCGCGGAAGTCCCTCTGCGGGGCATGCACAACCTCGAAAACACCATGGCCGCGGCGTTGTCTGCGTGGCTGGTGGGTGCAACGCACCCCGAAATTCGCCGCGCGGTGATGACGTTCCCCGGTGTCGAGCATCGCCTGGAATTCGTTCGCGAGCGCAACGGCGTCGCCTGGTACAACGATTCAAAAGCGACCAATGTCGATGCGGCCCTGAAAGCTATCGCGGCCTTTCCCGGCGGCCTATGGGTAATTCTCGGAGGCAAGGATAAGAACAGCGACTACCGCCCTCTCGCCGCGCCACTAAAGGGAAAATCGCACGCTGCGCTTCTCATCGGAGCCGCGGCTGAAAAGATCCGCGCACAGTTGGGGGGCGAGGTTCGCATGATCGCCTGTCGCACCCTGGACGCCGCCGTTCAGGAAGCGCGAGCAAGGGCCGTCCGTGGCGATACGGTGCTGCTCGCGCCGGCCTGTGCCAGTTTCGACCAGTTCGAAAATTACGAGCATCGCGGCCGGGAATTCAAGCGCCTGGTGGGGGAACTCTAATGACGAAACTGAAGACAGATTGGGTGCTGTTTCTGACCATTCTCGCGATGGTCGGTTTCGGACTGGTGATTCTCTACAGCTCCTCTTCCGCGGTCGCGGAACTGCGTTACAACGTCGTGCCCTACTACTTCGTGGTGCGCCAAATCGGATTCGTCATTGCATCCTTTCTGATCCTGATGTACTTCAAGCGCATGGATTACCGGCGGCTAAACACGCCCGCATGGGCATTTTCAGGGCTCGGCGTGGTGTTGGGCCTGCTCGTGTTCGTGTACTTCCTCGATCCTCACACGCATCGCTGGTTCAAGATTCCCGGCGTCGGATCGCTGCAACCGTCGGAGTTCGCCAAGCCCGCGCTGATTCTGTTTCTCGCGTACTTCATCGCGCGACGTGCGCACGTAATTAACGATCGCCGGACGATTCGACAGGCCGTCGTGGCCGTAGCGATGCTCGGATTTATGGTGGTGGTCGCGGACCTGGGAACGGCCCTTGTGCCGGTGATCACCGCGGTGATCGTGTTCTGGGTTGCGGGACTCGAAAAGCGATACATCCTGCGGCTCGCCATGATCGGCGCGGCGATCGCCTTCATCGCTGTCGTGTCCAAGGGCGAGCGCGTCCGCCGCGTGGTCGCCTTTATCGATCCCGATTATTCCCACCTCGAAATGATCGACACACACGGCTGGATCCGGGCTTATGTGGACCGCTCGACACGCACGCAGGACCCCACGTATCAGCCTCGCCAATCGAAGATCGCCGTCGGCGCGGGCGGCGTGCTCGGCGTCGGCTTGATGCAGGGAAAGCAGAAGCTGATGTTCCTGCCGGACGCGCACACGGATTTCATTTACGCCACCGTCGGCGAGGAACTCGGCCTCTGGGGGACCTCGGCGGTGCTGGTCGGATTCGTCGTCATTCTGTGGCGAGGCGCGCGGCTCTTCCTTCTCGCGCGCGAGGATTTTGGAAAATATCTGGCGCTGGGAGTCACTGTGTCGATCGTCGTACAGGCGTTGATCAATATGAGCGTCGTGCTCGACATGGCTCCCACCAAGGGATTTCCGCTGCCGATGATCAGCTTCGGCGGAAGTTCGATGTTGAGCACGCTCGCATCGCTCGGAATGTTGTTGAGCGTGAGTGAAAATGAGGGATGAAAGCGCCTGCCAGCTTCGTCATGGCCGGCGGAGGCACTGGGGGCCATGTGATCCCTGCGCTGGCGGTGGCGCGCGAACTGCGCTCCCGCGGACATGCGGTGCGTTTCATCGGGACGCGTCGCGGCATCGAAGCGAAGCTTGTGCCGGCCGCGGATTTTCCGATCGACTGGATCGAGATCGGCGGCCTCAATCGCGTCGGACTACGTCAGATGATGACATCGCTCGCGGAACTTCCGTGGAGCGTCTTCGAAGCCGCGCGACTGCTCGATCGCGCCCGGCCCGTCACCGCTGTGTTCTCGATGGGCGGATACGTCGCGGGTCCGGTGCTGCTCGCCGCGTTGTGGAAGCGCTTGCCGGTGGTGGTGATGGAGCCGAACGCGGTGCCCGGATTCACGCATCGGAAACTCGCGCCCTTCATCGCAAAGGCGCTGGTGAGCTTCGAGGAGACGGTTCGCTATTTTCCGAAAGGCCGCGCGGAGGTGACCGGGCGTCCGGTGCGCGAGGAGTTTTTCATCATCGCGCCCAAACCTCGAACCGACGTGATTACGGTGCTGATCACGGGCGGCAGCCAGGGTTCGCAGACCCTGAATCGGGCGGCACAGCAGAGCTGGGCTTTGTGGAAGAAGGACTCCGTGCGCCTGATTCATCAGACCGGCGAGAGCGCGTACGCGGATCTCGCGCCGAAATTTCTTGCGTCGGGAGTAGCTGGCGGGATTTCTGCTTTTCTCGACGACATGCCGCGAGCATTCGCGGAAGCGGACGTGATCGTCAGCCGTTCAGGGGGCACAGTGAGCGAAATTGCCGCTGCCGGCAAGCCTTCGATCCTGGTTCCCTTTCCTGGCGCAGCGGATCAACATCAGTTGCGCAACGCACAGGCATTCGAAAAAGGGGGCGCGGCGCGATTGGTGCTGGATTCGGAGATGACGGGCGCGCGGCTGGTCGAAGAAGTAATGCGACTGGCGGGCGAACCCGGGTTGCTCGGGAAAATGGGCAATGAGGCGCGGGCTTTGGCGCGCCCTGGAGCCGCGCGAAGGGCCGCGGACGTCCTGGAAGCCTTTATTACAGATTGACTTCAGCCGGGAAAGCCGAAACAATAGCCTATTGAAATGTTTTTTAAACCCCAACATGTTCATTTCGTCGGCATCGGAGGCATCGGCATGTCCGGCCTCGCCGAAGTGCTGCTGGAACTGGGGTATCGTGTGAGCGGGTCCGATCTCAAATTTTCGCCGATCACGGAACGCTTGTCGGCGAACGGCGCTGTCATTTTTCAAGGTCACAAGGCGGAGAACGTGGCGGGCGCGAAAGCGGTGGTGGTCAGCTCCGCGGTGCAAATTGACAATCCGGAAGTGGAAGAGGCACGACGACTGGCGATTCCGGTCATTCCTCGCGGCGAGCTCCTTGCTGAACTGATGCGCCAGAAATTTGGCATCGCGGTCGCGGGCAGCCACGGCAAGACCACCACGACTTCGATGACGGCGGTGATTCTGAGTCATGCCGGGCTCGATCCGACCGTCGTCGTCGGCGGAAGAGTGGGCATGATGGGAGGGGCGAACGCGAGGCTCGGCAAATCGGATTATCTCGTCGTCGAATCGGATGAAAGCGACGGATCGTTTCTGAAGCTCGCGCCCATCGTCGCGATTGTGACCAACATCGATCGCGAGCACCTGGATCACTACTCCGGCCTCGGCGAGATCCGGCGTGCCTTTGCCGAGTTCGTCGGCAAGGTGCCTTTTTACGGCGCGGCGATTCTCTGCCTGGATGATGAAAATGTCCAGCAGATCCTGCCCGCTGTCAATCGGCGCACCATCACATATGGATTGAGCGCGCAAGCCGATCTGCGCGTGACGCACTCCTCCGCCGGCCATCTGGCGAGCGAGTTTCATCTCGAATTTCGCGGACAGGACCTGGGCTGCTTCCGTCTGCACATTCCCGGCGCCCACAACGTTCTGAATGCGACCGCCGCGATCGCTGTCGGCCTGGAACTTGAGATTCCGGTAGAAACAATTCGCGAGGCGCTGGGATCTTTTAGTGGAGTTGACAGAAGATTTCAGATTCGCGGCACGGAGCGCGGCGTAACCGTGATCGACGACTATGGCCACCATCCCACGGAGATTCGCGCGACCCTCGCCGCAGCCCGCGCGTGTCAGTACAAGCGAATTCATGTGTTGTTCCAGCCGCATCGCTACACGCGGACCGATGCGTTGATGGACGATTTTGCCCGCGCCTTTCATCAGGCCGATACGGTGCACGTGATGGACATTTATGCGGCGTCGGAAGAACCGATCGAGGGCGTGTCTGCCGAAGCGCTCGTTGCCCGCATCCGCGCTTTTGGCCATCGCAACGCGCATTACGTCGGCTCGATGGAACGGGGAATCGAATCGGTGACAGGCGACGCTCATCCGGGCGATGCGATCGTGACCCTGGGCGCGGGAAGCGTATCGCACGCTGGCGAAGGAATTTTGGCGGCTTTAAAGGCATGAGACCTGAGGAATAAAAAGATGTTGCCGGAAACAGAGAACGAGCCAAGGCGACCACGCGTGCGAAGCGGTACGCCCGATCGCCGCGGCGTCTCCCCGGGGCGCGTCGTCGCGATCGCCGCCGTGGTCTGCGTGCTGCTGATCGCTTCGATCTACGTTTTCCACCGGCTGGAGCAATTCCTCATTCGCGATCCGCGATTCGCTCTCAGCGGCGTCGAGGGCGATCCCGGGGCCATCGAAATTGTAGGTGCCGCGCATGCATCGCGATCTCAGATTGAGCGCGTCTTCGCAATCGACCTCGGCCGCAGCGTCTATTTGCTGCCTCTGTCGGACCGCCGCGAAGCGCTTCGTGCGGTCGATTGGGTGCAGGACGCGTCGATCGCGCGGCTGTGGCCGAACCGGGTGGTGGTCAGCGTCCATGAGAGGAAGCCGGTGGCGTTTGTGACGCTCACGTCTTCCCGTTTCGCTCTGATCGACGAAGATGGAGTGATCCTGCCGCCCGCCCCGGACCGGTTTACCCTCCCGGTGCTGACCGGCGTCCGCGCCTCCGATTCGCTCGAGGCACGGCGGGACCGGGTGCATCGCATGTTGCGCCTGACGCTCGACCTGGGCGAGAACTCGCGGAACATTTCGGAGATTGATGTTTCCGATCGCGACAATCTGAAAGTGACCGCGCCCCGCGACGGCCACATCGTGACTCTGCTGCTCGGCGATCGCAATTTCGCCCAGCGCTATCGAGGTTTTCTAAATCACTACAGCGAGATCAAGCGCCGTCTGCCGAGCGCCGCCACGCTCGATCTGCGCCTGGAAGATCGAATTACGGTGGTGGAATAGCATGGCTTCGAAAGCCCAACTGGTCGTTGGTCTCGATGCGGGAAGCTCTCGAACGCGCTGCGTAATCTGCGCCCTCGAAGGCGGCTTCATCCGCTATCTGGGCCACGGCCTTGCTCCCGCCGCGGGTTGGGCGAAGGGCCGCGTCACCGACCAGGACGCCGTTGCCGAATCGATTCGCGCCGCGGTGACCGATGCTCAGCACGGCGCGCAAGTTTCGGTCGAAGCGGTCACCGTCGGCGTCGGCGGCATGCACGTTCATGGCGCGCATTCCCGCGGTCTCTACGAATTTGGACGTCCCCGCGAAATCGACGCCGCCGACATGGCGTACGCAGTCGAACTCGCCTCGGAGGTACGCCTCGAACGCGATCGCCTGGTGTTGCACGTCGAGCCGCAGGACTTCACCCTCGACGGACGCGCCGGCTATCGCAAACCTCACAACGGAGTCTGTTCGCGCCTCGAGGCCAACGTCCATGTGATCAGCGCGTCGTTTCAGGAACACCAGGCGATCGTCGCGGCAGTGCACCTGGCGCATCTCGCGGTTGAGGAGACGGTCTTTGAGCCGATGGCCGCCGCCTATGCGTGCTTCACGCAGGAAATGCGCGCGCGCGGCGTCGCCCTTCTCGATATGGGGCTCGATTCGACCGACCTCGTCGTCTACGACGGCGAAGCGATGTTGCTCGCCTCCAGCATTCCCATCTGGGCCGATCACTTCACCCGCGACGTCGCTTCCGTTTTCAAAGTCACTTACGAAGACGCCGAGTGCCTCAAGCAACAATATGGATGCGCCCTGCTCGGCCTCACCGCCGATTCGAGCCTGATAGAGGTCCCCTCGCCCGAAGGCCGGCCTCCGCGTGAAGCCCGCCGCAGCGATCTCAACGAAATTCTGGAAGCGCGCGCCGAGGAGTTGTTCCACTACGTGCGCGCCGAACTCCAGCGCGTCGGCATGGAGCGGAGTCTTCTCGAAGGCATCGTGCTTTCAGGCGGCGGCGCTCTTCTGAACGGCATGTGCGACATGGCGGAGCGCGTATTAAACTGTCAGGCCGGCAACGGTCTGGCTACCGAAAACGATATCGGTGAATGGCCGGAGGAATTAAAAAGTCCGTTGTGGACTTCGGCCGCGGGATTGGCGATGTACTCGGGGAAGCTTAAACTCCATCGTCCGCCGCGCAGGCGGATGGGTGGACTTATGGGTTTAGTTTTGAGATAAAGGAGCACAATATGGCACTGGATGCGTTGAAATTCATGATTCAGGAAGAAGTCGCGCCCAAGACACGAATTCGCGTCTTCGGCGTCGGCGGAGGCGGCTCCAACGCCGTCGCGCGCATGCTGAATGAAGGCCTCTCCGGCGTCGAATTCTGCGTGCTCAACACCGATGTGCAAGCGCTCTCGGCCTCGCCCGTGCCGAACCAGCTCGCCATCGGCGCGAAGGTCACCAACGGCCTTGGCGCCGGCTCCGATCCTTTGGTCGGCCGCCAAGCCGCGCTCGAAGATACGGAAAAAATCATCGACCTATTGGAAGGCGCCGACATGGTGTTCGTCACCGCCGGCCTCGGCGGAGGAACCGGCACCGGAGCCGCGCCCGTGGTTGCGTCCCTCGCCAAAGAACTCGGCGCCCTCACCGTCGCCGTCGTCACCAAGCCTTTCGCGTTCGAAGGACCGAAGCGCCGCAAACAAGCCGACCTCGGCCTGAGCGAGCTCGCCAGCGTGGCCGACACCGTCATCACCATTCCCAACGATCAGCTCCTCGACCTGGTCCCCAAAGGCACCAGCTTTTTCGAAGCCTTCCGCGTCGCCGACGATGTTCTGCGCCAGGCCGTGCAGGGCATCAGCGACATCATCACCACGCCCGGCCTCATCAATCGCGACTTCTCCGATATCCGCAGCATCATGCTCGGCATGGGTTACGCGATGATGGGCACCGCCTCGGCCACGGGCGAGAACGCGGCCATGGTCGCTGCCGAACGCGCGATCAGTTGCGCGCTCATGGAAGCGGGCGGCGTGCGCGGCGCGCGCGGCGTGCTGATCAACATCATGGGATCGTCCAAGCTCGGCCTGCACGAGGTCAACGAAGCCTGCACCCTCATCCGCAACGCCGCGGCGAACGACGACGTGCAGATCAACTTCGGCGTCGTCCTCAACGAAACGATGGGCGAAGAAGTGAAGATCACCGTGATCGCCACCGGCTTCGAGCGTGAAAATCTGCCGGCCATCGAACGCCGCACCACCGGCGTAGCACTCGCCTCAGCGCCCGCGCCGGAGCCCGAGCAGCCCGCGTTACAAATGGAGTTGCCCGAGCCCGTCCTGGTCGAAGCGGCTCCCGAATCGATCCCCGAGCCCGCCCACGTTGAACCCGAGTCCGCTCCCATGACGATGGCCGCGACCGCGAATAGTGCCGTCGCGCCTCCAGCCGCTCCGGCGTTCGACGATCTCGACGTCCCGGCCATCCTCCGCCGCGACCGCCGATTTGTGCATTAGCGCGCCTTAGCCGATCAAATGCAGTACCACACTTCGCCGGTGCGTTGCTGCACGATGCTCGAATAAATAAATCCCCTGCCACGTCCCCAGCGCCATGCGCCCTTCAACGACGGGTATGGTTAACGACGTCCCGGTCAACGTCGACCGTATATGCGCCGGCATATCGTCCGGCCCCTCGTCCTTATGCCTGTACCGCGGATCGTTCTCGGGCGCCAGACGTTCGAAAAAATCCGCAAGATCGCGCACCACGTCCGGGTCCGCATTCTCCTGAATCGCCAGCGACGCTGACGTGTGCTGCACAAACACCGTCAACAATCCCGTCTCGATTTTCAGAGACGACACCCACTGCGCCACCTCTCGCGTGAATGGATAAAGTCCCTTGCCGCGCGTCAGAATCTGCAAGGAATGCGTATGCTGCGTCACAAGATTTTAAGATACGCTACCGAGCCGCGAACACAAGGAGCGGTAAACTCGCGAATCAATCCAAGTTGAGCGCCGACGCGTAGAGGTCGGCAAGCAGGATCTGGACTCCCAAACGCGCAACGGTTACCAAACCGTCTTTGCCTGCGTGCTCCCGCAGAACCCAACTGCCGTCGTCCTGTTTGGAGTAGTGCTCGACATGACGCCGGTCCTGATGCACGATCAGGTATTCCCGGAAGCTCGCTATCGTCCGGTAAAGCTCAAACTTCTTCCCGCGATCGTAGCCTTCGGTCGACGGAGAAAGCACTTCCACAATCAGCAGAGGATTGAGGGCCACGTCTTTCTGATCGCTGAAGGTTTCGAGATCGCCGCAAATCACGCTGCAATCCGCGTACGTGTACAATCCGGCCGGAGCGACTTTGATCCGCAGATCGGAGCTATAGACGCGGCACCCCGGCGGCATCTGGCGGTCGAGCAACGCGCACATGCGAGCGGTGAGCAGCGCATGATTCGGCGAGCCGCCGGACATGGCAAACATTCGCCCGTCGTGAAACTCGCTCTTGAATTCGGCAAGACGCTCGATCTCGAGATACTGCTCCTCGGTAAGCGGCGCATCGGGCAGGCTGGCCATAAGAACCATTATGGCTCCCCAGGGAATCACTCCGTCTCGAAAAAGGATTTAGGCAGTTCTGACTGACGAATGATACTGAACAACGTGCCCCGCTTGACAGGGTCGTGAAGGGGAACAGGAACGGTAATCGTACTTCCCTCAATCCTCTTCTGCATGATCCTGTGGCTGCTACGCTGGCGCGCTGGCACGAATCCATGCTGCTCGAGAATCTGACAGATCTCTGCGCCTGAGAGAGGACCCTAAGCTTGCCCAACAGGTACCTCGACCTGGGTCACAAACACTTCATTCTGAAATCGCCGCGCGACCTCGGAAGGGGAGGCCGTCTCGAAGAAGAGTGTAAGCGCCTCGACAAGATTGGCCCTCGCTTCTTCAATCGTTCGCCCTTGGCTTGCGATGTCCAGCTCCGGAGACAACGCCACGAATCCATCGTCCTCGCGTTCAATGATGACGGTGACACGTCGGGCTTCACTCATAGCTTCAGTCTACGCCAGATCCAGGACACGTCCGCGTAATGCTCCGCCGACCTGGGCAATACCTCCTTTTGTGGCGCGCGCACTCGTGCGTGCCGCGCCGACACTCGTGTTCTTGTCTTCGGCGCGCCGATGGCGATAAAACCCAGCCTCCTCGATGGCTTGTGGGGCAGGTTGGCAACCTGCGGACCGATTGTCAATCGGTCCATCCGGACGCAGCCCGGACACGTCGGATAATGTTTTCGCCGCCCCGGAACTCCCAGTCGTCTCCGGTCCGCCGATGTGTTATACGTTATGTATAACGAATGCGCTTCGAATGGGATGCGCAAAAGGACCGGTCCAACTCAAGGAAGCACACCGGCATCGATTTCGAAACCGCATCGCGCGTATTCGCCGATCCGCATCTGATGCTCCGCAAAGACCGCCTGGTAGACGGTGAGCAGCGCTGGCACGCGATCGGAGCCGTGTGGAAGGCAGTCCTGATCGTCGTGCATGTGTATCGTGAGGAGAACCCAAATGGCGAAGAAATTATCCGCATCGTCTCGGCCCGGGAAGCAGATCCGCGTGAGCGCCGAATCTATCTGGAGCAAGCCCTTGAGTGAACGCCAGAAGAAGGCGCTGGAGGGCATTGCGCGAAGGCAAAAACGTGCCGGCGCTTCTCAAATCGACTATTCCGATATTCCCGCGCTCACCGATAAGCAGTTGACTCATTTCCGGCGCCCTCCAAAGAAGCTGGTGGCCGTGCGTTTGGATGCCGACGTATTGGAATGGCTTCGGCAATACGGTGCCGGCTATTCCACGCGCATTAACAACGTTCTCCGGGTGGTAATGTCTCAGAGTGTCACGAAGGACAGCACAGCGCACTGACGAGCGCTATTCCACCGTCACGCTCTTCGCCAGATTCCTAGGCTGATCCACATCGCACCCCCGCCGCACCGCAATGTGATACGCCAGCATCTGCAGCGGCACCACTTCCAGAATCGGCAGCAGGAGATCGTGTGTCCGCCCGATCGGAATCACATGATCCGCGACCTTGCGCACCTGCTCGTCGCCCTCGCATGCCACCGCCACCACGATCCCTTCGCGCGCCTTCACTTCCTGGATGTTGGACAGCGTCTTCTCATACAACACCCG
>Ga0182024_10010810_pt1 | contig 18512 bp, 15 predicted proteins | sample P32metaG_FD_120480 | JGI IMG/M metagenome (GOLD analysis project Ga0182024, IMG submission 120480) | Permafrost microbial communities from Stordalen Mire, Sweden - P3-2 metaG (Illumina Assembly) | ecosystem: Environmental > Terrestrial > Soil > Wetlands > Permafrost | place: Sweden: Stordalen... | reverse complement strand
TCGCCGGAGCCCCGGCCCGGTTCCTCGCCGGAACCACCGCCCCGTCCGTCGCCGGACCCAGGGCCCGATCCCTCGCCGGAACCACTCCCCGCGCTCTTGCCGGAACCACCGGCCGAGCCCGCGCGACCCGAGCCCGCGCGACCCGAGCCCGCGCGACCCGAGCCCGCGCGACCCGAACCGCTGTCTCCCGCGTCCGCGTCCGCGTCCACGTCCACGCGACCGACTAGCGAGGCCACCGCCCCCGTGCGTCCGACCTCCTCCAGGCGCACGAGCCGCTTCTCGCCGACGTGGCGGCCGCCGCCTCGCACCGAGATGATGTAGCCGTCGATCTTCGCGACGGCGTCGTCCTCCTCGTACATGTGCGGCTCGATGATCTCGACCAGCACCTCGTCGCCGATCGCGAACTGAACCGCGCGCTCGCGGACGTCTTCCGCGCTGCCCTCGAGTACGACCGCCCAGTGCTCCAGGGGCAGGCCCTCCGAGCCCTCGAAATGGAACACCTTGCCGGTGTCGGACTCGAGCTGGCGCAGCGCCCGCGCGCCGTTGCCGGTCAGCTGGGCGCTGACGCGAGGGTTCACCTGGATCAGGAACGCCTCGGGCTCGCCTGCGCCACCTGCCGCCCGCCGCTCACGTACCAGCGCCCGCAGCTTGCGCTCGAGCTCGTGGGCGATCGTCTCCTCCGAGCGGATCACGCCTTCGCCGTCGCACATGGGGCACGTTCGGGTCATGATCTCGCGGACACCGTCGGTCACGTTCTGGCGCGTCATCTCGACCAGGCCGAGCTTGGAGATGTCCGCCGTGAAGGTCTTCGTGCGGTCCTCGTCGAGCGACTTGCGCAGCGTGCTCAGCACCGCGTCGCGATTGCGGGCGCGCGCCATGTCGATGAAGTCGATGACGATGATCCCGCCGATGTCGCGCAGTCGCAGCTGGCGCACGACCTCCTCAGCGGCCTCGAGGTTGGTCTTGGTGATCGTGTCCTCCAGGCGCGCGCCCTTGCCGCGGCCGATGAACGAGCCGGAGTTGACGTCGATCACGGTCAGCGCCTCGGCGTAGTCGATCATCAGATAGCCGCCGGACGACAGGTCAACACGGCGCGAGAGCGTGCCGGCGAGCACCTCTTCGACGCCAAAGCACTCGAGCAGCCCCACGTCGGGATCCTCGTAGAGCTCGACGCGATCCACGAGCTCGGGCGCGGTCCGCTGGAAGAACGCGGTCAGACGACGGAACTGTTTGGGATCGTCGACGATCGCGCGCTCGAAGTGCATCGCGAAGATGTCGCGCACGACGCGTACCGAGAGGTCCGCCTCCTGGAAGACCATCGCCGGTCCCGAGCTTTCGGCGACGCGCTTGTTGAGGACCTCGGTGAGCTTGAAGAGATACTGAAGCTCACGCTCGAAGTCCACGCGCTTGGCGCCATGCGCAGCGGTGCGAATGATCGCTCCGCCGCTGCTGAGGTCGAGCGACTTGGCCTCTCTGCGCAGGCGCTCGCGCTCGGCGTCCTCGAGCCTGCGCGAGACGCCGATGCCCTCTCCTGTCGGCGCGTAGACCATGTAGCGCCCGGCGATCGTCAGCTCCATCGAGAGCCGCGCACCCTTTGTCTTCAACGGGTCCTTGACAACCTGGACGACGACCTCCTGTCCGGGCTTGAGCAGGTCGCCGATGCCACGGCCGTCGCCGCGGCCGCGACCGCGACGCGGGACGTCGACGCCCGGCATGACGATGTCGTCGACGTGCAGGAATCCGTTCTTGTCGAGGCCGATGTCGACGAAGGCCGCCTCGAGCCCTGGGAGGACGTTGTCCACGACCCCTTTGTAGATGTTTCCGACTATCGATCGACTGCCGCGCCGCTCGATGTAGAGCTCAGCGACGCGGTAGCCGCGTGTGGGTGCCGCCTTCTGGCGACGGCGGCGCATTGCCGCGGTGGAGACCGGAGTTCCGGGTGCCTCCAACAGCGCGACACGGGTTTCTCCGCGGTCGACGCTGACCAGGACTTGCTTCTTCAAGGGAAGACCTCATGTTCATCCGAGGACCGATATTCGGCCCTTGTTGGCGGCCGCGGCACGTCCCTGCACGTAAATCGACTGCAGGATGCCGGCGGCCAGGAAGGTAGTGAGTACCGAGGACGGCCCGTAGCTCATGAGCGGGAGCGGGACCCCGGTGATGGGCATGACACCGACGCTCATGCCCGCGTTTACAACTACCTGGAACAGCAGCATGGCCACGATCCCCCCGGCGACGAGTGTCCCGTAGAGGTTCTTGGCGAGTGTCAGTATTCGCAGGCCGCGCCAGATCATCAGCGCGTAGAGCGAGAGCACCAACGCGGCGCCGACGAAGCCGAAGCGCTCGCCGACCACCGCGAAGATAAAGTCGGTGTGACTCTCGGGGAGGAAGTTCAGGCGTGTCTGGGTGTCGTTCGTCTCGCCGCGACCGGTGCGCTGCCCGGAGCCGATCGCGATCTGCGATTGCTCTTGCTGGTACCCCTGGCTTGCGGGGTTCTGCGACGGGTGCAGGAAGGCGGTCAGGCGGTCGATCTGGTACTGCTTGACCACGGTGACACCAGCCGCCGGTGCGAGCGTGAGCACCAGCGTCAGTGCGACCGCGCCGAGCACGAACAGCCCGAGGAAGTGGCGCCAGGAGGTCCCCGCGACGTACAGCACCGCGAGCGCGATGACGAGGTACACCATGCCCGAGCCGAGGTCGGGCTGGATGAATACGAGCATCGCGGGCACCAGCGCGAGCAGCAGCGTGCGCGTCGTCGTCTCGCGCTCTCCCAGCCGCCGCGAGCGGTCGACGACGAACGCGGAGAGCGCCAGCACGAGCAGCAGCTTGCCGATCTCTGACGGCTGGTACTGGAAGAACGGCAGCGTGATCCAGCGCTTGGAGCCACGCGTCAGACCGCCGAGCACGAGCACGAGCAGGATCGGCGCGAGCATCGCGGCGTAGACGCCGTACTTCCATTCACGCAAGCGCGAGTAGTCGACGCGGCTGACGAGTAGCATCAGCAGCAGGCCGACGGCGCAGGCTCCCGCCTGGCGCACCGTGTAGTAGTGCGGGCTGCCCGCGACATCGCCCCGCGTGGCGCCGTCGATCACGACCAGCGACAGCGCGACGAGCCCGGCGACGGCGCCGAGCAGCAGCCAGTCGAGCCGCAGCGAGATGCGTACCACGGGGCGGGTGGCATCCTCGACGGAGCGTTGGATCGGGTTTGCGCTCACTCGTGGATCACGTGGTCGTGGGTCACAGCGTGTGCGAGGAGCCGACGACATACCTGGGCGCGGCGCCGATCCACTGCGACAGGATCAGGCGCGCGGCGGGAGCGGCGGCCTGCGCGCCGAAGCCACCGTGCTCGATCGTCACGGCGACGACCAGCGGGCCGTGCGGCTTGGGTGTCGAGCCAGCGTCGACCCAGCACATGAACCAGGACTGGTATGCCACGCCGGCGCCGCGCTCGGCTGTGCCGGTCTTGCCGTAGACCGGCACCGGGAAGCCATTGAAGACGTCGTAGGAGGTGCCCCCCGGCTGGCTTGTGGCGTCGTGCAGTCCGGCGCGGATCGCGTCCACGCCCGCCGGCAGGTTCACGTGGCGGCTGGGCGGCACGTCGAGCTGCTGGACGACGGCGCCCTGGTTGTCATCGATCTGGACGCCGAGATGGGGCGTCACGACGGTTCCGCCATTCTGCAGCGCAGAGTACGCGACAGCCATCTGCAGCGGCGACGTCTCGAGGTCCCCCTGACCGACGGCGAGGTTGACGTTGTCGCCGACCGACCACGGTCGACCGTCCGCATACAGCGGCGCGCCGTTGGAGCTGCAGTGCGGCGACTGGGCCCCGTAGCGCTTGTCGCAGCGGGCCTGCTCGGCATCGACGCGCGCGCGCCACGCCCGGTCGGGGACGAGCCCGTCGCTGGAGCCCGGCAGGTCGATCCCCGTGGGCACGCCGATCCCGAGCTTGCGCATCCACTTCTGCAGCGGTTCGCCGGGGATCGGGTTCAGCAGTGCCCCGACTTGGTAGAAGTAGACGTCGGAGGAGACCTGCAGCGCGCTCTCCAGGTCGACAGCGCCGTAGTCGGCGTGGCCGGAGTTGCAGAACTGACGCCCGGAGATGTTGACGCAGGCACCGCCGGGCGGCGTGAATGCGGGCGTGAAGTGCGCCTGCGGCGTCGCCAGCGCCGCGGTCGCGGTGATCGGCTTCATCGTCGAGCCGGTCGGATAGGCGCCGCTCAGCGCGCGGTTGATCAGCGGCGCTGGCTGCTGGTTGGCAAGCCGGTCGTAGGTGCTCTGGCTGAGCGGGCGCGAGAAGATGTTGGGGTCGAACGTCGGGTAGGAGGCCATCGCGACGATCGCCCCGGTGCGCGGGTCCATCGCGACAGCGCCACCGGCGTCGCCGGTCGAGTTCGCGACCGCCTGGGCGAGCGCGCTCTGAGCCGCCGCCTCCATCGGGAGATCGAGCGACAGCTGCAGCCGCTGGCCCTGCACCGGCGGAGACGTCGAGACGACCCCCTTGGGGTTGCCGAACGCATCGATCTGCACGCGCTGGGCGCCGTCTTGCCCGCGCAGGTAGTGGTCGTATGCCTTTTCGATCCCATCCTGCCCGACGATCGTGCCCTCGCGAACGCCGCGGTAGTCGGTCGTGTCCTTGAGCTCCTGGGGGCTGATCTGCCCGACGGTTCCGAACAGCTGCGCGCCGATGTCGCCGTAGGGATACTCGCGCGTGAAGACCGACGTGATGTCGACGGCGTTGTCGAGCTCCGCCTGGTGCTCGGCGATGTAGTCGTAGACGTCCTGCGGAGCGTCGGTGGTCAGCGTCACGGCGGCGTAGGGCAGCCCGTGTCTGGGGTCGGTCTTGAGGAACACCTCGCGCGCGATCGCGTGAGGCGAGAGCCCGAGAATCCGCCCGAGCCGGTCGTATAGCCCGGTCCGCGCCGTCCGCGCCCCCGGCAGGTTGGTCGGATCGATCTGGATCGCCTCGGCCTGGCGGTTGGCCACCAGCGGGCGGCCCCGGTCGTCGACGATCACGCCGCGCGGCGCGGGGATCTCGATGTCGCGCACGCGGTTCTCGTTGGCCTGCGCGAGGTACTGGTCGCCCGACAGCACCTGCAGGTACCAGAGCCGGAAGAACAGCACCGCAAACAGCGCGAATGCGAGGCCGCCGAAGATCGCGACGCGCAGCGCGAGCTGCGGCGTGATCGGCGGCCGGCGATCCTCGAGCGTCGTCGGCGGCGTCATCCGCGCATGCGCGTCAGCGGGCTCAGGCCGCCGGTCGTGTACGCCCGGCGGCGTCGGCGGCGAGGGTCGTCGGGCAGCGCCGAGGAGAGCACGCGGCGGACGATCGCGTAGACCGGCGTCGCGAGCAGCGTGCCGACGATCACCGTGACGACGATCTCGCGCAGCAGCAGCCAGGAGACGGGAGCGTCGACGCCGAGCAGGAACTCGAAGATCGAGAAGCCGATCACGGTCACGGCGGTCGCGGCGGCACCGACCCCCAGCGGCACGAGCGTGCCGTCCGGGTCGCGCAGCTCGCGCAGCCGGCCAGCGCCGTAGCCGACGGCGATGTACAGCAGCGAGTCGATCCCGAGCGTCTGTAGCAGCGCGGTATCGACCATCAGGCCCATGAAGAACCCCATCACAGCGCCCGGCACGGACCCCAGCAGCAGCCCCACGGCCGCCACCACGAGCGGTCCGATGTCCGGCGGCACGCCGAACACCGTCAGCTGCGAGAGCAGGCCGATCTGTACCGTCACCGCGAGCACGGCGAGAATCGCCAGACGCCAGGCGGGCGACAGCGAGCGCGCCCTCACGGTGCGCCCACCTGCGCGCGCGCGCCGAGATCCGGATGCGGGTCGGTCAGGATCTGGACGAACTCCAGTGCCTGGAGGTCCGCGGCCGGCGAGAGATGGATGTTCTGTCCGACGTCGGCGTCACCGGAGCCTACGCGCGTGACCTGGCCGATCGGGAGGTTCGGCGGGAACAGCGACTCCAGCGGCCCGGAGCTGGATCCGGCGGTGACTACGTAGTCGCCCGGCTCGACCTTCTCGGATGGATCGACGTACTCGAGCAGCAGGTCGTTGGGATCGCCGACCGAAGGGCGCACCACTCCCGTTGTCGAGCGCAGCGCTGAGGCCGGGCGGTCTCCGCCCGGCAGCACGCGGGCGGAGACGCCGCTGGTGTGATCGGTGATCAGCGTGACCTGCGAAGCGTTGGAGGTGACGGCCGAGACGCGGCCGATCAGCCCGAGGCCGCCGACCACCGGCTGATCGAGGCGCACGCCGTCGCCGGAGCCCTTGTCGACCTCGAGCGTCGCGAACCAGACGGTCGGCGAGCGCACGATCACCCGCGCCGTGACGGGTTGATACTGGTCCAGCGAAGAGCCCTGATCGAGGCTCGCGAGGTTTCCGAGGTCGACGTGCGTCGCGGCCTCTGCCTTCGCCTGGATCAGCTGCTGCTGGAGCTGGATGACCTGCTTCTCGAGCTTGTCGCGCTGGCTGGCGGCATGCAGCGTGTCGCCGAACCAGCCGATCGCGTCGCGGAACGGCTTCAGCGCCTTCGACGCGCCGTCCTGGATCGGCGCGAGCACCGTCAGCACGCCGCGCTGAAGCGAGTGCAGCGCGCCGCCGTATGACTCGCCGAAGTAGGCGGTCAGCAGCAGCAGCGACAGGGCGACGAGCAGCGCCACTGCCGCCCGTCTTCTGCGGACCTTCTTGTCATACACGCGAACAGTGTCTCCAAAGTCTCGGCGGCCGCGGGGGCCGGCTCAGTAACGGCGGCCACGGCGGTTGTTGCGGTTGTTGCGATTGTTGCGGTTGTTGCGGTGCGAGCGGTGGATCGCCTCGAACTCCTCGAGCGAGCGGCCGGAGCCAACCGCGACGCAGGTCAACGGCGACTCGGCGAGGTGCGCGGGCATCTGCGTCTCGTGACGCAGACGCTCGTCGAGCCCTTGCAACAGCGAGCCTCCGCCGGCGAGCATGATGCCGCGGTCCATGATGTCCGACGCCAGCTCCGGCGGCGTTCGATCGAGCGTCTCCTTGACGGCGTCGATGATCTGGCCGACCGGCTCCTCGAGCGCGACGCGGATCTCCTCGGACGTGAGCACGACCGTCTTGGGCAGCCCCGAGACCATGTCGCGTCCGCGGATCTCGGCTTGCACCTCCTCGGCCAGCTCGTAGGCCGAGCCGATCTCGAGCTTGACCTCCTCCGCGGTCTGCTGGCCGATCAGCAGCTTGTACTCGCGCTTGACGTAGTTGATGATCGCCTCGTCGAGCTCGTCGCCGCCGACGCGGATCGACTGCGACACGACGATCCCACCGAGCGAGATCACGGCGACCTCGGACGTCCCGCCGCCGATGTCCACGACCATCGAGCCGGTCGGCTCGCCGACCGGGAGACCGGCGCCGATCGCGGCCGCCATCGGCTCCTCGATCAGGTACGCCTGACGCGCGCCCGCAGACAGGCACGCCTCCTCCACGGCGCGCTTCTCGACGCCGGTCACGCCCGATGGCACGCAGACGACGACGCGCGGGTGCGCCCAGCGGTTCTGATGCACCTTCTGGATGAAGTGGCGAAGCATCTCCTCGGTGACGTCGAAGTCGGCGATCACCCCGTCCTTCAGCGGCCGGATCGCGGAGATCGTGCCGGGCGTGCGCCCGAGCATGCGCTTCGCCTCGATCCCCACGGCATGAACCTCTCCCGAACGCGAGTCGACGGCGACGACCGACGGCTCCGAGAGCACGATGCCCCGGCCGCGGACGTAGACGAGCGTGTTCGCGGTCCCGAGGTCGACGGCCATGTCGCGGCCGCCGAACCCTGTCATGTAGGTGAACAAGCCCATGTTGAGATGGACGCCGCCGGGCGGAGGTTCGACGCGACGGCCGATTTCCGCGCCGCCCTCGGGGACCCTGCGAAACCGGGCACCGCCACGCGACGTGCCGCCAGGCGCGTCCGTGGCCGCAGTGTAGCGGACGGATGCGGCTCCGAAGCGGATTCGAAGACCCGGACAGATCAGAAAATCCCTGGAAAAATGCCCCGTCGCGGGCGGCCACACCGGTCCGGTCGGCGCCGCGGCTGCGCCGCCGTCGGGCGCGTGCTTTCAGCCGGCGTCGCGGACGCGCTGGCCAACGCCTTCGCGGCGCGGCGCTGGCCGCTGATCTGGCCGCGCGTCGGTTGACTGCGCCGTGACGAACTCGGCCAGCAGCCGCTCGACGGTGTCGGCAGCGTCTATGTGGGGCCAGTGCCCGCTGGCGGGCAGCACGTGCACGTCGGCAGACGGGAGCACCTCACGCTGGAGCTCTGCGAAGCGCGCCGGCAGGTAGACGTCGTGCTCGCCCCAGATGACGAGCGCCGGGGTGTCCGTAGCCGAGAGCGCTGCGCTTAGCTCCGGCTGATCGCCCGGCCGATCGGTGGCCCGGTAGAGCTGCAGCATGGCGCGGCGCGTGCGCCGATCGTAGTGGTCGTACATGCGATTCAGGAACGCGCGAGGGAGCCCGCGCGGCTCGCCACGCGCAACGAAGTAACGGAACGCCCGACGCGTCGCCAGCGCCTGCCACACCTCGCCCAGCACCGGTGTGCGCCAAACGCGCGCGAGCACGTGCCAGCGATAGCCGGGCAGCACGCCGCAATCGATCAGCGTGATGCTGGCCAGCGCCTGCGGGTGCGCCGCTGCCCAGGCGAGGCCGATCGGGCCGCCGAAGTCGTGCAGGACGAGGTGGACGCGATCGATCCCCAGTACGTTCAAAGCACGAGCGAGGAAGTCGGCATAGCCGTCGACGCTGTGCTGAAAGCCAGCCGGCGCGACCGTCTCGCCGAAGTCCGGAAGGTCTATCGCGACGGCGCGCCGCACGCCGCCCAGCGCCGCAACGAGCGGCTCCCAGTCGTCGGCCGAGCCCGGATTGCCGTGGACGAAGACGACCGCCTCGGTGGATTCGCCGGGTCCCGCGCTCACCGCGCGCACCGACGTCGCGGCGACCTCGACGCGCGACCAGCTGGACTCGGTCACGTCGCTTCACTCAGCCGGGCGCGCCGCGAGCGTCCCGGCAGCGTGCTCGCGAGCGCCCGCCGAGCGTGCACGCGCAGCGCAAGCGGCGTGCCTTTCGCGAGGAAGCGAGCGGGGCTGATGTTGCGCGTCCCGTAGGCCTCGAACAGCTCGGCAAGCTGCGGCTCGTGCACGCCGGCGGAGAAGAGCATGCGCTCGGCCGGCGTCGTGCGCCGCCCCGACGCGTAGTCGTGGATCATGAACGCGTGCGCGCCGAGGCCGCGACGGAAACGGCGCCGGTAGCGGCTCAGCCCTTGCGACAGCGGCTCCTCGCCGGTCAGGGCCGGGGCGACGCTGTCGGCCAGCCACTCCGCCGACTGCAGCGCCCAGCCACAGCCGACCCCCCACAGCGGGTCCGTGGCCAGCGCCGCGTCACCGACCAGCGCGAGACCCTCGCCGACCGGCCCGCGCCGTACGTTCGGCATGTCGAGCTTGCCCATCACCTGTCCGACCAGCCGCGACTCGCGAATCGGCGGAGCTTCGGGCAGGTCGGCGATCAACGCGCGCAGCGCCACTGTTGGGTCACGGCGGAACGCCGGCAGCCGGTCTTTCGTCAGCATCGCGGCGTAGAACGTGAGGTCGCCGTCGGTAGGGAACGCCGCGACCCACTGGGGGTCGAGGAACCACATCGTCGTGTCCGGCGATCCCTCGGGCCCCGGCCCCTCGAAGTAGCCGCCATAGGCGAAGCGTCCGTGCGCCCAGGTCTTCACCGGCAGCGTCGCGAGCGCCGCCACGCGCGAGTCGCGTCCATCGGCGCCGACGACCAGCCGCGCGCGAATGGCGGTCTGGCGCCCGGTCTTATCGCTCGTCTGCACTCCGCGGACCTGGCTCCCCTCGCGCAGCAGCCCGTCGACCGTCGCACCCAGCATCAGCTCGACCCCGGGGGTCGCCGCCGCCAGCTCGCGCATCATCGGGTCGAAATACTCGCGCCGCAGGTTGATGCTGACGGGGACCTTCGCGCTGGGCGAGGGCTCGATCCAGCCCCAACGTGTCCACATCCGCACCCGCGAGCGCGTCGCGCCGCGCTCCTCCATGGGCTCGATCATCCCCAGGCGCTGTAGGGTCGGAACGGCCGAGGACTGGACGAAGTGGCTGCAGATCCGCTTGAAGGCCCGCGGGTCCGGGCTGCGCTCGACAAGCGCCACGCGCGCTCCCGCGCGGCCCAGCAGCGTGGCGGCAGTGCAGCCGCCGAGGCTCGCCCCGACGACGACGGCGTCGAAGTCCCGATCGGTCGCGTTGGTCGCGGCGGTGGCGTTCACTGGGTTGCCTCCTGGAGCTCGTTCAATAGTACGGGCGGTACTATACGACACGAACCATGTCGACGCCAGAGCAGATCCGCCTCAGCGGCACGTCGTACGCCGTCCTGGGTCTCGTGAAATACCTCGGGAGCGCGACTCCATACGACCTCAAGGGCGCGATCGAGCACTCGATCGAGAACTTCTGGCCGGTTCCCCACACGACCTTCTACGCCGAGCCGGCACGCCTCGCGCGAGCCGGATATCTGCTCGAGCGCCAGGAGGGCTCCGGTCGCCGGCGCAAGCTCTACGAGATCACCGAGCGCGGACGCGAGGCCCTGCGCGACTGGGTGGCGCTGGATGAGTTCCACCCGCCACAGGTGCGCGACGAGGGCACGCTGAAGGTGTTCTTCGGCGGCGATCCGGCGCGCATCTACGCTGCCCGCCTGGCGTGGCATCGCGCCAAGCTCGAGGAGCTGGACGGCTACTTGAGTGGGATCACGGCGGCCGCAGCGGGCGACGACGAGCACGCGGTCGCCGGCGGTCTCGACCGCGCCTCGATCGAGGGGATGCGCATGTCGCTCGTCGCGGGCACCACCTACCACCGCATGCACATCGAGGCGATCGAGCAGTTCTTCGCCGGGCGCGTCAACCCGACGACGTGAGCAGCCCGGGAGCCAGCTCCAGCAGCGCCGCGACGGGGAGCCCGACGACGTTCGTCCAGTCGCCGCGGATGCGGCGCACCAGCGCCGCGCCCTTCCCCTGGATCGCGTAGCCGCCGGCCCGCTCGCGCCATTCGCCCGACACGACGTACCAGGCGAGCAGGTCATCGTCGAGCTCGCGGAACTCGACCTCGGTGCGCTCGACGTGGACGCGCTCGCCCCCCGGGCCGAGCAGCGCCAGCCCGCTGAGCACCTCGTGGACGGCGCCCGACAGCGCTCGCAGGCTCGCCGCGGCGATCGTCGCGTCGGCGGGCTTGCCGAAGATGCGCCCGTCCAACGCGACGAGCGTGTCGACGCCGAGCACGCTCGCGCCCGACGCATCGTCCAGCGACGCAGCCACCGCGGCGGCCTTCGAGCGCGCGTTGGCGAGCGCCACCTCGGCAGGCTTGCCCTGCGTGCGTTCGAGGACCTCGGGGTGGCGAACCTCGAAATCGACCCCCAGCTGGGCCAGCAGCGCGCGTCGCTGTGGCGAGCGCGACGCGAGCACGAGCCTGAGCGAGCCCGTCCCGGCGTGCTGGCCGTCGTTATCGGGTCCAGGTGACGGAGAGGGCAACCCGCTCCCAGGCGCTCGCGAGCGGCGCGCTCAGTCCAGCTCGGGGAAGAACAGCGCCGCCTCGCGCGCCGCCGACTCCTCGGCGTCGGAGCCGTGCACCATGTTCTCACCCGTCTGGATCGCGAAGTCGCCGCGGATCGAACCGGTCGTAGCCTCGAGCGGGTTGGTCGCGCCGATCACCTGGCGCGCCGCGCGCACAGCCTCGTCGCCTTCGAGCACCATCGCCACGAGCGGCCCGCCGGTGATGAAGGCGACCAGCTCGCCGAAGAACGGCCGCTCGCTGTGCTCGGCGTAGTGGCGCTCGGCGAGCTCTCGCGTGACGCGCATGTGGCGCAGCGCGACGATGCGTAGGCCCTTGCGCTCGAAGCGGGCGATGATCTCGCCGGTCAGCCCACGCGCGAAGGCATCGGGCTTGACGAGGATGAGCGTGCGTTGCGAGGCCACTGGTGGTTTGCGCCGGACGCGCAGCTAGGACGAGCCGGTGGGCTCGGCCTCGACTGCGGCCTGCTCGCTCGTCGTGCGCCGACGGCGTCGCGGGGACGGCGTGTGTGGCGGCGGCGTGGAGGCGGCGAAGTCGTACTCGCAGTAGGGGCACACCTGCCACGTCGGGTCCAGCGGCTTGGAGCACTGCGGACACGGGTCCTTGAGCTTGCGCCGGCAGCTCGGGCAGCGCAGGAAGTCTCGCTCGATGACGCTGTCGCAGTGCGGACAGAGCCGGAAGTCCAGCTCGTGCAGGCGCGCCTCGGCCGCCTGCATCTCCAGCTCGCGCTCGCGCACGTCATCGAGATACTCGGGCGGCCGCACGGTCATGTACACGAGCGTGCCGATGAACGGGAACAGCGACGCCGCGGTCGCACAAGCGACCAGCATCGGGTCCTCGATCCGGCGGCGCGCGTCGGCGTAGGTGCGGTACACGAGTGCCAGCCACAGCACGATCAGGACGAGCAGTACGAGGTTGACCGCGAGGTCCAGCGCGTGGTTGGTGATGCCGAAAAGGGCGAGCATCGAGAGGCGAGTCTAATGGGCCGGTAGCGGGATGGCTAGAGAAAGAGGCGACCGAACGCGTACCCGATACCGAAGAACACGAGAATCACCAACGCCACGATCGCCGCGACGAACGCGATCATCGTAAAGAAGTGTGGGCCGTCGTCGTCCATCGCCTGATTCGCGCTCAGAGCGCCGAGACCTCCCCGGAGTGCTCACCCCGACGCAGGTCGGCGAGCAGATAGACCGACCCGGTCGCCAGCACGATCCCCCCCAGCTCGCTCGCGCGTCGGCGCGCGCGGGCGAGCGCCCGCAGCGGATCGGGCTCTATCTCAGCGGGCGGAGCGCCACCGTCGCGCAGCTGGCTGCCGAGCGAGTGCAGCGTGCCCGGTGGCAGCGTCCGCGGGTTGGCGTTGGTGCAGTAGATCACGTGGGCACAGTACGGCAGCAGCGTCGCGAGCATCGCCGCCGCGTCCTTGTCGTCGAGCACCGAGACGATCGCGACGATCGGGCGTCCGGCACTGACGTCAGCAAGCGAGTCGCACAGCGCGCGCATCCCGGACGGGTTGTGGGCGCTGTCGTGATAGGTCGGCGGATCGGAGTCGACCAGCTCCAGGCGGCCTGGGATCCGCACCGTCTCGGCGACCGCGCGCACGCGGACCGGGTCCAGTTCGCCGAACAGCGCCGCGGCGGCGGTGCGTGCGACCGCGAAGTTCTCGCGCTGGAAGGCCCCACGCACCCGGAGCGCGTCGTCGATCGGATCTGCCGACGCCTCGACCAAGCGCGTCGAGCGTTCGTCGGCGACCGCGCGCGCCTCGCGCGCTGCATCCGGGTGCAGCCGGCCGACCACGAGCGTCGAATCGTCGCGCACGACAGCCAGCTTCTCGCGCGCGATGTCGGTGATCGTCGGACCCAGCCAGCGCTGATGCTCGAGGTCGACGTTGGTCAGCACCTGAACACTCGACGCGATCACGTTGGTCGCGTCCCAGCGCCCGCCGAGCCCCGCCTCGACCACCGCCACGTCGATGCCGGCGCGTTCGAACTCGTCGTAGGCGGCCGCCGTCAGCACCTCGAACTGCGTCACCCGCTCGCCCTCGCCGAGCGTCCGGCGAACCATCTCCGCGGCGTGCGCGGCCCGCTGCACGGCGGCGCCGAAGGAGTCGCCCGCGAGCTCGGAACCGTCGATCAGGATGCGCTCGGCGTAGGACAGCAGGTGCGGCGAGACGAAGGTCCCGGTGCGCATCCCATGCGCCTCGAGTAGCGCCGCGATCATTCGTGTCGTGGAGCTCTTGCCGTTCGTGCCGACGACGTGGACCGAGCGGAAGCTGTCCTGCGGGCGCCCGAGCGCGCTCGTCAATCGGCGCATGCGCTCGAGCCCGAAGCGCATGCCGAACAGCTCGATCGAGAGCAGGTGACGCTCGGCTTCGGCGGCGCTCCAGGTCGCGGTCACGGTTCTCACAGCTCCGCGAGCTCGCCGCGCAGGCGCTCGAGCTTGTCGCGCTCGGTCGCGACCAGCTCGGGCGGCGCCTTGGCGACGAAGCCGCTGTTCGCCAGCTTGCCCTCGGCGCGCGCGATCTCGGCCTCCAGCTGGGCGCGGCGCTCGCCGACGCGTCGCGCGGCGGCGGCGAGATCGAGACCCTCGCCGCCCGTGCCGAGCATGGCGACCGCACCGCCCGGCACCGCGACGCTGGCGACCGGCGTGTCGCCGTCGGACTCCCAGCGCAGCCCCGCCAGAACGGCGACCGAGCCAGCCGTCGCCGCGTAGCCGTCGGCCTCGAGCCGCGCCGGCAGCTCGACGCGGCGCCGCGCCCCGACCTCCTCGCGCCAGGCACGCAGCGCCTGCACCGCGGCGATCGCCCGCTCGACCTCGGCCTCGGCGGCCGGGTCGATCAGCTCGGGTGCGCCCGCCGGCGCGCGCGAGCCTGCCAGCAGTCCCTGCGCGCCGGGGATCAGCGAGTACAACTCCTCGGTCACGAACGGGATCACGGGATGCGCGAGCGCGAGCGTCTCGGAGAGCACGTGCAGCAGCGTCTCCGAGACGGCCGTGCGATCCTCGGCGGCGAGCCGCGGCTTGACCCATTCCAGGTACCAGTCGCACAGCTCGCCGTAGACGAAGGCGTACAGCTCGAGCGCCACCTTGGCGAAGTCGTAGTCCTCCAGCCAGCGCGACTGGCGCGCCTTGGCGCGCTCCAGGCGAGAGAGGATCCAGCGGTCCTCGATCGTCTCCGCGCGCGGTGCCGCACGCGAGCGGGGGTCGATCCGCAACAGGATCAGCCGCGCCGCGTTGAACAGCTTGTTGGCGAGCGCCAGCCCCTGCTGGATCTTCTCCTCGGAGAAGCGCACGTCCTGCGTCGAGCTCAGCGCGAGCAGGCCGAAGCGCACCGCGTCCGCGCCGTAGGCCGGGAAGCTCCCTCCCTGCGGAAAGATCTCCGGTCGCGGTCCCCCGTCGATCAGCGCCAGCGGGTCGATCCCGGTGCCCAGCGACTTGCTCATCCGCCTCCCGTCGGGCGCCTGGATCACCGAGTGCACATAGACGTCGGTGAACGGAACCTCGCCGGTGAAGCGCAGGCCCATCATGATCATCCGCGCCACCCAGAGGAAGAGGATGTCGCGCGCGGTGACGAGTGCGTCGGTCGGGTAGAAGGCCCGCAGCTCGGCGGTCTGGGCCGGCCATCCGAGCGTCGCAAACGGCCACAAGGCGGAGGAGAACCACGTATCGAGCACGTCGGGATCGCGCTCCCAGCCGTCACCCGTCGGCGCCTCGAGTCCGACATGGATCTCCTCGTCGCGATACCAGACGGGGATCTGATGACCCCACCACAGCTGGCGCGAGATGCACCAGGGGCGGATCGCGTTCATCCACTCGAGGTAGACGCGACGCGGGCCCTCCGGGCGGATCTGCACGCGGCCTGAGACCACTGCGTCGATCGCGGGCGCAGCCAGCTCGTCCATGCGCATGAACCACTGGAGCGAGATCAGCGGCTCGATCCGCTCCCCCGAGCGGTGCGAGAAGGGCACCTCGTGCGAATAGGGTTCCCGCGCGCGTATCAGTCCGTCCTGCTCGAGCGCCGCGACGACCGCCTCGCGCGCCTCCAACACGCTGAGTCCGGCGAAGCGCTCGCCGGCCGCGTCCAGCATGCATCCGTCCTCCCCGATCACCGACAGCTCCTCCAGGCCGTGCCGGCGACCAATCTCGAAGTCGTTTGGGTCGTGGCCGGGGGTGATCTTCAGCGCGCCCGTGCCGAAGTCGGGCTTGACGTACTCGTCGGCGATGATCGGCAGCTCGCGCCCGACGAGCGGCAGGGTCGCGGTCGAGCCGATCAGCCCGCTGTAGCGCTCGTCGTCGGGATTGACCGCGACCGCGGTGTCGCCCAGCATCGTCTCCGGGCGCACCGTTGCGACGACGATCTCCCGACCGCCACCACCGGCGAGCGGATAGGCGATCGAGTACAGGACATCGGTCACGGGCCGGTCCTCGACCTCGAGATCGGAGATCGCCGAGCGACTGCCGGGATCCCAGTTGACCATGTAGCGGTCGCGGTAGATCAGCCCCTGGTGGTAGAGGTCCACGAAGACCCGCATCACCGCAGCCGCATACGCCGGGTCGAGCGTGAAGCGCTCGTCGTCGTAGTCACACGACGCGCCGAGACGCTCGAGCTGGCCGATGATCTGTGAGCCGTACTGCTCCCGCCACGCCCATACGCGCTCGACAAACGCTTCGCGCCCGATCTGCTCGCGGCTCCTGCCCTCCTCGATCAGCGCGCGCTCGACCTGCGTCTGGGTGGCGATACCGGCGTGGTCGGTGCCGAAGATCCACTTGCTGCGACGCCCCTGGAGGCGCTGGTGGCGGATCAGCGTGTCCATGATCGCGTCCTGGAAGGCGTGGCCCATGTGCAGCGACCCGGTCACGTTTGGCGGCGGGATCGCGATCGAGTAGTTCTCCGCCGCCGTTCCGACGGGCTCGGGATGGTTCAGGCCCGACTGCAGCCAGCGCTGCACGATCCGGGGCTCAACCTCGGACGGGTCGTAGCGCGTTCGGTCCTGGAGGCCGCTCATCGCGTGCCAGTCTAAGAGGCCGTCTCGAAACTCCGCGTGTGCGGCTGGCGGGCGCCGGATCAGCCCAGCGGCGGCGTGCTACGGCGCACGTGCTCGCGACCCAGCTCGGCCGGGCTGCGACACCCGAGCAGCGCCAGAGTGCGGCTGAGGTCGTCGCGAAGCGCCTCCAACAGTGCAGTGATCTCTTCTTCTCCACCGGCGGCCAGCGCCCACAGCCACGGCCGGCCGATCATCACCGCGTCCGCGCCGAGGGCGAGCGCCCGGGCGATGTCGGCGCCGCAGCGAATGCCACCGTCGACGAGCACGGCGATGCGCCCGCCGACCACGCCGACCACCTCCTCGAGCGCGACCGCCGCTGGCACCGCGCCGTCGAGCTGGCGCGCGCCGTGGTTGGAGACGACCACCGCCTCCGCGCCATGCTCGACGGCGAGCCGGGCGTCCTCACCGGTCAGGATGCCCTTGACGATCACCGGCAGGCCCGCGGTCTCGGCGACCCAGGCGACGTCGCTCCACGTCAGACCGGCATCCCAGCCCCCGGCCAGCGGCTTTACGCGCGCGGGCGCATCGGCGGGGTGCGCCGGCTCGCCGAGGTGATCGGCGATCGCGATCCCCGGCGCCAGCGCGAGCGGCGTCCCGGCCTCGCGCGGGCGCCAGGCGCCGACCGGCAGGTCGACCGTCAACACGATGCGGCTGTAGCCGGCCGCCGCCGCACGCGCCAGCACCCGCGCGGTGAGCTCGCGGTCGGCGGCTACGTAGAGCTGAAACCAGCGCGCGCCGGTGGGGGCCGCGGCGGCGACCTCCGCGAGGTCGCGTGTCGCCCGCGTCGGCATGCAGAAGACCGTTCCCGCAGCCTGAGCCGCCCGCGCCGCTGCGCACTCGCCCTCTGGGTGTACGAGCCCGCACGCCGCGACCGGCGCCAGCACGACCGGCGCCGTCAGCGTCTCGCCGAGCAGCGTCACCGCCGTCGAGACCTCGCGGACGTCGCGCAGCACGCGCGGGCGCAACCACAGCGCCCGCCACTGGGGCTCGACCTCGTCGAGCGTCTGCTCACGCCCGGCGCCGCCGGCGAAGTACCCGTGGACCGCCGGATCGAGCCGCTGCCGAGCCGCAGCCTCGTCGCGCGCGATCCGCTCCAGCGGGCCGGTGGGCGGCTCTGCGCCGGGCACATGCCGAGTCTACGGTGGCGTACGCTATGCGGGCGCGTGGCGCCGCCGACCCTTCAACTGACTTCGCTGCTTCACAGCCCGCTGGTCGATCGCGCCGGCGAGAGGCTGGGCCGCCTCGAAGACGTGATCGTGCGCCTCGACGGCAACTTCCCGCCGGTCACGGGGTTGATGGGACGCATCGGCGGCCGCGAGCTGTTTGTGCCGAACGACCGGATCGCCGCGCTGGAGGCGAACAAGGTGCAACTCTCCGGCGAGAAGCTCAGCCTCAAGCGCTTCGAGCGTCGCGAAGGGGAAGTGCTGCTGGGCGAGGACGTCCTCGGGCGCAAGCTGATCCATGTCGAGGCGGCACGCCTGGTGCCCGCCAACGACATCGTGCTGGCCCGCATCGACGGTTGGTGGCGCGTGGTCGGGATCGACCCCAGCCCCCGGGCGCGGCTCCGTCGGCTGCTTCATCGCACCGCCGAGGAGGCGACCAGCCCGATCATCGAGTGGACCCAACTCGAGCCGTTCGTCGGCCACGTGCCCACGAGCCGGCTTCGACTGCCGGCGCGCAAGCTCGCCCAGCTGCATCCGGCGCAGATCGCCGACCTCGTCGAAGCCGCGTCGCACGAGCAGGGCGAGGAGATCATCGAGGCGGTCCGCCAGCAGCCCGAGCTCGAGGCCGACGTTTTCGAGGAGCTCGACGAGCACCATCAGCTCGAGTTCATCCGGGAGCGGCCCGACGACCAGGTGGCGCAGGTGCTCGCCCGCATGGCGACCGACGACGCCGCCGAT
>Ga0182024_10010809_pt1 | contig 18513 bp, 14 predicted proteins | sample P32metaG_FD_120480 | JGI IMG/M metagenome (GOLD analysis project Ga0182024, IMG submission 120480) | Permafrost microbial communities from Stordalen Mire, Sweden - P3-2 metaG (Illumina Assembly) | ecosystem: Environmental > Terrestrial > Soil > Wetlands > Permafrost | place: Sweden: Stordalen... | reverse complement strand
TATGACAACCTCTTCAAATGGAAAGGACAAGGACAGCTCACCTTCTCAATTCCTCTAGGTCCTAAAGTAAAAACATGCGGCATCAGAAGATCCCGCTGCTGCGACCGGCCCTCACTAGATCTCAGACTCGTCAATCCTGTCGAAAGATTTGAGATCATTGTCGCCGATAGCTACCATCAAAGAAAAGTCGCCATCAACCCCTTAACAGGCCAGCCTTTTAACTTCGTGTTCGTCAATAACGATCCCTCCTCTACTCCCGATGGATCGTACGAAAATCCTTTCTTGACCCTTACTGATGCCCAAGCCGGTTCAGCTCCTGGCGATGTCATTTATGTCTATGGAGGAGGACCTGTTTATCTAGTACCTAACCGTTTTAATGTATCGCCACCACCAGGACCATTTCAACCACGGTTCTTCACGGATGGTTTTCTCATGCAAAATAGCCAGAAGCTCTGGGGCTCAGGAATCAGCCATCTTTTGCAGACTTCCTTAGGCAAGGTGACAGTCCCTGCAATGACAACGGCCTATCCTGCCTTGAATAGTACGACTCCGGGGACTACAGCGTATGTCATCGTTAGCCTGGCTAACAATACCGAAGTGTCAGGGCTCTATTTCCCTGCGGTCAATGTTAACTTAGGAGCAATTGGTCAAATTGGTGTCATTAATGCTCTTATTGAAAACAATATTTTCAATTTAAATAGTGATGCGTTAGTGGGTGGTTCTGTTGCCATTAATGTTCGCGATGCCGGTGGAATTGTTACGATCAGAAACAATAAAATAACTAACATCGACACTTTCCCTGGCCAAGGTATTGCTTGTCAACATACGAATTTTACTCAACTAACACTCAACATTGTTAATAATAGTATTATAGGTAACAGCGGGACAAATAGTTTTGGGATATTGATTAATCCTTTTACAGGACAACAATGTTCTATACTCGTGCAAAATAATATTATCAATCAATGGGATAGAGGCATAAATTCAGCCTTTGGCACACTTCCACCGACTTCACAATTAATAACGGCTTCACTTCAAATCATCGGCAACACATTGAAGGGGAATGTCAAAGATGCTTTTAACATGACTTTTTCTTCTCCAACAGACTTACAGCTAACTATAAATAACAATAGCTTCATAAATAATAGTCCTGCTGGTAGTACGATAGACATATCAAATAGTCAGGCAACGAGTTCTGGTTCAAACATGAATGCGGTCATCAATGGCAATCTATTCCAGGGAAATACACCCGGCGGTGCTTTCCCCCACAATAATGTAGTGTTTATTGGTAATGGGCAGGCAAACACAGCAACCATACAGGTCAACAACAATATTTTTAAAGGAAATACACCGTTAACGGGAACGGGAACATGTATACTAATCGAAAATATAGGTTCTGGATTTGCGACCGCACAAGTCAATAAAAATCTTTTCCAAGGAAACACACTCCCGGGGTCGTTAGTGGGGTTTGTTAATGCTTCTACTGGATTCATAAATGCAAAAGTCGATAACAATCTTTTCCAAGGAACTGTAGGACCACAAGATGTAACGGCATTGCTGTCTAATGGAGATCTCTGCCTCCAACTGAATAACAATACCTTCGATCTTCCTTGCCTTTTGACAAGTACGGCCGCGGACTTTATGCTTTTGGAAGAACTCACAGGAAATACAGGTGCTGTGAACATAGAAACGGACGGGGTCGATATCGTAGCTCCAGGGACATGTGGACTATAGTCTGAAAAAGTTGTCTAAAAGAGACATTGAAGAACCTCGCCCTTCATAGGGCGGGGTTCTTTGTTTTATGCGCCCGGCAGAGCGTTCTTGGAGAGCTTATAAGGACTGGAAAAGCGGGCGCACGATAACCCTCATGAAAATAAATTTATATTGACCATTAAGCATTGAGAAATAGAGACATAGAACTATTTTGTGGGGGTCGCTCAAAAGATAACTAATGATTTAAATCCCTGAAGTTTAGTATTTCAAAAATAGAACATACTAAAGGAGTTAACATGTCCCAGACCAAAGCATCCCAAATTATTTTCTCATCCCTCATCTGCGGATGCTTGATGCATTCCTTAGTGGGAGCTGATGAGACTTCTCCTAACGAGCCCTATTCTATTGTTCCAGAAAGCAGAAGAAAATCAGAGGCGGAGCCGGTGACGACCGTGCAAGCTAATCGACTCAATGTTCGGCAGATCGAAGGAGGAGGCATTGGTTATGGACGGGGATACACAACTCTAGAAACTTTCCTAACACCGACCTATAATTTTGATACTTGGCTGCCATTCCTCGACCTCAGAGTCCACCGCTTTGATAATAACAAGTACGCCTTCAACACAGGACTCGGCTTCCGTTATTTCACTCCATCTAACTGCATGATCTGGGGTCTTAACGCCTATTATGACTATCGACAGGCCCAGCATAAGCACTTTAAACAAATCGGGGTTGGAGTTGAAGCTTTAGGAGCCCAGTGGGACTTCCGGATCAATGGATATATTCCCGTCGGCAGCAGAAAAAGCCATATCTATCAGATCAAATTTGACGAATTTGAAGGCCATCGACTCTATGTCAAAGCCAAACGTGAATTTGACTTCGGCGGAGCAAACGCTGAGGCTGCTTACCATTGGATGGCTAATGACAATATCGATATCACAGCTGCTTTAGGGCCTTATTATTTCCGTGGAGAATTTAATAGGTACGCCGCAGGCGGACAAGCGCGGTTAAAAGCCACCTTCATCAATGCAATCTCCATCGAAGGGATTACAAGCTATGACAACCTCTTCAAATGGAAAGGACAAGGACAGCTCACCTTCTCAATTCCTCTAGGTCCTAAAGTAAAAACATGCGGCATCAGAAGATCCCGCTGCTGCGACCGACCTTCTCTGGATCTTAGACTTGTTAACCCCGTCGAAAGATTTGAGATCATTGTCGCCGATAGCCACCATCAAAGAGAAGTCGCCATCAACCCCTTGACAGGCCAGCCTTTTAACTTCGTGTTCGTCAATAACGATCCTTCCTCTACTCCCGATGGATCGTACGAAAATCCTTTCTTGACTCTTACTGATGCCCAAGCCGGTTCAGCTCCTAGCGATGTCGTCTATGTCTATGGAGGAGGACCTGTTTATACCGTGGGAAATAACGGCTTTGCTATGCAAAACAATCAGAAGCTCTGGGGCTCCGGAATTAATCAGCTGCTGCAGACTTCCTTAGGTAAGGTGACAGTCCCTGCAATGACAAATGCCTATCCTGCCGTAGATAATGATACTCCAGGAACTGTTGCAACAAATCAGATCGTTTTGCTAGCTAACAATACCGAAGTCTCCGGGTTGTATCTCCCCGATGTCGATGCTGAGGTTGGGGGGATTGTCGGAGCCAGTATCAACAATGCCCTTGTTAAAAACAATATTCTGATTTTGAATACTAATACAGTTGTTGCTGGAGTAAATGGTTTGCGTTTTAAGGATTGCGGTGGAATTATAACAGCCAGAAATAATAGCATCACTGACATTGTTGGGACTACGCTTGGATCAACTTTTGGTATTGCTGTTGGAACTAGTGGCACTAACCTTAACCCCACGCCTTGTAGCTTTATCTTTGCTAATAACACTCTTACGGGAACGGGCGCGATAGTAACAGGCAATCGTGGCATAAATGCCAGCCAAACGCATGGTGCAGTATATAGTTTTGTCATTAAAAATAATAACATTAGTAGTTGGGGTGATAGTGGGGTCGTTGTACAGCCTACGAATTGTCCAATGACTTCTGTCCAAATAACAGGAAATACCTTCGTTAATAATAAAACTTTTGCAGCGGCAATACAATTCGGTGCTGCCAGTGGTCCTGGAGAGATAGATTTTACTATAACCAATAACAACTTCCTAAATAATGGTCCTGTTGGTAATACGATAAATATCCTAGCTGGTTCGTCAAGTGGTGGGGCAACCGTTAATGGGTTAATCGGTGGTAATCTTTTCCAAGGAAATACACCGCGCGGTTCTGCGCCAAATAATGACAATGTAGTGTTGTTAGGTAGTGCGACTTCAAACCTCATCAACGTACAAGTCAATAAGAATATTTTCCGAGGAAATAACAATATAGCAAGCGGATCAAATGTATTCGTCACGACAGTAACTGGTGCATCAGCGATAGTACAAGTCAATAACAATGTTTTCAGTGGAAATACGCTGGGCACCTCAGGAAGTCTCGTGGGTTTTTTCAATAATGGTACTGGATTCATAAATGCACAAGTCGATAACAATCTTTTCCAAGGAACTATAGGAACGGGAAACGATGTAAAAGCACTTCTGCAAAATGGAGATCTCTGCCTCCAACTGAATAACAATACCTTCGATGCTCCTTGCGATTTGTCAAGTACGGCCGTGGACTTTATGCTTTTGGAAGAACCCACAGGAAATACAGGTGCTGTGAACATACAAACGGCAAGTGTCGATGTCGTAGCTCCAGGGACATGTGGACTATAGTCTGAAAAAAGTTGTCTAAAAGAGACATTGAAGAACCTCGCCCCTCATAGGGCGGGGTTCTTTGCTTTAAGACAGGGGTTCGACATCAAATCTGCTCTTTTAATGGCGACATCCAAGGAACTGTTTCCGTTGCCCTGGCCGCGATGAAGCGGATTATCTACTGCACTTTTTCTTCTAGGACTTGTATCTTTCATCTTTAGCCTATCCAACTAAAATCATAGTTAAGATTTTAAGTCGATGGTTCCTCGATATTGATGCTTTTTTTCCTACCTTTTTTGCTTTTGATGTGTCCAATAGTTTGCACAATAATTTGGAAGGTGTAAAATTATGAAAATTCATCCAGCAATCGCGTTCGTTAGCGGGTTAGCTATAGCTACTATCGCTCATCACCCTAGGCAAATCATTGATGTATGCGATTTTATTTTCAATAATACGATTGCTAAAGCGCTGGCATTGGGTTAGGTCTCGGCGTTGTAATAACAGGAATTTTGATGCTTAGAGCGCGTCGAAAGCCGACCGAAACGCCAACCCACGCAGGCATGGGTGGTGCTTTGATCGAGGGAATCGCTCGGTTGGTGCTACCTCCTATCATCAGGACAATAGGCGGTGCATTGATCGGTGTTGCCATATCCGGAAGCCGTCACGTAACCATCGTGGTCAAGTAACTATTGCTGCTGATCGAAATGCTCCAGCCTCCTCGTACGGCATAAGAGGCTTATTTTACCAACAAGTTTGTCACAAGACAGCCTTTAAGTGGCACAAGCTGGCGTCTTGTGCCACTTAAAAATAAGTCTACGAACCGGAACTAGATCCCTATTCTTTTCTTTCCTAAACACTCTCATCATGCTATATTTGCTCTCATCCCTTAAGGAAATAGGCATGCCGGAAGCCACAATCTTAACAGTCACAGAACTGACTCTATCCATCAAAAAACAACTTGAGTCAAGGTTCCCTTTTGTCCATGTGCAAGGAGAAATTACAAATTTTAAAGAACAGGCCTCAGGCCATCTCTATTTTACCCTCAAGGATGCTCAGTCGCAGATTTCCGGGGTCTTGTTCAGAGGCAATGCCCAAGGCCTCTCCAGGATGCCTAAAAACGGCGATCAGGTCATCGTCCAGGGAGAACTCAGCGTCTATCCTCCCCGCGGCAATTACCAGCTCATTATTCGCCAGCTCCAATATGCCGGCGTGGGTGAACTTCTCTTAAAGCTTCACGCTTTGAAGGCAAAACTGGAAAAACTCGGATGGTTTGATAAGTCGTTGAAAAAACCTCTTCCGACATCTCCTAAGACTATCGGCGTCATCACCAGCCCCACCGGAGCTGTGATCCAAGATATCATCCATGTTTTAAGCCGCCGGCATGCGAAGTTCCACCTGCTTCTCAATCCCGTCAAAGTCCAAGGCGAGGGAGCTGCGCAAGAGATTGCCTTGGCCATTGCCCATTTCAACAAATACAAGCTTGCTGATGTTCTGATTGTCGGCCGCGGCGGCGGCAGTTTAGAAGATCTCTGGGCATTTAACGAAGAGATTGTTGCGGAAGCGATCTATAAGTCGGAGATCCCGATCATTTCAGCAGTGGGCCATGAGACTGATTTTTCAATCGCTGACTTTGTTGCCGATGTTAGAGCGCCGACACCATCGGCTGCCGCAGAAATTGTCATGGCTGCAGCCGAAGAGCGGCTTCAATACCTAAGACAGGCCGATAAACGACTCAATCAGTCGATGCTTCATCTTTTAGGAGCTTATAGGCATCGCTTGGAGACAGTCCGCAGGCAGCCGATCTTGACGTCTCCTTTTGCAATCTTAGGCCAAGCAGCCCAGCATCTGGACGATCTATCGGAAGAGATGGCGCTCTCGATGCAGCGGATGGTCGCGACGAAAAGGCTGCAGCTCGGGGGACTCCAAAGGCAATTGCAGGCTTTAGACCCGATGGTCCGGGTGCAGCACCTAAAACAGAAGCTAGTCCAGCTCACCTCTCATCTAAAATCGATCGATCCTAAAAATCTTTTGACGAAAGGCTATTCCATTCTCTTCCGAGAAAACTCTAATTCGGTTATCTTTTCCCCTAAAGAGGTACAAGCCGGCGAAAACGTCCGAGTACTTGTCAAAGATGGAGAAATCAAGGCGCAAGTTTTATGAAATTTGAAGAAGCATATAGTCGTTTAGAAGAGATCTTAGAAAAGATGAACTCGGGCAAAGCATCGCTCGATGATTCATTGAAGCTCTATGAAGAGGCCGACAAGCTGATTGTCACCTGCCAGAAAAAACTCAGCGAGGCGGAAAAAAAGATCGAGATGATGATCAAGAACCGGAGTGGCGAGGTCGTCCTCGATGAGGCCGGCAATCCCACCGTACAGGCTTTTGAAGTATGAACATCGCTTTATTCCGGAACCATCAAATCCCCCAATCGAAGAACTTGGCCCTCGGGATCCGAGAATTTTTCTCGGCGCAAAAGATTGAGATATTTGTTGCTGATGACGATGCAAAAGAGCTCGGCGCCGCGCCTATCTCTGACATCGACCCTAAGAAGATCAAGTTCATCATCTCTTTGGGAGGCGATGGGACGATCCTCAACCTTATGCATGAGCATGAGCAATTGGATGCTCCGATTTTGGGCATTAACATGGGACATTTAGGGTTCATGGCCGATGTGCAGATCGCAGACGTCTATCCGAGTCTGCAAGATCTAATCAATGGAGCCTACAAAATTGAAGAGCGGATCATGCTGCAAGGAGAGACCTTGCAGGGTGAAAAAAGCTTTGCTGTGAACGATATCGTCGCGCATCGCGCTGGCAATGCCAGCCTCGTCCAAATCTCCGTCCATGCCAATGGGCTTTATCTCAATACTTTTGAAGCGGATGGGGTTATCATCGCGACACCCAATGGCTCCACGGCCTATTCTCTTGCCGCAGGAGGGCCGATCTTAAGTCCGTCCTTAGAAGCGATTGTGATCACGCCGATCTGCGCCCATACGATCTCCAATCGGCCGATTGTGATCACAGCCGATCAAGAGATCCAACTTCAGTATTTGAGTGATTACGATCCGATTGAAGTCCGGGCCGATGGAATGGCAAAATATCAATTAGCGACGGGTGAAGTGTTCCACATCAGCCGCTCTAAGAAGAAGTTCAAGCTGGTGAACTTGCTCCGGCAGGATTATTTCTCGACATTGCGCACGAAGCTGGGCTGGTCTGGCAAGCTACGATGAAGAACTTTGTTGGATTACGCCTTTATAATCAAAATGGGCAGCGCGGGAAACAAGCTTCATCCTGATTACAGCCTCAGGATTGAATCTGATGGTACATTCTTTGACGATCCTGTCTTCATATTCAGGTTCTATGTCGATGCCTATTTCGAATATTTGTGCGACGGCATAGATCTCTACATCCCCTGCAAAGAAACCTGGCTTTTTCATTTCTTCTAAATACAAGTCATATCGTCCAGGCTCTTTAAATCTGTCCAAGTATCTTTGTAGTTCAGCTAACTCTTGTCGTTTACCCTGCGCATCCGTCACATTACCGTCTTGAGCTAAAGTCGCAATAGTCGATTTTAAATTCTCCACATCGAATTCAGTTCTGTCCTGAATAAATTTATTGATCGAAGCATCGATTTGGGCTCGGAGTTCCGGATTATCTAAATGATGTTGCAGCCATTGAACAACGACTTGGCGTAAGCCTTCATGACTACCAATTTCCATATCGCGAAGTCGACCCCTTTTCGGGGAGTTGAGCAAGCACCAATACACCGATTCAAAAAGACAATCTCCTCGAGCAGGAACTCGCGTAATTCCGCGTACAATGTCTTTAATCCATGAGAAATTGTTTTTAATCCTTTGACTATTCTCAAAAATCTCTCTGAAGTTTGGATTTCGTCTTGAAGGAGAATAGAGATTTTCAAAATCATTTAAATGTTGAGCAAATGTTCTTAGGGATTGTTTGCAAACATCTCGAGGCATATCAGAATGGAACAGCTGATGTGAGAGAATTTCATAGTGGTTCCGTAGATTTCCAAAATCCTCACCGATATGTTGCTCTCCTCTTTCAGGAAAATTGAGAAGCGCATGTGTTGAGGAGATAGCTTTTTGGGTCGAAGGTCCCGGCAGCAAAGACGAGGAAGAGGCTGAACTCGAAGCCGGTCCTCCCGGAGTTGATGGCGCTGTAGAAGCAGCTGGAGCAGATTTCAATGAAGAACTATATCTGATAGCAACAGCAATAAGGGCGACGAGAATAAAGCTGATAATAAATTTAACTCGATCGGCTAATTCTATGACGCCTCCTCTGCTGAGCATAGGAGCCCCTAATGGAGCCACGAGCTTGCCCATCCATTCGGCAGCTGGGCCTAAAATGAAGTGTGGTTCGCGCGGAAGTAGCGGAAATTTTAATCCTTCAGTTGCCATAATATCCTCAAATATTAGCCACTATTATATAGCAAAGATTGTTAAATCTCAAATCTTGAAAAGATTAAATTTTATTTTATTAAGAGTGGGCAAAAGTGACGAAAAAATGTTCTAAGACATTTTTTAATTTGACGTGGTGATGGAGGGCTTGTCGGGACTCGGCAATCAGCGGAACAGCCCGATCGAGATGGAGGGGGTCATGCTCGCGGATCCAGTAAAGTATTTCTTCGAAAAGCTGATCAATCTCTTCTTGAGAGGCCTCGTCAGACGGCTCATTTAGATGGCCTAGCTGTTCATGGAGCTCAGTGTAGGTCTTGGCACGGAATAGCTCATCTAGGGGGAAATTAGAGGCCTCAGAGGCTCGGGAGGCCCGGCGGACAGCCTGGGCGGCAGAGCCTTGGGCCAGGAGGGCTATTTTTCTGCCATCTTGGGTATGAAATTTTTGCATGATGAAGTTTGCAAGCTCATCATCAGGGATGGGAAAGAAAGGGATTTTGCAGCAGCGGGAGACGATGGTGGGAAGAAGAAGCTCAGGCTGGGAAGTGAGCAAAATAAAATGAGTACGCGGAGGAGGCTCTTCCAGGGTTTTAAGAAGGGTGTTGCTGCTGGCGGGAAGCATCTTCTCGGCATCGTGGATGATGAAGATTTTGACGGGGGCTTCAAAAGGAGGAAGTCCTGCTTCTTGGATGAGCTGTCTCATATGGGCAACGGGATGCTGGTCGCTTTTGGGGTCGGGAAGGATCAGATGGATGTCAGGATGTTCTTTTTTGGTCCTTCCCATGAGAGTTTGGGCGATCTCATATGCAAAGTGTCCTTTTCCGACGCCGTCGGGTCCATGCAAAAGCAGAACATGCGGAAGTGTTTGTTTAGCTAGCAGCCGGCTTAAGATCTCTTTAGCTTTATCGTTTCCGATGAGCGTCGAGAACATGGAGGGCTTGCCGGAAGACATCGTCGGGAGACTTGGAGGCGTCGAGGACATAAAACCTGGTGGGTTCCTTTTTTGCAATTTCAAGATACGCCATGCGGATCTTTTGATGGAAGGCAATATCTTCTTTTTCGATCCGGTCTTTGGAGCGCTGGACCCGTTTGAGTCCCTCATGGGGATCGATGTCGAGATAGAGGGTGACGTCAGGCTCGAGGTTATTGGTTGCAAAATGGCAGAGCTTGCGGACCCATGCAGGATCAAATCCCCGCGCGCCGCCTTGATAAGCGACAGTAGAGTCGTTAAAGCGGTCGCAAAGGACTATTTGGCCATCTTTCAGGGCAGGCAGGATCACCTGCTCGACATGCTGGGCCCTGTCAGCCAAGAAAAGAAAGAGCTCGCAGCGGGAAGAGATATCTTTTTCATCATGATGAAGCAGGAGGTGCCGGATGAGCTCGCCGGTCATGGTGCCGCCGGGGGCTCGCGTTAGTAGAACGGGTTTTTCACGCTTTAAGAATTCCTCGTAGATTTTTTGGATGAGGGTGCTTTTGCCAGCACCCTCTCCGCCTTCAAACGAGATAAACAATTACTTCGAGCCTCCATTGGAGATGTCTTCGATTTTTTGGACAGCGACGACTTTATCGTTCTGGAGGTTGACGAGGCGGACGCCTTGCGTCGAACGTCCCATGACGCGGACGTCTTTCATCGACATGCGGAGCGTTTGTCCATGCTCCGACATGAGGACGACGCCATCGCGGTCTGTGACGGAAAGCGCACCGACAACGAGGCCATTGCGCTGGCTGGTGATGATGGAGCGTACTCCCACTCCGCCGCGGTTTGTTTGGCGGAAGTCCTCAACCAGAGATCGCTTGCCGTAGCCGTTTTCACAGACGATCAAGACGTTCTGATCAGGCGAGACGACTTCGCAGGAGACGACATAGTCGGTCTCATTTTTGAGAGTTACGCCGCGGACTCCGCGGGCCACGCGTCCAATCGCACGGACGAGATTTTCATCGAAGCGGACGGCCATGCCGTTGCGGGTGAAGAGCATGATCTGTTTGCCTTCATGCACAAGCCTAGCTGCCATGACTTCATCCCCTTCATCGATGTTGATGGCATAGACGCCTTTGCGGCGCATCGAGTTGAATTCGGTGAGGATGGTCTTCTTGACAACGCCTTTCTTTGTGGCAAGCAAGATAGAAGCAGGCTCATCGAAGCTTTTAACTCGGAGCACGGTCGCGATTTTCTCACCGGGCTTAATGTCTTCGAGGAGATTGATGAGCGGCTTGCCTTTCGTGCGGCGTCCGGCATCGGGGATCTGCCAAACTTTAAGCCAGTAGCAGCGGCCCAGGCTGGTGAAGATCATGAGGTGGTCATGGGTTGAAGCGACATAAATGTCTTTGAGAGAATCGCCTTCCCGTTTCATATCCAAACCGGTAACGCCTTGACCGCCCCGTCTTTGTTCACGGAATGTATCGACTGGCATACGCTTGATATAGTCGTCTTCGGAAATCGTGATGATGACAGGCTCGTTAGGAATGAGGTCTTCCATTTGGAACTCGCCTTCCGCAGCGATGATCTTAGTTCGACGTTCGCCTTTATGGTGTTTGCGGAGCTCTTCAAGTTCTTCCTTGATGATGCCGCGGACGAGCATTTCACTGGCAAGGACTGCGCGGAAGTGAGCGATCCTCTGCTGGAGGTCTTTGTACTCGTCTTCGATCTTTCCACGCTCGAGGCCTGTAAGTTGATAGAGGCGTAGTTCGAGAACGGCGGTAGCTTGACGCTCGGAAAGAGCATAGTGGGCCATCAGTTCTGTTTTGGCGATCTCTTTATTATCGCTCTCGCGGATGAGGCGGACGACGGCATCTAAATGGTCCAGGGCTTTGAGGTAACCCTCGAGAAGATGGGCTCTAGCTTCGGCTTTTGTCAGCTCGAAACGAGTACGGCGGCGGATGACTTCAATACGGTGTTCGATCCACGCCGAAATCATGTGCTTGATGTTCATCGTGCGCGGCATGCCCTTGTCAAGAGCGAGCATGTTGCAGCCGAATGTCACCTGCATGTCGGTAAATTTATAGAGCTGATTGATCGTTACATCGGCGATTTCATTCCGTTTGAGCTCAAGAACGATGCGCATGCCATCCATATCGGATTCGTCGCGGATATCGGAGACCCCGTTGAGGACCTTGTCATTGACAAGTTCGGCCATCCGTTGAATGAGAACCGATTTATTGACGTTGTAGGGAAGTTGGTCGATGACGACTTTTTGTTTTTCCCCTTCTTGCTGCTCTTCGACGTGCATGACGCCGCGGAGCATGAGTTTACCCCGGCCTGTGTAGTAAGCTTCTTTGATGCCGCGGAATCCGCAGATCACGCCGCCTGTAGGAAAGTCAGGAGCTGGCATGACTTCCATGATCTCATCGATGGTGGTGGCAGGATTGTCGATCACGCGGATGGTGGCAGTGATGAGCTCTTCGAGATTATGGGGAGGGATGTTGGTCGCCATACCGACGGCAATACCGGAAGATCCATTGCAAATCAGATTGGGGAATTTTGCAGGGAAAACCGTAGGTTCTGTCTTCGTCTCATCATAGTTAGGAATGAGATCAACCGTGTCTTTGTCAAGGTCTTCCATGAGAGAGGCAGCGGCGTGCGTGAGCCTCGCTTCTGTATAACGCATCGCAGCGGCGTGGTCGCCGTCGACCGATCCGAAGTTACCTTGTCCGTCGACAAGCCGGTACCGCATGCACCACTCTTGTCCCATACGGACTAAAGTGGGATAGATGACCGTTTCACCGTGCGGATGGTAGTCCCCTGAGGTGTCGCCGCAGATCTTGGCGCATTTTCTGTGTTTGGCGCCGGGAGAGAGGTTCAGCTGGCGCATGGCAAACAAGATCCGGCGCTGGGAAGGCTTGAGGCCGTCGCGGACGTCCGGCAGGGCCCGTGAAATAATCACGGACATCGAATACCGGAGATAGCTCTCCTTGACTTCTTCTTCGACGTTGCGAGGAACGATCATTTGGTCTTTCGGATAGTCCATAGTTTTTTACCTTATATATCCAAGTTCTTAACGGAGAGAGCGTGTTTATTAATGAAGTCGCGGCGCGGAGGAACATCTTCTCCCATGAGCATCGTAAACATGTGATCAGCGGCGATCGCATCGGGCAGTGTGACTCGGATGAGAGTGCGCTTTTCAGGATCAAGGGTTGTTTCCTTGAGCTGATCGGCGTTCATCTCACCAAGACCCTTATAACGTTGGATCTCGATCCCTTTACGGCCATTGGCGCGGAGGAAGTCAATCCCCTCGCGGAGTGTGAAGACAGCTGTCTCTTTTTCATCTTCATCGATGATGTCGAAGAGCTTGCCATCGGCGATCAAGTAGTTGTCGAATGCAAAACCAAAATCGGCAAGACGGCGGCGGAGCTCCAAAAGTTTAGGCTCTTCAAAAAGCTCGAGGAACGGCAGCGGTTTGTAGACAAAATGCCGCATCTCGTCTGTCTGCTCGTCCGGAGGAATCGAAGCGAGCGTTGTAACATGGTTTTGGCGCTGGTGTTCTTCATCTTCGCGGCGCAGCTCGGCAAACTCCTGATCGGAATAGACAAAACGGAATTGATCGCCGATCTTGACTTGGAACCGAGGGAAATTCCCTTCGGCATCGCGGGACTGTAAGAACTCGCGGAAAGGGATTCCCTTTCTTTCGACGGAGAGGAGGAATCCTTCGATGTCTAAAATCGCATAGAGGAGGCTCTCGACTTCTTCTTTTGAGGTCACATCGGTATGCCCCATCAGACGGATATTAATATCGCTGATGCCGAGTTTGAGAAGATAGTTATCCATTTCCCGTTCGCTATGGATGTAGCGAGAGATCTTTTTACGCGTGACCCGATAAAGCGGAGGCTGTGCGATGTAGATAAAATTGTTCTCTACGAGAGCAGGCATATGACGGTAGAAGAAGGTTAAGAGCAAGGTGCGGATGTGGGAGCCGTCGACGTCGGCATCGGTCATGATGATGATCTTGTGATAGCGGAGCTTTTCTAAGCTAAAATTGTCCCTGCCGATCCCGCATCCAAATGCGGAGACCATCGCTCCGACCTCAGTGTTTTGCAAGATTTTTTCGAGACGGGCTTTTTCAACGTTAAGGATTTTACCGCGGATCGGAAGCACCGCTTGAAATCTACGGTCGCGCCCCATTTTAGCAGATCCACCCGCTGAGTCTCCCTCAACGATGAAGATCTCGCACAAAGCGGGGTCTTTTTCTTGGCAGTCGGTCAGTTTTCCGGGAAGGCGTGCGCCATCGAGAGCTGTTTTTCTCAGCGTCAGCTCGCGGGCCTTTTTAGCCGCTTCACGGGCTTGCGCGGCAATAATTGCTTTTTCACCGATCTGTTTAGCAATATGAGGATTTTCATCTAAGAAAATCGTCAGCTCTTCACCGGCGATCATCTGAACCACAGAACCGACATCGCTATTGCCCAAACGTTGCTTTGTTTGGCCTTCGAATTGAGGATTGGGGACTTTCACGGAAATAATGGCCGTGAGCCCTTCCCGCATATCATCTCCTGAGATGGCGATCTTATCGGTTTTCAGGAGGTTGTGGTTCTTAATATATTGATTAAGCACGCGGGTCAGCGCAGTCGAAAAGCCGGAGACGTGCGTTCCGCCTTGGCGTGTAGAAATGTTGTTCACGTAAGAATGGAGATTTTCGATATAGGTGTCGTTCCATTGCAAAGCGAGTTCGACATCGACAGGGCCGTCGGAGACATCTCTGACGCCATGGATGTAAATCGGCTTAGGAAAGAGAGGGATTTTGTTTTCGTTGAGATATTCGACGAAGGAGACAATTCCGCCTTCATAGAACAGGCAAATTTCAGGATGCTCAGTGTCCCGCTCATCACGGTAGGTGATTTTGATCCCCTTATTAAGGAAGGCGAGTTCACGGAGCCGTCTTAATAAGAGATCGTAATCATAAGTAGTAACCTCGAAAATCGTATCGTCAGCCCAGAAATGGACAATCGTCCCGCGCTTGGTCGTTTCACCTAGAGTTTTCAGTGCACTCACCGGTTTGCCGCGTGCAAACTCCATTTCATAGGCTTTGCCGTTCTGATGAACTTGGACTAAGAGTTTTTTAGAGAGAGCGTTGACGCAAGAGACGCCGACGCCGTGGAGGCCGCCGGAGACTTTATAGGTCGCTTTGTCGAATTTACCGCCGGCATGGAGAATGGTCATCACAACTTCTAGAGCAGTGACATCGCGGCCTTGTTTGATCGATTCTTTCTCATGGCGGCCGACAGGAATACCGCGTCCATTATCTTCTACTAAAACAGAACCGTCTTTTTGCAAGACAACGGTAATTTCTGTGGCGTAGCCAGCTAGTGCTTCGTCGATACAGTTGTCGACCACCTCAAAAACGAGCTGATGCAGACCTGCCGTATTGGTATCGCCAATGTACATCCCCGGTCTTTCGCGCACCGCCTGAAGACCTTCTAAAACGGTAATCGAGCTGGCATCGTAGGTGTTTTTGTTTTCATCTTCTGTCATCGTCGTCATACCTTTTAATTATCCTATGCGAAAAATAATGTTCTTTAACTCGACTTCGGGAAACTTCTCCTGCAACTTGAGCAGCAATCGATCTTTTTCCTGTTGCACCAACAAACTATATAACGCTGCGTTTTTAACCTTTACCATAAGGACGCCTTTTACAAAAGAAATAGCTTGCGTCATCGGGCGCCATTTTTCCTCGATCACCTGACTCCACCCTTCTAAGATCAAATCAGGCCTTTCATTCCTCCGGCCGTCAATTTCACGCAACGCTGACGGAAGCAGATCCTTCAAATGTTTATTGGTGAGCATTTATCCTCAAAATTGCGCAGAGGCGTCACAGGAAAATTAACAATAGTTGGATTCAAGAATACTCGAAATGATGCAAAATAGCAACGACTTTACTACCCTTTTTTGAAGGCTTTTTTGACTACCTTTGGATAGCTTTGAATGTTTTGAATAGCATCTTTTTTGCAGAAGACTCAAGGCTGGGAAATAAAGCGATTTTCTTGTAAGATTATGAGGCGAAAAGAGGTTATATATGGCAAGTTTTTTTCAGGGTCTTTGGGGGTCTTGTTCTACCTCTCAACAAGACTATTACGCATTGCAGAAGAAGGATGATAATTTAGGGATCGAAGAGGCACAAGTTTGGGTACAATCGCATCCCCTACTAGTAGATACACCAGAAAAATTAAAATTAATCGAAACAGATAAAGCGGAAAGATGCGCCAAAGAAATTATTGAGAGTTTAAAAAAATTTCCTATTACTCCGAAAAATATCGAAATCATACAACCTCGTTTATTGGACTTTTGCAGATGGAATCCTACAATAAGCAATTATCTCATTAAACATTTTAAAGAATTACAAGGCGATCGGCCAACAATTGATTATATCCAATTAAATATTATCACTATTAGCTGCCATTAATTAATTTTATCCTAAGGTTCATCTTGTGTAGCCAAGTAGAAAACATTCACAAAAGGTACAGCTAGGATTCCTGCTCCTGTTCCTATCATTGACCAACCTGCTTTTCTCTGTGAGCCGTCCACAGTATCAGAAAAAACCACTTGTAATCCCCCTGTTAACAACAAAGAAGTCCCGGCAGATAAGGACGTCACAGCATAAGACCTATTGTTTGTGTAAGTTTCATACAGATGATGACCGAGTCGATAACAATAGCGTGCTACCTTATTGCGGTAACCTCCTATTCCGCCAGAAATATAGTTGATTGTCTTGACAACCTCAGTCAACTTTGAATCGTGTTTAAATTCTGTTTGTAGGAGTTGAGCTGCGGTCTCTTGTGGCCTTTGCCTTGCTATCTCATAAATTGATCCTTTTATCTCTCGTTCGCAAAGGCCTTGATAGCTGCCTGTTCCCCTATATGTCTGAGAAAGACAGTTTAAGAACATTTGAATTCTTAGCTCTGCGTTCAATGCATGATCAACCGCATAATTACGAAGCAGTTCAATGCGGCCTGTCTCGAGAATATTCACCATTCCAGAGGGAGTAACGAACTGAGTCATACTAACATGAAGAGCGTTTCCAGTTATTTGATTGATAATTGTGAATACATTAGACAGGTTGTGATCATATTTGAATTGAGGAAGTCCTATTGCCGATTGAGCTGCTGCCCGATGAGCCAATGTAAGTTGGCATATTGTATGCAGCAATTGACTTTCACATAACCCTTGAAATTGCCCTCCCAGAGATGCTGCTTGGGAAAAGCAATTTAACAAGGCTTCGATATGAGCTTGAGGATTCGGTGCATTGTTGGTGATGTAGGCGATAACTAAATTAATCTTTCCGGTTTTTAATATATCGACATTATTATTAATTCCGTCTGAAAAATGGGTCATATCGATGTTCACATCCCACCTGGCTAAGCTTCCCATTGTTTTAATCACATCTTTTAACCTTGCATCTTCTTTTAGCGCAGGGTTGTTTTGAATAAAGGTCTGCACCTCCGCGGGATGAGCTTGAGCTAATGCATAGATTCTTGCTTTAAAATCACTTTCACATTTTCCCGCATATCTTCCTCCCATGACTTGAGCTTGAAAAAAGCAATCTAAGAGAGCTTGTATTTGTACTCCAATAGCAGGATTATTGGTAATATTATCAATAACCAAGCTAGAACTTCCAGTCTCTAAGATGTTTGTATGATGGGGATCTGAAAACTCAGCTAGGTTGATGTTAAGAATACCTGAAGCTAGAAGTTGCATTCTCTTGATCACATCCACTAGCTGCGGGTCATGTTTAAATGAAGATTTCTCGATTGTTTGTTGAGTTTCGTTATGGAATGCAGTCGCGCGGGCAAATAACTCTCTTTTTAGAACACTTTCACATTTTCCGGCGCTTGCTCCCCTAAGAGAAAGTGTCTGAGATAGGCAATCGAGCAGCATTTCGATTTTTGCTTGAGGAGTACCTGGAAGAGCCTCTATATGCTGAATAACTAAATTAATCTCGCCTGTATCCAATATATTACGATTATCTGCTTGAGAGAATCGCATCATGCTAATGCTTGCAGCCATAAACCCCTCTAGTTTCGGCATATATTTTACAAAAATGAAGGAATTGAAAAAACATAAAAAGATGGAAATTAATTATAATTGAAAAGCACCCAAAGTCCATATAATTAAAAAGTACGTTGATAAGAAAAAAAATCCTTATTCGCTGTCACAATCGACCCTGCCTTTGATGACAGGGTCGTTGTCAATTTAGATTTTTGATGAGCGGAATGTGATATGAGGAAGTTGAAACGTTTCTGGAACCAACACATCTTCTGTATAAGAAGATCCGTTCCCACGCAATTGAGCATTAAAAAAATCGTCAATGCATCTGAGGCCTAAGGCACCCGTTTCTGCATTAAAAAATTTGTTATTTTTGCCTCCCAAAGCCAAAGTGATCCTGCTCTTTGGAGAACCATCTTTTAGATTTACGTCCATTGTCACATAAGGATTACTCCAATCGATGCTCCAGGAATAGACGCGAAAATTCGTCTTTGTCAATCTTAATGCTTCTTTATATAAGCCGCTTTCAAAGGCTGAAAAAGCGATATCGGTATTCAGTGCCGCTGCAAATTTTTCATCGGTATTTATCTCGTTCAGCCCATGGACTGCATAAGAAATTTCACGATCTCTCGGAATGTTAAGCTTTGCCCAAATACGATCAGTATCATGGT
>Ga0182024_10010808_pt1 | contig 18515 bp, 14 predicted proteins | sample P32metaG_FD_120480 | JGI IMG/M metagenome (GOLD analysis project Ga0182024, IMG submission 120480) | Permafrost microbial communities from Stordalen Mire, Sweden - P3-2 metaG (Illumina Assembly) | ecosystem: Environmental > Terrestrial > Soil > Wetlands > Permafrost | place: Sweden: Stordalen... | reverse complement strand
GCGAAGTTATGACCGCATCTATGGAATTTGGGGGCAACATAGATGCTCCCTCACGTGCATCGGATTGGTAAACAACTGCACTCGTAGATTTGCCATGTGGCAGATTTTCCAAGTCTTGAACCATGGTGCATATGCCATCCAACCAAAGAGAGATGACCGGCGCGTCAGGCTTGGCTGGACCAACTCCGACTTCAGGACCGAAATGCAAATTGCTTATGCCATTCACGAGTGCGGATGCTAACGCGAGACGTTCATGATTTGCGAAACGCTCATCATAGTGCTTTTCCAAAGCATCAAGTAGAACAAGAGTTTTATGAAGCGGGATTGGGCTGATGGAGTTGGTTAGCAGGAGGTCGCCAACCGCCGCTGGCAAAGCTCTTAAATTGGCTTTCTTTTCAAGTGGTCGGTCAAACAGTCTCAAATCATCATTGTCCTGATACCCGTCACGATTCAATTGACGATTTGCCGTTTTGCTTACCAGCTTGGCATGGCTCAAAAGTTTCTGCGGGTCAACATCCCACTGAAGTTTTGTCTGACTGGCGAAACAGGCAACTGGATTTGGCTCCAGTCCGACTGCTGGAATGCCAAGTTTCTTGCACTCAACCAGAGTGGTTCCCGTGCCACAAAATGGATCGAGCAAGGTATGCTGTGAATCCAGCCTAAATTTGGCCACATAGTCCCGCACCAAATGCGGCGGAAAGGAAAGCACAAAGCGAAACCACTGGTGGGCAGCCCGGTCGTTCAGTTGGAGTTTGTTATTCTCACGAACTTTTACTTTCTTTTCTGCGGCTGTCTTGCCCAACCCGATTCGGCCAGCATAAAGGGGTTTCAGTTTCAGATTTTCAGCAGTTTCTAACATTTCTCAATATAATTTCGCGAACTTTGACATCCCAGACTTAAAGCGTCAAATGACATTCTATTTTAATACACTCAAAAGATCGGCCACAACCTCTTTGCACACAGTTATAAAGTTGCATCAAACTTGGCCAGCATATTGGCAGCGAGTGTGCGCCGGAACGGCGGTGGCGTCAACTTTTTGAAAGTCGGAAGCGGCGGCCATGGCGGTGCTGTTGCGCCACCCAAGATTAATGGGCTGACCAGCAGGTCGGCCCTACCATTTTACCGGCCCGTCCGGCTCGGACCTTATATCGCCATGCGGCTGTTGACCATGCTCCAGTCGCTGGTCCCGTTGCTGCCGCCCAGGACGCGGACGCGGATGTTATACATCGTTCCGGGCGTCAGGTTTGTCACCACCATGCGGCGGCCCTGGGAAAAAATGCCGGCCTGCTGCCACGCACCGTCGCCCGCCTGAACCTCCACCTGATAGTTGCGCGCATTGGCAAGGCGTCATGTCTGGAAACAACACTTCCATGTCTATAAGCAAGAGGCTTGTGTCTGCAAACAGCGTGTTCTTGTCTGTAAGCAACGCATTCGTGTCTGCAAACAAAATATTCATGTCGGCAGGCAAAAGTTCCGTGTCGGCAGGCAGGATGATTTTGTCTGGCGACGAAATGATCCAATTGACCGGGCTGGTGGCGGTTGCCATGTCTCCGGGCAAAGCGAAGCTCCCATTTATTTTGGAACAAGCCGGCTCGTTTGCCGATCTCCCAAATTTTTTCATTTTTGAATAAGCCGGATTCGCGTAGTCTGCGGATGAGCAAATGAATCCCGCCGCATCACATTTGAGCGCCGAGGCCGCCGCCAATCTCCCGCGTCATGTCGCGGTGATCATGGACGGCAACGGGCGCTGGGCGAAGTCGCGCCACCTGCCGCGCATCGAAGGCCACCGGCGCGGCGCGGATTCGGCGCGCGAAATCATCCGCACCGCTGGCGAACTCGGCATCAAGTATCTCACGCTATACGCATTTTCCGCCGAGAACTGGAACCGTCCCAAGGACGAGGTGGACGCGCTGATGAAATATCTTGTCCATTACCTCAAGACCGAGACGAAGGATTTGAACAAGAACAACGTCCGCCTGGAGGTCATCGGGCAGATTCATCGCCTGCCGGACAATGTGCAGGAGCACCTGCAAAAATCCATCGTGACGCTTTCCAAGAACAACGGCCTGACGCTGATCATGGCGTTGAGTTACGGCAGCCGGATTGAGATTGTGGATGCCGTGCGGCAGATCGCGGACAAGGTGCGGCGCGGACAGTTGGAGACGGCGGACATCAACGAGAAGGTCATTTCCGATCATCTCTGGACGCGCAACGTGCCGGACCCCGACCTGCTCATCCGCACCAGCGGCGAAATGCGCGTGAGCAATTTCATGCTCTGGCAGATCAGTTACGCGGAACTGGTCATCACGCCGACGCTCTGGCCGGATTTCAAGAAGCCGCAATTTTTCGCCGCGCTGGAGGAATACGCCAAGCGCAACCGGCGCTTCGGCGGGGTGTGAAGTTTCTGGAGAAAAATATCTCTTGGCAATATGGCTGCTGACAGGCGTAGAAACAAAATCAGGGCTGACCCATTTTGGGAAGATGCAAGTGGATTGGCGGCGTCTGACAGTTCCAATTCGGGTTACCCCTTTACGAATTGCTGGAGCGCAAATTGCCGGATGCCGTCGAGCAGCTCCTGCCCGGTGATGTGGCGGACATTCCCTTTGTTTTCCCTGCCGATGAGTTTTTGCGTGAAGTCGAGCGCCTCGCGCACAAACAAATAGGCGTCGCGCGCGAAACGCGGGTCCTTCGTGGTGATCTGCTCCACGGCTTCGTCGAAATTGACTTCTTGCATATCAAGGTTTGGCTGCCTGGGTCATTGCTGGCGGCGCGCCTTCGCCCGGCTTCGTCGCCGTGAAATGAGCGGTGCGATACATTTTCACCGCCCAGCCTGTCAGTAGCAGTCCCAGAACGACAATCAGAAACAACTGCTCCTGTTTCGTCAGCCTGTTCACGCTTCCAGTGTAACGGAAAACGCGCGGATGGCAAGGGTGTGGAAAATTTTGGCAACGACACCGGAAAATCCGTCGGCCAAGCCGTGGACAAGCTCAAACAGGGAAACGGCGCGCTGCAATCCGTCAAAACGGAAGAAGCAATCGGAGCGGTGATGAAACTGCTGGGCGACAGCGCGCCGATATAATGACAAGGACTGACCCTTTTACAACAAAGCCAAATCATTCAAATATAAAGCGCCTTTCAGTTCGAATCAATTCGGCGAAATCCCAATAGGCATTTTTGGATCGAAAACTTTTCACGGTGTAGGCTGGGTTGCAGTTGGCTCGTGTTTCATTGCATCCGACATTTGCCCTACCACCTTTTGCAATTCTGCCATGTATTCATCGTAGTTACGGCACCATTGAGTAAATTCACTTTTGGGTATTGATCTCCGGTAAGTTCCCCCCTCTAAAACCAATTCACTAAATCCCATGGCTTTTAGTCCGTCAAAAAAATTCCCGGCTTTATCTTCTTGGAATGTTTTTAATATACCTTTCATGTCATCTTCACTCGCATCTTTGCATGAAAAATAGAGGATGTCATCATTTGTGCCAGCCAGCTTTACTTCAAAAGATTTATAAATGCTTTTTGTAAAACCATTCATTTGATCAGCCAATCTGGAACGCAGAGTCTCTTGCATTTCAGGCCTAATTTCGTTTTTATCACTAAAGAAACTATTCTGATTACCGGTTGTGCCATACATCGCAATTGTATTTGAAACAAAGTCATCGTAGTTCTGGCTCCAGTCGCCGAAATCTGTTTGTGAGAATGATTCAGAATTATTTGTCCCAGCCAAAACCAGTTCGCTAAAGTTTAGAAAGCGCAGCCGATTCCCCCAATCGGGATCACTTTGCCGGAGAGCATCAATAAAAGCTTTAATTGAATCTTTGGTGAGAGTGGCATTGAAAGCAAAAGCCAATTTATCATGGTTCTCCCCCTTTAACTCAACGGTAGCTCCTTCAATCGAAGCAAGCTGTCCTTTACATTGTAACGCAAACGATTCACGCATCCTTTTCTTTACTTCTGGCGTAAGTCCGGTGGCTCCATTGCCAATTTTCGTGTCCGCTTTTGTAATTTCCCAACCTTTTAGCGCATCTAAATTTATTCCTCTGGCTTGTAATTCTTGCCGGTCACTCACCGCTCGCTGTTCCGAGACTAGATGAATTTTTTTGTAAGTGAAAAAACTTGAAGTCAAAAAAAGAGCGATGATAGCAATGATTTTTGCTTTTTCGGGTAATGTGCGTTTCAACTCTTGGCCAGCAGGCGGTGACAGACGAAAATTCCCCCGAACGCTCCATAGCCAGTTTGCAAGTAGAGACAGCACGATGATGGTAATGGGCGATAAGCAGTAAAGAAGTGTGATATAGATAAGATTTGGGATACTCGATGCGCCATGCGCAATTGCTTGGGGAAGCACAAACCAAAAGATCCATAAAACTATGAGAAATAATGGAATGAATGGATTTTTCTTGATTGGCCGGTTACTCCCGAAATCTTTGGTGGGTTCAATTTGGGCTGCATCGGGCTTTGATGTCACCTGTTCCTGTGCTGTTGGAGCGGTGCTAGAATCCGATGATTGAGTCGTGGATGTCGGCCCCGGCTCAATCGGAGCAGTCGGAATCGAATCTTCGTGTTTCTGGTTCGGCTCTGATTTTGGGCGAGAGTCTTCCTCCAGCCATTCTCCACAAAAGCGGCATTTAACAGCCTCTTTGCGGATTTTCTCTTTGCAGAATGGGCATACTTTGAATCCGTCGTCTTCCATGCGTAATACTCTTTAACAAAAGTCGTCAATCTTGTCGCTATTTTTAATTGCTACATCGGCACGGTGTTTTTCATCACGGACGATGGTTATTTGATTTCCAATTATCATGTGGTCAAGGCGGCGACGAAAGTTCGTCTGGTCACGAGCGCCGGAACGGTTGACGCAAAAGTTGTTCAAGTGGACACAGCGATGGCAAAGCAGGAAAATTTCTCGCTGCGGTTCGTGCAGCCAGCAAATCCCGTGTGCGCGCTATAAAAGCTGAAAGTCGTCTATATCGTGCTCAAGTTGGTTCCGTGCTCGCGCCAGAAAATGACATGGGTATTGAAGAAGAACATCCTCATCCGGCAGAGCGAATGATTCCAGACCCCAAAAAAACTTCTAGCGGTCGGGCTAATCCATCTGGTTTCGCATATCTCTACCTCGCTACCAACGAAAATACAGCATTGGCTGAAATGCGCCCATGGGTTGGAGAATCGCTGACCCTCGCGGTCTTCAGGATCAAAAAAAATATCAAGATCGTTGATTGTCAGGCTGGAGCCGAAAACTGGGGGGAACGCCTTTTTGATGAAAATCCCACGGTGGAAAAACTTGATAAATATGTTTGGCACGACATCAGTAAGGCATTTTCTCAACCAGTAAACCGAGAAGACCAAGAGAGCGCTTATCTGCCAACACAAATTCTTGCAGAGGCTTTCAAGGCGGAGGGTTTTGATGGCCTCGCATACCGGAGCGGCTTGGAACGAGGAACAAATGTTGTTTTGTTCAATGTTCATGTTGCAGAATTGATTCGCGGACTTCAATCTGTTTACACTTTGAAGAAAGTCCGTTATGACTTTGAAGCCATTCCAAATTACAGCATTTATCGCAAGAAGAAGGATGGGACGCATCAATACATAACAGAAATTCAAACCGAATCTCCATAGAATTTGAGTCAACCACCAATTGCCCCAAACGTCCATCGCAAAATGATTTTGGCACGGCGTTCGTCCCCACGGGCCAACCGGAAATGATCCCGGAGCGCGCCCGTCCCCGGGCGCAGCAACGTTGCCAACCAAGCCGTCATCGAAACATCCAAGGCGCATCGCCGTCCGTTCCTTGCTGCGGCCGGGGACGGCCGCACCACGCGCAATCGCAACTGGACACGCCGACGCTCACGATTGACAACGGCAACTCCGGCCAGCTCATCGGGCATATGCCAGCGGTGAGCAACGCCCATTCATATCAAATCCAGGTTTTAACCCCCGATGGCAAAGTGTTGAAGACGGTGGATTCCACGCAGGCGCGCAACGTGGTGATTCCGGGCCTGACGCCGGGAATCATCTATACGCTCATTGGCCGCGCGGTGGGCGGCAGCACGGGTTACAGCGACTGGAGCGATCCCGTTTCCCATATGTGCATGTAATTTAGTCCCTGATCCGAAAACCTCCCAGCCGGAACAAGAAATTGTTCCGGCTGTTTTATTTCTCCATCCTGAAAGAAACAGGATTGAAATTTCTATTGGCAAAAGTCCGGGTTCAATTGAACATGGCGCAACACCATGAAGATATTTTTCAGGAACGCAATTTTCATTGCCTTGATTGCGGTTTGCGGCCGGAGCTTTGCGCAAACTCCCGGCAATCCGCCTGAAAAGCTTGCCGATGGAATTGTTGTTTCTGTCAACGGCACTTTTCTCAAGGTGCAGTTTTATGCGCCGGATGTGGTGCGCATCGCCTGCGCGAAGGACCGCGCATTTTTCACCCGCGAAAGCGTCGTCACAGAACCTAAGAAAACCATCAAGACCCGATGGTCTTTGAAGACGGAAAATGGCGAGGCGGTTCTTTTGACAACCAATTTGGAGGTTCACGTCAACCTGGCTTCCGGCGTGGTTTCATTTTTTGATGCCGGTGGAAAATCCATTCTTGCCGAGACATCCGGCGGACGGAAAATCATCCCGGCGGAGGTGCAAGGGGAACAAACGTTTCATGTGAGCCAGGAATGGGAGCCGAACGACGGGGAATCGCTTTACGGCCTGGGCCAGCGGCAAATTGGCGTCGTGGACATCAAGGGCTGCGACCTTGATCTGTGGCAGCACAACACGCAGGTCGTGGTGCCGTTTCTGGTGTCGAGCCGGGGCTACGGAATTTTGTGGGACAACCTTTCGTATTCGCGCTTCGGCGATCTCCGGCAGTTTGAGGCGATTCCCGCCGATTGCTTGATGGATGTCTCGAACCAGCCCGGCGGTTTGACGACCGGCACGTTCAGCGCGGCAAATCCCGATGAGTTGCAGAATATCCGCGTCACCAATGTCATTTCCGCCGCGCGCGGCGAACGCGGCGGCAACCGGATGACGCGATGGGCCGGCGAAGTGGTTGCGCCCGTCACCGGCGACTATCAATTCCGCATCTACTCGAACGGCGGCATCAAAATGTGTCTGGACGGAAAGCTGGTCATTGACCATTGGCGGCAGGGGTGGTTGACGGACAACGACCAGATAAAAGTTCCGCTTCAGGCCGGACAGCATTACGCGATCAAAATCGAACACGGCGGAGACCAGGCGACGACGATGCAGTTGACCTGGAAAACTCCGCCGCCGAATTCTGATACAGCTTTGTGGTCCGAGGTCGGCGATGGCGTGGATTATTATTTTGTCCAAGGGCCGGCGCTGGATCATGTGATTGCCGGATTCCGCCAGTTGACGGGGCAGGCTTCGTTGATGCCGGAATGGGCGTTCGGTTTATGGCAGTCGCGCCAGCGTTATGAGACGGCGCAGGAAAGCCTGGATGTGGTGAAGGAATTTCGCCGGCGCGCCGTCCCCTTCGACAACATCGTGCAGGACTGGCAATACTGGCATCCCGACGCATGGGGTTCGCATCAGTTTGACCCGGCGCGTTTCCCCGATCCCGACGGCTGGATCAAATCGCTTCACGACCTGCACGCGCACGTCATGATTTCGGTGTGGGGCAAATTTTACCCCGGCACGGCCAATTTCGACGCGATGCAGAAGGCCGGTTTTCTTTACCAGCCGAATCTGAAGGAAGGGTTGATTGATTGGATCAATTATCCCTATACATTTTACGATGCCTTCAATCCCGCCGCGCGAAAGCTGTATTGGAATCAAATCAACAGCGCGCTGTTCAGCAAGGGCGTTGACGCGTGGTGGGAGGACGCCACCGAACCCGACCTTACCGCCTCGCCGCCCACGCTCGAAGGCCAGCGCAGCCACATGAACCCGACGGCGATGGGCACGGCGTCGCGCGTGATGAACGGCTACGCGCTGATGAACAGCAAGGGTGTCTATGAAGGCCAGCGCAGCGTCGCGCCCGACCAGCGGGTTTTCATCCTGACGCGTTCGGGTTTTGCCGGCATCCAGCGCTATGGCACGGCCACGTGGTCCGGTGACACGACCTCGACGTGGACCGCGATGAAAAAACAGATAGCCGCCGGCCTGGGCTTTTGCATTTCCGGGATGCCGTATTGGACGATGGATATCGGCGGCTACACGATGGAAAACAAGTTTTCCGCCAAAAATCCCACGCCGGAAAATGCCGACGAATGGCGCGAACTCAACGCCCGCTGGTTTGAGTTCGGCGCATTCTGCCCGATCACGCGGCTGCACGGCGAACTTCAGCCGCGCGAACCGTGGGCCTTTGGCGGAGACACCAGCCCGGCGTATAAGGCCATCGTCAAATTCGACAAACTGCGCTACAGCCTGATGCCCTACATTTATTCGCTCGCCGGAGAAATCACGCAGGACGCCGGCACGTTGATGCGTCCGCTGGTCATGGATTTTCAAAACGACCTGGCCTCGCGTGAAATTGCCGATGAATACATGTTCGGCCCGGCGTTCCTCGTTGCGCCCGTGACGACTTATCAGGCGCAGACGCGCTCCGTCTATCTGCCGCCGACAACGGGCGGCTGGTATGATTTCTGGAGCGGCAAAAGCATTGCGGGCGGACAGACCATTGACGCGCCCGCGCCTTTAGACGCCATGCCGCTGTTCATCCGAGCTGGTTCGATTATTCCATTCGGCCCGGAAATTCAATATACCGGCGAAAAACCGGCGGACCCGGTCACGCTCTGCATTTACACTGGAGCGGACGGCCAGTTCACGCTCTACGAGGACGACGGCCTGACTTACAATTACGAGAGGAAATCCTTTGCCATAATCCCAATCAACTGGGACGAACAAAGCCGGACGCTCACCATCGGCAAACGCGCAGGCTCGTTCGAGGGAATGCTGAAAAAGCGGACGTTCAACATCGTCCTCGTCTCGAAGGATAAGCCGGTCGGTTTTTCATTCACGCCGAACGTGGATAAAACAATTTCCTACAGCGGCAAAGTTGTGCAGTTGAAGTTCAATTGAGACGAGCGCGGATATCGTTGAAATGCGGCTAAACTATATTTCAAGACGTCGTTTCTTGAAATGTCCAATGCCACGGTTCGTAAATAACCCCCAACTTATTGTTGCGCGGATACGTCATTAAAAACCCGAAATCGTTTGCATGACGAGCAAGCCACGCGAACCCTGGGGTTTGATCAAATTCTTCCGCGAGCGGTTTGCAGCCGGAAGAAGTGATGTCAATCGCCCTGCCTGTGTGATGTTCGCTGTAACCCGGAGCCGCGCTGACGCGGAGAATTTCTTCCATGGTTTTCCCTGCTGCGAGCTTCCGTTCGATGATCTGTCGTTGATAGGCAACGCTCCTGAATGCAGAAACAATCTGCAATGTGACGCCATCGTCTGCGGCTGCGGTTTTAAGTTTGTGCCAGGCCGTGGCCGCAGTCGGGGCAAGCTTCTGTTCGCGCCCATAAATATCCTCGCCGATTGACACAAGCCCGGTTGCTTCCCGAAGTGGTTTCCTCCTGCCGAAACCTTTTTGGATGCCCAGTTCGTGCAGGATTTGGGCAATTTGGTTTTCGTAGGAATCAGGTGTCGTCATTCAAAAACAAAGCACGGTCAGTTTCTTCGGCCCGTGCGCGCCCAAAACCAAAATGCGTTCGATGTCGCCGGTGCGGCTGGGGCCGGTGATGAACGAAATCATGCTCGGATAATCCGGCGCGTATTTCTGCTGCAAAAACGCGAACGCGGCGGGCAGGTCGGCGACCAGTTGTTCGCGGCGCGCGATGACCACATGATGCGGCGGCAGCACGGACAACGCGCGTCCGCCCGCGCTGCGGTTCGTCACTACCACGCCACCGGTCTGGGCGATGAGCGCGTCGCATTCGGTGATGCCGGCGTCGCACTTCTCCATTTCCTGAACATCATAGCCGTGGTCAGTAATCGTCACCGGCAGACCGAGGGCTTTGCATGCAAAGTCGGTAAGTTCGCCATCGTGGCTGGCGATGCGCGACCATTTCTCTGCATCGCGCAATTTTAAGAGGGCTGCTTTCAATTCTTCGCGGCTGGCAAACAGTTGAAAATCCGCCTTCAAATCGGCGGCGTTTTTTGCAAACAAGGCGAATTGTTCCTCCACGCTTGCGCCGACGGACGGCAGCCATTCGCGCGCATGGCTCGTGGGCGGTTCGGCAGACGTGTGAACGGAGGTGTCGCCATGCGAGCCGGGCAGGGGAGCCGCGACTTTCAGCGCCTCGCGGATGCGACCAAGGATGTTTTCGCGTTCGCTCATCTTAAAAATGTAGGAGACGACGTAAGGAGTCTCTAACCAATTGTTTTTCAAATTGAGCCTCCTCACGTCGGCTCCTACAAAAAACGAATTTCATTTCCGGTTCCTCCACCAGTCTTTGAAGCTCTCGCGCGGCTGCGGCGGTAGGTCGCGGGTTTTCGTCCACGCCTTCGCAGGATCGAACGCGGAGCCTTTCACCGCGCGTTGCAATGGCTGCGTCAGCCAGCCGATTTTTTTCGCCAGCGACCAGAAGGCCGGTTCGTTCGCCACGATGCCAAAGATTTGATACGCGAGCCGCTCGAAGAATGCCGGTTCGCTTGCGGAAGCGTTGCGCCGATTTTGCAGCAGGTGATGGTGCAGATCTATTTTCAGCGGACACGCCTCGGTGCAGGCACCGCACAGCGACGAGGCATTGGAAAGATGTTTCCATTCCTGCAATCCGCGCAAGTGCGGCGTGATGACCGAGCCGACCGGGCCGCTGTAGGTGGTGCCGTAGGTGTGTCCGCCGACGTTGCGGAAAATCGGGCAGACGTTCAGGCACGCGCCGCAGCGGATGCAATGGAGCGCGTCGCGCTGCTCGGCGTCGGCGAGCAGTTCGGTGCGGCGGTTGTCGAGGAGAACCACGTGCCACTCTTCCGGGCCGTCGCATTCGCCGGGCTGGCGCGGGCCGGAATACATTGTGTTGTAGCAAGTCATCGGCTGGCCGGCACCGGCGGTCGCGAGCATCGGCAGAAAGAGTGCGAGGTCGGCGAAGCGCGGCAAGATTTTTTCGATGCCGAGCAGCGTGATCATCGTCTTGGGCAGCGCGGCGGTGAGGCGGGCGTTGCCCTCGTTTTCGGTGATCGAAATCATGCCGGTTTCGGCAATGGCGAAATTCGCGCCGGTGAAACCGACGTCGGCGGTGATATATTTCTGGCGCATGACGCGGCGCGCCACCATGGTCAATTCTTCCGGTGAATCCGATGGCGCGTCGCCAAGTTCTTTCTGAAACAGATCCTTGATTTCCCCGCGCGTCAGATGCATGGAGGGAAAAACAATGTGATACGGCGGCTCGTGCCGGAGCTGGACGATGAATTCGCCGAGATCGGACTCGACGACGGTGAAACCTTCTTTTTCGAGCGCGTGGTTCAGGTGAATTTCCTCGCTCGTCATCGCCTTTGACTTGATGATGCAGCGCGCTTTTTTGTCGCGGAGGATGGCCGCGATGATTTCGCGCGCCTGTTCGCCGTTGCTGGCCCAGTGAACTTTCGTGCCGCGCGCTTCGAGCTTGGCGACGAGCGCTTCGAGATGCGTGTCGAGATGGTTGATGGCTTCCCATTTCGTTTCGGCTGCGGCCTGGCGGGCGGATTCCCAGCTTTGGAACGCGGCCTTGCGCTTGTCGCGGACAATTTCGTAGCCGCGCAGCGCGGTGCGGATGACCTGGCGATGACGGAGATCGCCGGACTTCTCAGTGGCGCGTGTTTTGAATTGGGAAACGAAGCTCATGCGGCAAAGCGTGATTCGTTGAATAGTTGAATTGTTACATCGGAAGCCGATTCAACAATGCAACGGTTTAACGATTTAACGATTTGGTGTTCGGTGATCATTTTGTGTTCAACACCTCGGCGAGGCTGATGGTTTTGGTCGGTTTGCCCTGGCGTGACAGCAAGCCTTGGATGTGCATCAGGCAGCTCGAATCGCCGGAGACTATGTATTCCGCGCCGGTCTCGGCGGCACTGGCGCATTTCACCTCGCCCATCGCGGTGGAAATCATCGGGAACTTCGCGGCGAACGTGCCGCCGAAGCCGCAGCACGTCTCGGCATCGGACATTTCGATCAGTTCAAGCCCGGCGACCTTCGACAACAATTCGCGCGGCGATTTTTTAATTCCCAATTCGCGCAGGCCGTGGCAGCCGTCATGGAAAGTGACCTTGTGCGGAAACTTCGCGCCCAGTTCCGTCACGCCGAGTTTCTTCACGAGAAATTCGGAGAACTCCCAGGTGCGCGACGAGATTTGTTTTGCCAGTTGCAGTTGCCGCGTGTCCTTGAACAGTTCGGGATAAAAATTCTTCAGCATCGCGCCGCACGAGCCGGAGCCGATGACGATTACCTCCGCATCTTTCAATTGCTCCAAAACTTTCACGGCCACGGTGCGGGCCTCGTCCCAATAGCCGGAGTTGAACGGCGGCTGGCCGCAGCAGACAATTTCTTCAGGACAAACAACTTTGTGGCCGAGGCGTTCCAAAATTTCGACCATGTTGATGCCCGCGCGCGGAAACAGCGCGTCCACGAAGCAGGGGATGAAAAGCGTGACGGTCATTCGGTGGCCACATTGTTTATGCGGCGAACCGAAGTGTCATTAAAAAAATCTTTTGATGAAACAGGATTATTTCGGCGGCGCGGCGTTCTCGTCCAGTTCCAGCCGCAGGTAGTCATACATGATGCCGCTGGTCAGACCGCCGGCGGGGATTGTCAGCTTCAAAAGATTTTCGCCTGCTTTCATCCGCGACGCGTCGAACGCGAGGTCGTGCTCCATCCAATAGCCGCCGATGCCGTCGCGGTTGATGGTCGCGTTATAGACGAGGTTGCTGACGGCGCCGATGGACTGGTCGTTCATCGTGACGGCAAGGCTGCGCGAGCCGACGCCGCAGATCGCGAGGCGCAGGGTGGCCTTGCCCTGCGGCGCGCCGGCCAGGTTGAACGTGACCGTCCACGTCGTGCTGCGGCCCTGGCCGTTGCCGGTGGTGTTGGCGGGATTTTCATTGTGCGGCACCTGCTCGATGAACCAGTCCTTGTGATAATCGCTCCGGCCGATGACATAATTCACGTCGTTCGGGAACAATTTCGGATAGGCGACATACCAGCCCCAGTGGAAATAATTGGTGCCGCCAAAAAATTCCGAGGCGTCGCGGTTCGGGATGCCGATGTCCCAAAGCTGTTTGCCGTAGCGGACGGGCTGCCAGTTGACGCCGCCGAGCTTCAAATTTTTCCCCGCCTCCACAACGACGTTTGTCACGGTCAGATCGCCCAGCACGCCGTCGGCGATGGCGTGGAGCGAATATGTTCCGGCGCGGACGTTGGGGATGGTGAAGCTGCCGTTCGCGTTGGCGCGCACCCAGAACTCGTAATTTTTGGCGTCGTTCTGCCAGTCCACAATCCGTGGGCCGCCGCCGCCCCCGCCGCCGCCGCGTCCTCCACGGCCGCCGCGACCGCCGCGTCCTCGAAACCCGTTTGTGCCATTGCTTCCAAAGCCGTTTGTGCCGTAGCGGGCGAAGCGGTTTGTAAATCCCCCGTTGTAATTGGTGCCGCCCTGGTTTTGAAAATTGTCGGCATTGGTCTGGCTGGAATCGCCGTTGGTGATGCTGGAATCGTAACCGTTATAATTGCGCTGGTAGTTTGTCTCGTCCTCGCCGCCGCCCGCCGGGCCGTAGCCGCCGCCGAACGGGCCGCGTCCGCGCCCGATGGTGGCGGGGGCATAATCCGGCGCGGTGAGGCCGACGAGCAGGTTTTTCATCCGCAAATCCGGCGCCTGCGCGTCGTGGAGGATTATTTTCCCCGTGACGGTCGCGCGTTCGTCCTTGTGCGGATAATCCACGCCGTTGACCCAGTCGAACGGCCATTTTTTGGATTCCTTGCCGGCCTGTGCCAGCGCGTCGCGCCACATCGCGTCGTGGCCGGCGCCGGAGTTGCAGTAAATCAGGAACGGCCCGATGACCTTGGTCCACGCGTCCGTGGCGGCGATGTTGCAGATGCTTCCGCCGTAATGGCTGCCGCGCCAGTAGTTCAACAGCGTCGGCGGCGCGGGCGCGTCGAGGGCGTTGGTGTTGAAGGTTGCGTCGCGGTGCGAGGAAAGCTCGTATTTGGTCGGGCCGCCGCTCAGGTATTCGACGGACGGATTGACGAACCAGACGCCGACGTGTTTTGCGCTGCTGGACCAGCCCCAGGCGCGCACGTCGAACTGGTTGGCGGAGTAATCGTATTTGTGCTCGACCAGGCCCTGGTAAATGCCGCTGTTCATCCGGCGCGCCTCCTTGAAGTTCATCTGCGTGGCGTGGTTCCAGTCGTAGGTCGTGATCATTTCCATGTTCCGATTGGAGTCCACTGTCATCCAGTCAAACAGATCGTCGTTGAGCTTGGCGCAGAAGCGGGATTCGCCGACCGAGGTGGCGGGGTAGTTAGTCTTGTGGTCGAAAATTTCATAGGTGTAGATTCCCGAACTGCCAGCGTCCAGGGTGTAGCGGATTTCAAGGTCGCACGCCACGCTGCCGCCCGGCCCGTTGCCAAGCGCGGTGCCGGCATAAACTCCCTTGACGGAGACTTCGCCGCGCGTGCCGCCGTTGTCACGGGGGTTGATGGTGATGGTGTCAACGTGCTGCCCCCGGGCGGTGTTTTGCTCCCAGTATCCCGATTGCCGCTGCGCGTCCATCATCTCAAGGCCGTTGTATTTCAGCGAGGCCAGGTCGCCGGAAACCTTCGAGACCCGCGCGGTCACGATTCCGTTCGCCAGCGTATAACTGCTGTCATCCTCGGAAACAGTGACGGACGGTGCGGCCGGAAGGATTGCGGGAAATAATACAGCCATCGCAACGATGGCCGGTCTCAATGATTTCATAATGTCGTTCAAGGTCAGGTTGGTTGCCGTTAGACGCTTTCATGCGGCGCGCAGTTACAATCAATTTGAAACCCGCCCCCGCCTCTGTTATTCAATGCGCGTGAACAGTTCATTTCGTCTTGGCGTCCTCGGCTCCGGCAAAGGCTCCAACTTCGCCGCCATCGCCGATGCAATCGCAGCGGGAAAAATTCCGGCGGAAATCGCCGTCGTCCTGAGCGATGCCGAGAACGCCGGCATCTTGCCGCTCGCACGCGCCTGGAAAATCCCCGCGCGGTTCATCCCGCCCGGAAAATTCCGCACCAAGCTCGACGAGGAGGCGGAACGCGCGTTTGTCGCCGCGTTGCAGGAGGCAAAAGTGGATTTGATCGTGCTCGCCGGTTTCATGCGCGTGCTCAAGGGCGATTTCCTGCGCGCGTTCGAGGGCCGCATCGTGAACGTCCATCCCTCGCTGCTGCCGTCCTTTCCCGGCTTGGAGGCGTGGAAACAGGCCCTCGACCACGGGGTGAAGGTCGCCGGCTGCACGGTGCATTTCGTGGACGCGGGCGTTGACGCCGGACCGATCATCGGCCAGCAGGCCGTTCCAGTGCTGGACGGCGACACGCCGGAAAGTTTGCACGCGCGCATCCACGCTGCGGAACACGAGCTTTATCCAAAATGCGTCGCCGCGATTACGCGCGGGGAGATTTCTGTTGCCGGAAGAAAAGTGATTTGGAAAAAATAATCTCATCCTCATGCTCGTCCTCAATTAAAAGTTTTCGAGGACGAGGATGGGGATGAGGGCGTGGGTGAGTCGGAATAAAATGAAATGGCATTTTTTCGCCGGACTTGGCAGAATAATCCGGTTACGCGCGTGAAAGATTAGAAGAATATGTATTCGTGCCTGCGCAAAAAAACGATTTACGAAGGTCAAATGAGCAAAAAATTAAAATTCGGCCTGCCGAAGGGCAGCTTGCAGGAAGCCACCATCGAAAAAATGGCGAAGGCGGGCTTCAACATCACCGTCAGCAGCCGCTCCTACATTCCGCACGTGGACGACGACGAGATGGAAATCCGCCTCATCCGTGCCCAGGAAATCAGCCGCTACGTCGAGCACGGTTATCTGGATTGCGGCATTACCGGCCACGACTGGGTCATCGAAAATGGCTCGGACGTCCACGAGGTCGGCGAATTTCTTTTCAGCAAGGCGACGCGCCAGCCCGCGCGCTGGGTCTTGTGCGTGCCGGAAAATTCTCCCGTCAAATCCGTGAAGGATCTGGAGGGTAAACGCATCGCGACGGAAGTCGTGAACCTGACAAAAAAATACCTGAAGAAAAACGGTGTGAAAGCCGAGGTGGAATTTTCATGGGGTGCGACCGAGGTGAAGGCGCACGAACTGGTGGACGCGATTGTGGAAGTCACCGAGACCGGCTCGTCGCTGCGCGCGAACAAGTTGCGCATCGTGGACACGCTGCTGTCTTCGACCCCTCGATTGATCGTGAACAACGATGCCTGGAAGGATTCGTGGAAGCGCAAAAAAATCGAGACGCTGACGATGCTGCTCAACGGTGCGCTCGAAGCCGAGGCGAAAGTCGGCTTGAAAATGAACATCGCGGAAAAAAATCTGGCGAAGCTGCTGAAAGATTTGCCCGCACTGCGCAATCCGACGATTGCCAATTTGAGTTTGAAAGGCTGGGTAGCCGTGGAGACGATTATTGACGAGCATGTCGTCCGCGAATTGATTCCGCAGCTCAAGGCCGCAGGCGCAGAAGGAATCATTGAATATCCGTTGAACAAGGTGGTTTATTGATCTGCGTGTAGAGCGGGGCTGGATGAGCTTTTCGCGTTCCGCTTTGAAGCGGATTTAATTTCTTTCCAGTAGAATTCCATGCGCGGACTGCGCCAGCCGGATCGCTTGGATTTTCAATGGAGGCACTGCGAGCCTCCTTCGACGGGTTGCACAAGACGTTGACAGATGTAACCCTGTTTCTCCGGATTTCGTCCTTTCAACCAGACAAATTCGCAGAGAAGTCATTCCATGAAAATATCTCCTTTTGCGCGCCGTCTGCCCGCATTTCTTTTCATTGGCATGACCATGACCATACTGATGCAGCGCGCCGCCGCTGACGTGCCGGTGGTCGCCACATCCGAAATCAACGCCCCCGTGACCGTCGCCGACAATGGCGACGCCTGGACGCTGGACAACGGAATCGTCCGGGCGACGATCTTGAAACGCTCCGGCAAGCTGACTTCTTTGCTCTACAAGAACGTGGAGACGCTGGGCCGCAATTCCGAAGGCTGGGAGCAATATCCGTCCGGCACGATTACGCCGTCGCTGACCATTGACCCGGCGCGCAACGGCGGCGAACGCGCCGAAGTGTCCGTGAAGGGCGTGAACGGGCGGATGGACATCGAAGTGCGTTATACGATGGAGCGCGGTGCCAGCGGTTTTTACACCTATGCCATTTATTCGCACGGGGCCAATTATCCGCGCGCAGGCGAGGGCGAAAGCCGATTTATCAACCAGCTCAATCCGGGCTTCGACTGGCTCTCGGTGGATGCCGACCGCAATATGCCCATGTGCAACGGCCAGGACTTGCGCGCGGGAGTCGTCATCCACGCCAAGGAGCAGCGCATCTTGAGCACCGGCATCTATAAGAATTCCGTCGAGCACAAATACAGCTACTGCGCCGAGATGTATAAGCTTCCCGCCTACGGCTGGTCCAGCATCCGGGCTCATGTCGGCATCTGGTTCATCAATCCCTCCACCGAATATCTTGGCGGCGGCCCCACCCGGATTGACTTGGTCTGCCACATGGGGGCGACGATGCTCGACTACTGGACTTCCGGCCATTACGCCGGCGGCGCGGAGTGCAACATTCCCGCCGGACAAGTCTGGAACAAGGTTGTCGGCCCGATTTTCATCTATTGCAATTCGCTGCAAAGCGCCGTGACGCCGACCCAGGCCGAACTCGACACGCTCGCGGCGACGGCGGGAAATCCGACCATCCCCGCCTCCTGGACAGCCAACGCAAATGCGCTGTTCAACGACGCGCTCGCACAGGCCAAAAACATCAAAGCCCAATGGCCGTTCAATTGGGTTCAAGGCGTGGATTATCCGCACAAAGTTGAACGCGGAACTGTCAACGGCCGGCTTGTGCTAAACGATCCGCAGGCCGCCACGACCAGGCTGCCTCATTTATGGGTCGGTCTGACGCATCCGGATTTCGACGGCCTGGGTTCGGCTTTCGCCCGGCGCTCCGGCAATGGCAGCCTCGTCACCTGGGATCACGATGCGGATTACTATCAGTTCTGGAACCAAGGCGCCGAAGACGGGACATTTTCCATCGCCAACGTCCGTCCCGGCACATACACGTTGCACGCCTTCGCCGACGGCGTGCTCGGCGAATTCGCCCAGGCCAATGTCACCGTCGCGGCCGGACAAACTCTGGACCTGGGCCGGCTCGAATGGAAACCCGTTCGTTACGGAAAGCAGATTTGGGAGATCGGCTACCCCGACCGCACCGGCGGAAAATTTTTCAAGGGCGACGGCTCGACTTACTGGCTCAGGGGCTGGCCGCTGCGCTACCAGCTGCTGTTCCCGAACGACATCATTTACACGGTCGGCCGGAGCGATTGCCATAACGACAGG
>Ga0182024_10010807_pt1 | contig 18516 bp, 13 predicted proteins | sample P32metaG_FD_120480 | JGI IMG/M metagenome (GOLD analysis project Ga0182024, IMG submission 120480) | Permafrost microbial communities from Stordalen Mire, Sweden - P3-2 metaG (Illumina Assembly) | ecosystem: Environmental > Terrestrial > Soil > Wetlands > Permafrost | place: Sweden: Stordalen... | reverse complement strand
GCCTTTTCCCTCCCCAGCGATCCCACCGTCCTGGGTCCCGCCACCACCATCGCCCACGGCCTTCTGTGGCTGGCCGCCATCGTCACCCTTTTCACCGGCGCCCAGTACTGGGAACAGGCGCGACGGGCGCTGCGAGAGGCCTGAACCGCTCACCGACCCTCTACGACATCGGCCCCGCCGGTGGCGGGGGATCGTCGGGCAGTGGGATGAACTCGTCGTGGTCGAGGTCGGGGAGTTTCATGCGGCCGGCCCGCCAGTCGGCCTTGGCCTGATCGATCCGCGCCTGGGATGAGGAGACGAAGTTCCATTCGACAAAGCGCTCGCCCACGCTCTCGCCGCCCAGCAGCATGATCTCGGCGTGGGCGGCGTCGGCCCCGCCGGTGACCAGAACCGGCTCGCCCGGGGCGAACACGGCCATCTGGCCAGCCCTGATGGCGCGGCCGTCGATCTCCACCGATCCGGCCGCCACGAAGGCGGCGCGCTCAGGATATTCCGCCGGAATCTGGGCCCTCGCCCCACGCTGGAGGCGCCAGTGGACATAGAACATCGGCGAATGGGTCTTCACGCCCGCCTTGGCGCCGAAAGCCTCTCCGGCGACGAGCCGCGCCCACAGGCCGTCGGGCGACTCATAGGTAGGCAGGTCTTCCGGCCCATGATGGGCGAAGGCCGGGTCGATCTCCTCGTCGGCCGTCGGCAGGGCGACCCAGGTCTGGATGCCGTGCATGGCCCCGCCGGTCGCCCGCAGGGCGTCGAACCGCTCCGAATGGGTGATGCCGCGCCCGGCGGTCATCCAGTTGACCTCGCCCGGCCGGATGTCGACCTCGGAGCCCACACTGTCGCGATGGGTGATCTCACCCTCGAAGAGGTAGGTGACGGTGGAAAGGCCGATATGGGGGTGGGGCCGCACGTCGGCGCCGCGCGGCAGGCCTGGGGCGAAGTCCACCGGACCGAAGTGGTCGAAGAAGACAAACGGCCCGACCATGCGTCGCGGCCCGAAGGGGAGGACCCGGCCGACCTCGAACCCACCCAGATCGCGCCGCCGCGAATCGATGACAAGGTCGATCATCGCCATATGCTCACCCGTCCTAATCCTCGCCGCCCGCGCCCCTGGCGACGATATAGGGGGTGATCAGCCCCAGCGGCACGGCGGTGGCGTTCTTGACCGCCCGCATGACGATGCGGCTTTCCACGTTGGAGACCAGGCCCAGCGACAGGATCTCCTCGCGCAGGAATTCATCGAAGGCGTGCATGTCGCGGGTGACGATCCGCAACTCGTAGTCCGAGGCGCCGGTGACAGTGGCGCACTGAACTACCTCGGCCATCCGCTTCACCGCCTTTTCGAAGGCGTCGAGATTGTCCTTGGTGGGCAGGGAAAGCTTGACCGTGCAATAGACCTCGAAGTCGAGCCCCAGCTTCGCCCGATCGAGGATCGTCACACGCCGCTGGATGATCCCGGCGTCCTCCAGACGCTTGATCCGCCGCCAGCAGGGACTGGACGACAGCCCCACCCGCTCGGCGATCTCGGCCACCGAACGCGAAGCGTCGTGCTGGATGAGGTCGAGAATGCGCGCATCGACGGCGTCGAGTCGTTCGGACAAGGATCGCCCCCCCGTCGATGTTTTCCGCGCCATTCTTGCAAGACAAGCGTGGCTTGGGCAAGGCCACCGGCAAGCCCTGCCGTCTTGTTATACAATCGTGGGCGGGCGGCCGGAGTCGGCGATTCGTCGCACGCAACGCCAGGACGCCGCGTTGGCGGCCCCTAGAACATCGACCGGCCCGCGACACGCACATCGTAGCGCTGCTCGCCCGAGCGGAAGTCGGCGTCGCCTTCCAGGGCGAGGTAAGAGAACTCCGTGCCGCCCTTGATGGCGAAGCCCACCGTGGCCCAGCCGCCCTTGTCCTGATCGGGGGTGAGGGTGAAGGGCGTGCCGCCCGCAAAGGACGACGTCGTGTCGCCGACATTGCCCGCGAAAATCTCGCGGTAGCCGGCCTGGATTTCCGTACGCAGCCACTGCGCCTTGCCCCACTGCTCGCCCAGGACCAGGACCGCCTGACCGCTGAAGCGCGTGCTGGTGCGAGGCGCGGTATTGAGGTCGAAGCCGTCGCCGCCGCCGGACTCGGACTGCGCGCCCTCCTGGAGGCGCAAATAGTCCGCCGAGAGCTCCGGCCGCGCATAGTAGCGGCCGAACTTCTTTTCGTAGGCCGCGCCCAGATGGCCCTCGAAGAACGCTCCGCCCCAGTTGGAGGTGGCGACATTGGTCGCCCCGGTGATGTTGCCCGCCGCGGGGGCGAAGAACCGGCGATCGCCGGAAAACCATGAATAGCCGGCGGCGCCGCGGGCCGAGAAGGTGAAGGGACCGGCGGCGCGGCGATAGTAGAGGCCCGCTTCGACCATCGAAGCTAGCACGTGCTCGCCCACCGCCGCGGCGGAATCGGTTTCGGCGGCGTTGAAATAGGCCAGCGTAAGGCCCAGCGCCCCGCCGGCCAGTCCCATGCGCTCATAGCCGCCGACCAGGCCCAAGATCTGGGATTCCGAACCCAGGGTGTCGATGCCGCTGCGATTGACCCGCTCGTTCACCTCCTGCAGCCACAGGCTCGAGCCTCCCACCCTGGTGTTGGGGTCCGGATTGGTTCCGGTCATGCTCGAAATGGCCTGGGCGGCGGCGTCGAGCGCATTGAAAATGCCCTGTCCCTGTTCGGGCAGTAGCTGGTCATAGACGCTCTTGAGGCCCGCCTCCGTGGTCGGAGCCAGGATCGCCGCCTGAATGTTCGGATCGTTGGGTATGGCGGCCAGGATGGCGTTGAGCGCGCCCTGCTCGGCATTGTTGAATCCCAGTTGCGCCTGGGTTTTGCGGGTCACCGTCAGATCGATCTGGCCCCCGCCGGCGCCGTTGGAAACGAAGGACGGGGTGGCGTTGTACAGGAACGGCGCGTTGTTCAATATGCCGGCGCCGCCGAACGTCCCGGCGGTGAGAGTTCCGGCGCCCGCCGTCTGTAGGATGGCGTAGATCTCGGAAACGGGCGTCTGCACGCTGAGCAGTGTCAAGCCCAACTGCGCGCCGCTGGCGAACGTGGAGGCGCCGGTGGTGATGAAGGTGGTGTTGACCTTGTTCGCCGGATCGGCGGCGACCAGAAGGGTCCCGGTGGCCCCGACGTTGACGCTCAGGGCATGGATCACGCCGGGGTTGGTGTCGGTGAGCGTGCCGGAGGCCACATTGAGCGTGAGGGTGGAGTTGCCTTCGTCCTTCAGAAAGCCGGTGACCGTGGTGCCGGGGGCGATGACGCCGTTGGTTTCGCTGGCCGGCACGCCGTTGACTGTGAGGGTGTTCACGCCCGAGCCCAGATCGATGACCCCGTTCGGCGGCGCCCCGGAGTTGGCGATGCCGGCGGTGCTGGGCCCGGCGTTGACCGAGCCGGCGTTGACCGTCAGCGTACTTCCGAAGTTGCCAAATTGGATCGAGCCGGAAATCGACGGCGCGATGACGCCGAGCCGCTTCCACAGGGTGGGCGCGGTGGCCGGGTCCTGGCCGGCCGCCGCCGCCGCGATCGCCACGTAGGCGAAACCGTTTTCCGATACGGTGGCCCCGATCGCATAGGCTGTCGTGGAGACATAGGGGACCGCGGCCGCCACGCCCGGCGCCAGGCTCTGGGTGATCGACTGGGGCGCTGTCGGCGGTGTCCCGGCGGCCATGTCGACGCCGATCACGTTTCCGGGCATGAGCGATGAGGCGACGGTCTGGCTCAGGCCGGGCGAGATAATGCCGGTGTTGATGACGCTGGTCAGCGAGCCCGAATTGTCGATGATGCCTGCCACCGTGCCGCCGACCCCGCCCGAGCCGGTGATCGTGGCGGAGATGGTCAGGTTGTTGGTGATGATCGGGACCGAAGCGTTCTTCTCGATGAGAATGCCCGCAACATTGACGGCGACCGGGGCCGGAATGGCGGGCGTCGAACCGTTCGCCGGGGTCGCCGTCAACGACGAATTCACCTGGGTGGAGGCGGCGGTGATCGATCCATCGTTGAGCAGGGAGGCGATGTTCGCGCCGCCGTCGACGTGAATGGCGGTGGCGCCGGCCTGGTAGGCGGTGGCGGAAATCCCGCCGGTGTTATGCATCCCGCCGGTCAGGGTGACCGCTTGGCCGCCCGCGACGCCGATCTGCAGCGCGGTGGCCGGAACCACGGCGGGGAGGAAGGGGGTCAACTGGGGATCGTAGACGCCGTTGGCGTTGACCGACCCCTGAATGACCAGGCCGTAGGGATTGGCTGCACTGACCTGGCCCAGCACAATGGGGCCGGTCTGGGTCGTCGAGCCGATCTGCATGGCCGGCGCCGAGCCGAAGGAACTCACCGATCCCGTTGCTTGCTGCGCGTCGGGAACCCCGTCCATGTCCTGGTCGAGAACGGTCGTGCTCAGCGGAGACGGCGCCGCGCTGACGATCAGGCCCGCGCCGAGATTGGCGCCGATGGTGACGGCGGGACCTCCCTGGCCGAAATCGGAAGCGGGGTACTGCACCGAGATGGTCGGATTGGTGGGGCGCGCGGTGCTGAAGTAGCCCGTGGCGGAGACGGGGCCGGAAATGTTGACCGTCCCGGCGACGGGGCCGTCGATGGCGACGGCCTCCGCTCCGATGCCGCGCGCAGTGATCGAGGTGATCCGCATGCCGAAGGGGAGCGCCCCGGGGGCGAGGGCGCCGGTTCCCTGCACCGCGCCGGTCGGCGTCACATCCAGCCCGACCACGTTGTCGCCGGTGACATTGATCGTGCCCGAAGCGATCGTCGAGGCGCCGCCCGTGGTGGTGGGCGGCGTGACGGTCAGCATCGTCAGATCGCCGGTGATCGGCGCATTGATCAAGATGCCCTCGGAATTATTGCCCTGAACGGTCACGACCCCGGTGTCGGTGATGCTGCCGTTGAATGGCTGGGCGCCGGTGACGAACATGCCGACCCGGTTGCTGCCCGAGGCCCAGTTGCCATAGGGCAAGCCGGTGATCGTGCTGATCGGGGCGGTGTAGGTTTCGTTGACGGTGATGGCCCCGGTAACGTCGACTTGGCCGGTGAAGCCGCCGTTGATCTGCAGGCCGGTGGAGTTGTCCAGATTGCTGAACGAGATCGTCCCGGCGCTGGTGACCGAATTGTTGCTGTTGAGGGTCACCGCCGTTCCGGCCGCCGTCGGGCTGACCGATCCGGTGGAGGTGATGTCGATATCGTTGGGCTGGCCATTGTTGATGGTCGCGGTTTGGACTGGCGTGGTGGTCGCCGTGGTTATCTGCGTCGGCGTCGACTGCGCGCCGCACACGCCGGCCGCCAGCAAGGGCGCGAGCGCGACGGCCGCCGCGAGGAACCTGCGTTTCATCAAAGGGACTCTCAACTCACGGCGGCGTTGGACAGGACGACTTTGGACCCGGCGACTTGGGAATCGTACCCGGCCCGCCTATTACGTCCGCAATTGGGCGTCTTTCAAGGCAAAGGCGTCGAAGTCGCCAACTGTCACGCGCCCGACACATCAAGCCCCCAACGACGGGAGCGACGCACGATCGCCGATTTTCCCCCACCCATGGCTGACCCGCCCATGGCCGACCCGACCGGCGCCGCGGTTGCCGAGCGTCGCGGCGGCGGCCTGACTATTCTCGTTCTGGGCGCGGCGGGCGCGGCCGTTCCCTTGGCGCTCGCGGCGGCGGGCGCTGCGGCGCTGGAGCCGGCCGCGATCGGATCGGCGGCCGTCGCCGCCCTGACCGGCGTCCTGTGGATTCTCCAGGCGCGCCCGGCGCGTGGCGCTCCGGCGGAGGCCCAGGTCCGGGCGCTTGCGAAAGAGGGCCCGCCGTTCGCCGCCATGCTCGAGCGCCTCGCCGATCCCATACTGCTGGTCGCCGGCGGCGAGGCCGCCGATCTCAGCGCCCGACGCTTCGTGTTCGCCAACGCCGCGGCGCGGGAATTGCTGCGCATCCAGCGGCCGGAAGGTCCCCTGACCACCGCGGTGCGCGCGCCGGAGGTCCTGGCGGCGGTCGACGAGGCGCTGTTCCGCGCCGCGCCAGCGGAGGCGATGTACGACTCCGGGGGCGCCCAGGGCCGCCTCTGGCGCGCCAGCGCCCTGCCCCTGGCCGCGGCCGGCGAAGGCGCCGGGCCCCCGGCCCTACCCCTGGCCCTCATCGCCTTCCGCGACGAAACCGAATTTCGCCGCAGCGAGCGCACCCGCGCCGACTTCCTGGCCAACGCCAGCCACGAGCTGCGCACGCCCCTGGCCTCCCTGGCCGGTTTCATCGAAACCCTGCGTGGCCATGCCAGGGACGATGCGGCGGCGCGCGAGAAGTTCCTGGCCATCATGCATGTCCAGGCACAGCGCATGCGGCGCCTGATCGACGATCTGATGAGCCTGTCGCGCATCGAACTGGGCGAGCACATTCCCCCCTCGGGCGAAGTGGACGTGGGCGTCGCGGTCATCGACGTGCTGGACGCCCTGGGGCCCATGGCCGCCGAGCGCGGTGTGGCGTTCGCCTCCGACCTGCCGGTCTTCGGCGCGGCGCTCGTCACCGGCGACCGCGACCAGATCCTGCAGGTGATCCAGAACCTGGCCGAGAACGCTTTGAAGTACACGCCGCCCGGCGGGACCGTGGCCGTGGACGTCACCGCCGGCCTCGACGCCGAGGCCGCCGCGGCGCCGGTCTCGGCCCTCGCCGCCCACCGCTCCCTGCTCGTCCCCGATCGCGGCGCCCCCGACGGCGGTGAACGGCGTTATGTTTCCTTGAAGGTCCGCGACGCCGGCGCCGGCATAGCCCGCGCCCACCTGCCGCGCCTCACCGAACGCTTCTATCGCGTCGAGGGCCAGAAAAGCGGCGGCGACGCCGGAACGGGCCTGGGGCTTGCCATCGTCAAGCACATTGTCAACCGTCACCGCGGCGGTCTCACGGTCGAAAGCGCCGAGGGTCAGGGGGCGATCTTCACCGCCTATCTGCCCATGGCCGGCGCGGCGGGAAAGGCGTCCGGTCCCTCAGAAAGGTCGGGGTGACGGGGGCTCTCTGGCAACGCCGTCGCGCCCGTTGGTCCCCGGATGGTCCACGGCGACGACCACATAGCCGGCCCGGGCCAGCGGCGCGCCCAGCCGGGTCATCTGCCGCGCCACCCCGCCAAATCCGTGCGAGACCAGGATGAGCGGATGGCGCGCGGCGTCGGCGAACGGCGCGTCGGCGGCCACGCGCCCGGCGATGAAGACCGGATCGGCCGGCGGCCCGATGTCGACATCATGCTCTGGCAGGCAAGAGCGAGCCGCCTTGACGCCCCGCGCCGCTTGGGGCCACAGCGGCGGCCATGAACATCCTCATCGTCGGCTCGGGCGGGCGCGAGCACGCTCTGGCTTGGAAGGCCGCCGCCTCGCCGCTGGTGAAGCGCCTAGTCTGCGCGCCCGGCAATCCAGGCATGGCGAAGCTGGCCGAGATTCGCGCCGTCGGGGCCGCCGATGTGGCCGGCCAGGTCGCCCTGGCTCGGGAAATCGGCGCCGACCTGGTCGTCGTGGGGCCGGAGACGGCCATCGCGGCGGGCCTCGCCGACGCCCTGGCGGTCTCCGACATCGCCTGTTTCGGACCCACCGCCGCCGCCGGACGCCTGGAGTCTTCCAAGGCCTTCGCCAAAGCGTTCGCCCAGCGCCATGGCCTGCCCACCGGCCGCTTCGCGGTTTTCGACGCCGCCGCCCCGGCCAAGGCCGCTCTCGCGCGCTTCGCGGCGCCCTTCGTCGTCAAGGCCGACGGCCTGGCGGCGGGCAAGGGCGTGGTCATCGCGCCGACTTTGCCCGAGGCCGAGGCGGCCATCGACGACGCCTTGGGCGGTCGGTTCGGCGCCGCCGGCGCGCGGGTGGTAATCGAGGAATTCCTCGCCGGCGAGATCGGCTCCTTTTTCGCCCTGTGTGATGGCGAGACGAGCCTCATGTTCGGGGCCGCCCAGGATCACAAGCGCGCCTTCGACGGCGAGAAGGGTCCCAACACCGGAGGCATGGGCGCTTACGCCCCCGCGCCGGCCCTCTCGGCCGAGGTCATGGAGGCGACCCGCGCGCGCCTCATCGACCCGGCCTTCGCCGGCATCGCCGCCGAGGGCGCGCCCTATCGCGGCGTGCTCTTTTGCGAAACGATGGTCACGCCCGAGGGCCCCAAGCTAATCGAGTTCAACGTCCGCTTCGGCGATCCGGAGTGCCAGGTGCTGATGCTGCGCCTGCACAGCGACATCATTCCCTATCTGCTGGCGGCCGCCACCGGCGCCCTGGCGGGCATGGCGGCGCCCCTCTGGCGGGCCGAGGCGGTGATCTGCGTCGTTCTGGCGGCGCGCGGCTATCCGGGAGGCGCGGAGAGCGGCGCGGTCATCGCCGGGGCGGAGACGGACTTGGGCGATGATGTGGTGGTCTTCCACGCCGGCACGGCGCGACGCGAAGACGGCGCCCTCATCGCCTCCGGCGGCAGGGTGTTGAACGTCTGCGCGCGCGGGGCGAGCCTCGAGGAGGCCGCGAGCCGGGCCTACGCGGCGATCGCGGCGATCGACCTGCCGGGCGGCTTTTGCCGCCGGGACATCGGCTGGCGGGCGCTAGGCGCCCGTATTCCCACCGCCGGCTGATCGGCTGGACGCCTATTTTACCACCAAGGACACCAAGGCGGGCGCGAAGCGGCGGATATCCAGGTCCGCGCGAAGGGCCATAGTCTCTTCGTCGTGTCCTTCGTGGGTGAATATTTTTTGCCCCTGGCGGCCACGGCCTGACCGATTGAAATGACGGGCGTCAGCTCGCTACACTGTCCGATCTGGAAGACAGCGACGAGGAAGCGCCATGGCCGACGACCACGCAGAGGCCGAACGGCTCCGCGAGGCCCAGAACACCGGCGTCAAGCCGGTGGCCGACAGCCATCGCTTCGACGAGAAGCGGCTGGCCGACTGGATGGCGGCCAATGTCGACGGCTTCGCCGGCCCCCTCGAAGTGCGCCAGTTCAAAGGGGGCCAGTCCAACCCCACCTACCGCCTCTCGACGCCCTCGCATCGCTACGTCATGCGCCGCAAGCCGCCGGGCAAGCTGCTGCCCTCCGCCCACGCGGTGGACCGCGAGTTTAGGGTGATCTCGGCCCTCCATCCCACCGGCTTCCCCGTTCCCAGGCCCTATGGTCTTTGTACAGATGAAGGCGTCATCGGCACCATGTTCTACGTCATGGACATGGTGGAGGGGCGGATCTTCTGGGACCAATCCCTGCCGGGACACACGCCCGCCGAGCGCCACGCCATCCATATGGCCGCGCTGAAGACCCTCGCGGATCTTCACAACACGGACTACGAGGCCATCGGCCTGGCCGATTTCGGCCGACCGGGCAATTACATGGCCCGCCAGATCGCCCGCTGGACCAAGCAGTACAAGGCCTCCGAGACCCGCCGGCTGGAGACCGTCGAGCGCCTGATCGACTGGCTGCCGCGCACCGTTCCCGAGGACGACCAGACCACCATCGTCCACGCCGACTATCGGCTCGACAACATGGTCATCCACCCCACCGAGGCGCGCGTGGCGGCGGTGCTCGACTGGGAGCTGGCGACCCTCGGCAACCCCCTGGCCGACTTCACCTATGTGCTGATGCAGTGGGTGAACGGGACGATCGCCGCCATCCCCGATCTCGAGGCGCTGGGCATCCCGACCATGAAGGAGTACGTGGCCGAATACTGCCGCCTCACCGGCCGCGCGGGCCTGCCCGATCTCGACTGGTATTTCGCCTACAACGCCTTTCGCCTGTGCGGCATCATCCAAGGCATCGTCGGGCGCGCCCGCGACGGCACCGCCAACAGTCCCCAGGCCGCCGCCATGGAAGCGCGGGTCCCGTTGCTGGGCGAGGCGGCGTGGAAGTTCGCGGTGAAGGCGGGCGCCTAGGGACTCTTCACGGTCCGATCAGCCGCCGCGCCGCCGCTTCGTCCTCGAACCGCGCCCTTACCGGCCAGGAGAACACTCGCGCGCGCCACGCCGGCGAAAGCTTGACCCAGTCCTTTTCGCTGGTGATTAGTCCCGCCCCCAGGGCGCGGGCGCGCGCCGCCAGCGAGGCGAGCGCGGCTTCGCTCGGCATGGCGTGGTCGGGCAGGCCGGCGAACCCGACGAGATCGCAGCCGGCCGCCCTCAGCGCCCGCTCCATCTTCCACGGCTTTCCGATGGCGGCGAAGGCGACCTGAGGTCCGGCGGGGAGCGGCGCGGCGCCTTCCAGGCGGGCGATGAGCACCGGCTTGCCGGCCAAGAGCGCGAGCAGCCGCGGGTCGGCGGCGCAAATATCGGCGGGAAGCAGGACAACCACGGCGCCGGCGCGGGCGAGACCGGCTTTTAAAGGTTCGCGCATGGGGCCGGCCGGAACGACGCCGCCATCGCCAAACGGCCATTCGCCCTCCCGCGTCTCGCCGTCCACGACAACGAGTGAGAGCGTCTTCTTCACATCGGGGTTCTGATGGCCGTCGTCCATGATGAGGATTTCAGCGCCGCCATGCGCGGCGGCCTTGGCGCCGGCGGCGCGGTCACGAGCGACCCAGACCGTCGCGCATTGGGCCATCATCAGCGCCTCGTCGCCCACCTCGGCGGCGCGATGCGAGACGGGCTCGACGCGCAGGGGACCTCGCAGCCGGCCGCCGTGGCCGCGGGTCAGGATATGCCCCTCCCGTCCGGCGCCCGCCGCGAGCCGCGCCAGTTCTTGCGCCACCGGCGTCTTGCCGCTCCCGCCAAGCGTGAGGTTCCCCACGCAGATCACCGGTATGCCCGGATCGGTCGCGGCGCCTCGCGCCAGGCGCCGCGCCGTCGCCCAGGCCCACGGCCACGAGAGTGGGGTGAGCAGGGCGCGGAGCGTCGCCGGCCCCGCCCCGCCGCCGCGCCTATACCACCAGCGGGGCGTGGCGATGTTCACGGGCCGATGAGCGCCAGCACGCGGGCGGTGGTCTCGCGCGCCTCGGCGTCCAGCGCCGCCACATGGGCGCGCGCCTTGCCGGCCATCGCGGCCAGAGCGGCCGGCGCTTCGAGGAGATCACGGAAGTACCGATCGAGTTCGCCAGGCGCCGCGACGCGGGCGCTCGCGCCTTCGGCCTCGAGGGCGCCGTAGAGGGGCCAGTTCTCCGTGTGCGGGCCGACCACGAAGGCGCAGCCAAGTCTTGCGGGTTCAAGGGGATTGTGGCCGCCGACGCCCGGAACGAGACTGCCGCCCAGAACGGCCAAGCCCGCCAGCCGATACCACAGCCCAAGTTCGCCGACGGTGTCCGCCACATAGACCTCAGCCGCGCCCAACCAGTCCGCCCCCGCGCTCCGGCGCGGCGCCGCGAACCCCAGTCCCGTCGCCAGGCGTTCGATCTCGACGCCCCGATCCACGTGGCGTGGCGCGACGATGAGCAGAGGCTTGAACCTTTCATCCTTGGTGATTTGCGCGAACCGTTCGAGGATGAGCGTCTCTTCGCCGTCGTGGGTGCTGGCGGCGAGGATGACCGGCCGGCCGCCGATCGCGGCGCGCAGCCTCGCCAGTTCGCCTTCATCGACCGGCAGGGGCTGGGCGGCGAGCTTCATGTCCGCCACCCCATCGACGCGGGCCCCCAGCGCGCGAAGGCCATCGGCGGCGTCGCGGTCGCGGGCCAGGACGAGGTCGAAGGCCCCGAAGAGGGCGCCGGCGGCGCGCGGCGCGCGGCGCCATCGCCTCAGGCTGGCCGGGGAAAGCCGGGCCGAGACCAGGGCCAGCCGGGCGCCCCTCGCCTTGGCGCCCAGGATGAGATTGGGCCAAAGCTCGCTTTCGGCGATCACCACGAGATCCGCTCGCCAGTGACCCAGGAACCTGGCCACCGCGCCGGGCGTATCCACCGGGGCGTACTGGTGGAGCGCGCCGGCCGGCAAGCGCTCGGCAAGCAGTTCGGCCGCCGCGCGCGTGCCGCTGGTGACCAGCACGGTCACCGCCGGCCGCTCGGCGCGCAGGCGGTCCGCCAGGGCCAGCAGGGAAAGGCTCTCGCCCACGCTCGCGCCGTGCAGCCAGGCCAGGCGCCCTTCCGGCCGGGCCAGGCTCGCGCGTCCGAGCCGTTCGCCCAGGCGCGAAGCATCCTCCTTGCCGGCCTGAGCTCGGGCGCGCAGCAAGGCGGGCGCCAAGGGCGAGAGGGCGCGCGCGGCGAGGGCGTAGATTGACAAGCTCAGGGGGCGCCTGCTCAAGGCCGCCGCCCCGCCAGCAAGGCCTCGGCGCGGGCCTGGCCGGTCCTCATCCGGTCCTGCCAGTCGGCGCGCGCCGCCTCCAGGGCCGCCCCGTCGGCGTCCGCGGCGACCCTCAAAGGTCCTTCCAGCACTACTTGGCCGCGGGCGAAGGGCAAGGGGATGGACGTCCTGTCCCAGCTGCCGAGCGTCACGGCCGGGCGCGCCGCCAAGCTCATCAGGAAGACCGAGCGCTGCGAGGCGCACGCCAGCTGGACCGGCCCCAAGGGCAGGGTCTCGCGGGGGCCACGCGGTCCATCGGGGGTCAGGATCATCACCCCGCCGGCCTTCAGGAACGACAGCGCCTGGCGAAAAGCGCTCGCGCCGCCCTTGGCGGTCTTGCCTTCGCCGCGGCCCGCCGAGCCCCGGATGGGCGGTATCTTGAGCCGCTGGGCGGCCAGGGCGATAAACTCGCCGTCGCGCGACAGGGAAATCATCACCTGCCGGGGCTTCTCCGCCAGCAGCGAACGACAGGCCATACCCTGGGCGATCCGCCCATGCCAGAAGAGGGCGATCAGGCCCTCCGGCGAGGCCATGGCCAGGTCGACGGTGGCGCGGCCCTCGATGCTCCAGCGCAGGGTGGCGATGATCGTCTCCACGTAGGCGGCGACCAGCCAGGCCAGCAGCGACTGCACCCACCGCGCCCGCAGCAGGCGTTTCACGCGGCGGATCCGTTCTCGGGTACATGTTCGAGATCCTGGCTCCGCGCCAGACGGGCGTAGAGGCCGGCCTGATCCATCAGCGCCGCGTGGGCGCCCACCTCCACCACAGCGCCTTGGTCCAGGACATAGATGCGGTCGGCGCCGCGCACCGTGGACAGGCGATGGGCGATGATCAGGGTGGTGCGGCCGGCCATCAGCCGGGCCAGCGCCGCCCGCACCTGGGCTTCGCTCTCGGCGTCCAGCGCGCTGGTGGCTTCGTCCAGCAGAAGGATGGGCGCGTCCTTGAGGAAGGCTCTAGCGATGGCGATGCGCTGGCGCTGGCCGCCGGAAAGTCGCACACCCGCCTCCCCCACCACCGTCCCATAGCCCCGAGGCAGGGCGGCGATGAACTCATGGGCCGCCGCCGCCCGCGCCGCCGCCTCGATCTGCGCGGCGCCCGCCCCTTCCCTTGCGTAGGCGATGTTGGCGCCGATGGTGTCGTCGAACAGGAAGGGCTCCTGGGTCACCAGGGCGATCTGGGAGCGAAGCGAGGCCAGGGCCACGTCGCGCACGTCGACGCCGTCGATGGTGAGACGCCCCGCCGTCACGTCATAGAACCGGGGAATGAGATTGAGGACGGTGGTCTTGCCCGCGCCCGACGGCCCCACTAGGGCGACGATCTCGCCGCGCCGCGCCTCCAGTGACACGTTCTCCAGCACCGGCGCATCCTCGCCATAGGAGAAGGATACGCCCTCCAGCGCGATGGTCGCCTCCCCGTGGGCCAGCGGCGCACCGCCGGGCGCGTCGCGGATCTCCGCCTCCACGTCGAGGGCGCTGAACAGCCGCCGGCCGGCGATCAGACCTTGAGAGAGGACGGTGAGCAGATTGGAGACCTGGCGCAGGGCCTGGCCGGCGGTCAGCAAGGCGGCGAAGAAGGCGGTGAACGCCCCGACGTTGGGGCGCCCGGCGGTCGCCTGCCAGCCTTCATAGGCCAGCACCGCGGCGACCACGAACATGGTCAGCGTCTCCGACACCGGGGCCGCCGCCGCCCGGGCGTTGTCGCCGCTGAGGATATGGCGCTGGCGCTCGGCGATCACCGCCGCCACCCGGCCCTCTTCGTAGGCCTCGCGGTTCTCCATCTTCACCACCCTGACCCCGTCGAGGCCCTCCATGATTGCGGTGGAAAGGCTGGAGGTGGCCTCCATCGCCCCACTGGCGGCCTTGGTGGCGCGACGAAGGAACCGGCGCAGGGCCAGCGCCACGACCGGCGCGGCCAGGAGCACGAAGAGGCCCAGCTTCCAGTCGGTTTCGGCCATGACCACGCCGGCGGCGAGAAGGGTCAGGGCCTGCTGGATGAAGTTCACCAAGCCGCTGGTGGCCGCCTCGCGGATGAGGCCGGCGTCGTACAGCACCGAGGAGACGAAACCGCCGGTGTGCGAGGCGCGCAGGCGGGCGAGGTCGGCCCGCACCAGCTTGCCGAACAGCTCCAGCTGGATGTCGCCGACGATGCCGTTGCCGATGACATTGACCAGGGTGGCCTGCAGCACCTGCGCGATCCCTCGCCCCAGCGCCAGGGCGACGATGATCAGCGGGATCGTCCGCAGGGCGCCCGCCTTGGGGCGCACGATGAGGTCGTTCACCGCCGGCTGCAGGATGCCGAGCAGCAATCCCGAAAGGCCCGCGAAGATCGCCGCGCACAGGATCGACACGGCCAGTCCCCGCCAGCGGGGGGCCAGATAGCGCGACGCCAGCCGCGCGACGATGTCGCGGCCGCCAAGCGTCGTGGGAGCGGCGCCGGTCATGGGCCGCGAGGCGTCGAACGGGAAGGCGCGGGTGTCAAGGCATGAGCGCGCGCGCCCACCGCCTGGCTACTTCTTCAGGAACCCGCCGTACTTGGCCGTGAAGCGCGACACCCTGCCGCCGCGGTCGAGCAGGTGCTGGTTGCCGCCGGTCCAGGCCGGATGGGTCTTGGGATCGATGTCCAGGTTGAGGCTCGCCCCCGCCTTGCCGTAGGTGGAACGGGTCTGATAGGTCGTGCCGTCGGTCATCGTCACGGTGATGAAGTGATAGTCGGGATGGGTGTCTTGTTTCATGGCGAACTCAAACCGACCTGATCGCAAGTGCAAAACCCGCCGAAGGGCGGGCGGCGTCGGACGCGCGCCTATACACGAGCCGCGCGCTCAAAGGCAAGGGTCGGCCCCCGCATGAGAGGCCCCGTCACCGCCGCTGTCGCCGGCCGGGCCGGACGGCGCGACATCCGGCCGCTTGGGCGCTTGGCGCCTTTCCTCGCCGCCCATTGGGGCGACGCGGCCTGGTCGCTGGTCTTCCTGCTCGTCTCCACTGGCGCCACCCTCGGCCTTTCCGGCGCCGCCCGCCTGGTGGTGGACAAGGGGTTTTCCGCCGCCGGCGCCGCAGCCCTCGACCAGACCTTCGCCATCCTGATCGGCGTGGCCGGCGTCCTGGCCGTGGCGACCGCCGGGCGCTTCTACTTCATCAGCAAGCTGGGCGAGCGGGTGGTCGCCGACCTGCGCGCCACGCTCTACCGCCATGTGCTCACCCTCGATCAGGGCTATTTCCTCGAGGTCCGCACCGGCGAGGTGCTCTCGCGGCTGACCACGGACATGACCATTGTCGAGAGCATGGTCGGCGCGTCCGCCTCGGTCGCCCTGCGCAACCTGCTGACGCTCGCCGGCGCGGTGGCGGTGCTGATCTTCGTCAGTCCCGGGCTTACCCTCTACGTCGCCCTGCTGGCCCCGGTGATCCTCGCGCCCCTCTTCCTGTTCGGCCGGCGGGTGCGCCGCCTTTCTGTCCACGCCCAGGAGCGCTTCGCCGATGCGGTGGGCTACGCCGGCGAGACCCTGGACGCCCTGGACACCCTCCAGGCCTTCGGTCGCGAGAAGAGCGCCGGCGATCGTTTCGCCCGTGCGGTCGAAGCCGCCTTTCGCGCTTCGCTGGCCCGCATCCGCGCCCGCACGGCGATGACCGGCCTGGTCATCGCCCTGGTCTTCGGGGGGGTAGCGACGATCTTCTGGCTGGGCGCCCATGCGGTGGTGACCGGGGCGATGACCGGCGGCGCGCTGCTGCAATTCGCCATACTCGCCGTCCTCGCCGCCGGATCGGTTGGGGCGCTGGGCGAAGTGTGGGGCGATGTCCAGAAGGCGGCCGGGGCGATGGACCGGATCGCCGGCCTGCTGAACGAGAAGGCGGCCATCGCCGCGCCGCCCGCGCCCACGCCGCTGCCCAAGCCGCCGCGCGGCGAGATTGCCTTCGAGAACGTGGTGTTCGCCTACCCGGGCCGCCCCGACCTGCCGGCCCTCGACGGCTTCGACCTGACCGTCCGGTCCGGGGAGCGCGTCGCCCTGGTCGGGCCCTCCGGGGCCGGCAAGACCACCGTCTTTCGCCTGGCCCTGCGGTTCTACGACCCGCAATCGGGCGCGGTCAGCATCGATGGCGTGGACGTGCGGGCGGCCGATCCGGCGCAAGTCCGCGGGCGGATCGCGCTGGTCGCCCAGGACGCGCCGCTCTTTTCCGGCTCGGCGCTGGAGAACCTTAGGATTGGCCGCGAGGAGGCGACGCCGCGGGCTCTCATCGCCGCCGCCCGCGCCGCCGAGGCGCAAGGCTTCATCGACGCCTTGCCGCTGGGCTTCGAGACTCCGCTCGGCCAACGCGGCAAGACCCTCTCGGGCGGTGAGCGCCAGCGCCTGGCCATCGCCCGCGCCCTCGTCCGCGACGCGCCCATCCTGCTCCTGGACGAAGCCACCAGCGCGCTGGACGCCGAGAACGAGCGCCTAGTTCAGCGCGCCCTGCACGACGCCATGAGCGGGCGCACCACCCTGGTCATCGCCCACCGTCTGGCCACCGTGCTGAAAGCCGACCGCATCGTGGTCATGGAGGCCGGCAAGGCGGTGGAGAGCGGAACCCACGCCGAGCTTTCCGCCAGAGGCGGTCTCTACGCCCGCCTGGCGCGGCTCCAGTTCGGCATGGAGGCGGCTTAGCGGCGAACGGCCTACGCCATCGCGGCGCGCTCGCCTCTCTCAGCCTTCGCCCGGCTCGGCCAGATCGCGGCCGCGGGCAAAGAGTTCCGAGGGTCACTCGCGAGATGTGTGCATACGCGGGGGCGAGGGTTCACCGTGGCGGTGGCGAGGGGTTGGCCAATTCCAAACGGACTCTCAGCCCCGACCCGTCAGGCCGCCACGGCCCGCGCCGCCGCCTTGTCTCGATACGACGCGCCTTCGTGGTTGAGCAGCCAGCGCTTGCGGTCGAGGCCGCCGCCGTAGCCGGTGAGCGAGCCGTCGGCGCCGATCACCCGGTGGCAGGGGACGACCACCCCGACCGGATTGGACCCGTTGGCCAGGCCCACGGCGCGCACGGCGGTGGGCCGGCCGATCGCCGCGGCGAGCTCGCCGTAGCTCATTGTCCGCCCTGCCGGAATGTCGGCCAGCGCGCGCCAGACGGTCTGTTGGAAGGGAGTCCCGGCCGTCCGCCAGGGGATCTGGGCCAAGGCGTCGATCCGGCCGGCGAAATAAGCTCTCACCGCCTCGATCACGCCGGCCGGCGCCGTGCCGGGACCCAGCGGAACCGCGCCATAGGTGCGGCTCATCAGGCGGCGCAGGCGCGCCTCGTGATCGGACCAGTCGAAGGCGCGCAGGAAACCGTCGTCGTCGGTGACCAGCAGGGCCTGGCCGATGGGCGTTTGCAGGCGGGTAAGGATGAGGCGTTCAGGCGGCTTGTCGGTCATCGGGCATCTCCGGTTGCAGGCGGGAGGGCAGGGCGGGCGCGGCCCACAGGTGCAGGGCGGCGTAGGCGCGCCAGGGGCGCCAGGGTTCGGCCCGGGCGAGCAGTTCGGCCGGCGTGGGGCGCCGCCCGTCCGGGCCGGCCAGGGCCCGCATCAGGCCGACGTCGGCGGCGGGAAAGGCGTCCGGCTCGCGCAGTTCGCGCATGGCGATGTACTGCGCCGTCCACTCGCCGATCCCCGGCAGGGATTTCAGTCTGGCGATCGCCTCGGCGAGGCTCCGCCTGGGCCCGAAGATGGCCGGATCGGCCTCCACCGCCCCGGCCAGCGACGACAGGGCCGCGATCCTCGCCCTGGGCATGGGAAGTAAGGAGAGGTCGGCGCCCGCCAGCCGCCGCGCCGAGGGGAAGACATGGGTGAGGCCAGGGACAGCGCCGGCGAGCTCGGTGGGCAGCACCTCGCCGAATTCGCGCACCAGCCGGCCGGCCAGGGCGGTGGCGGCGGCCACGCTGATCTGCTGGCCGAGGATGGCCCGCACGGCCAGTTCGAAGCCGTCCCAGGCGCCGGGCACCCTCAGTCCCGGCCGCGCCGCCACCAGCGGGGCCAGCAGCGCATCCTGGCGCAGGCACTCGCCGATGGCCTGGGGATCGGCGGCCAGGTCGAAGACGCGGCGGACCCTGGCGATGATGGTCGGCAAGGCGGCCAGGCGGCCGAACCGGATGGCCACGGCGAGGCGGTCGCCGGCTGCGGCCTCCACCGTGAGGACGCCCTTCTCTTCGCCCACCGCGATGGTTCGCGCATAGCGGCCGGGAGAAACGCTCTCCACTCCGGCGATGGCCCGCGCCGCCAGAAATCCGATCAGCCCTTGCCAATCGTAGGGGGGACGATAGGGCAAGGTGATGGCCAGCCACCCGCCGGTCTCGAGAGACCGCGCCTCGCCCTGGGTG
>Ga0182024_10010806_pt1 | contig 18520 bp, 10 predicted proteins | sample P32metaG_FD_120480 | JGI IMG/M metagenome (GOLD analysis project Ga0182024, IMG submission 120480) | Permafrost microbial communities from Stordalen Mire, Sweden - P3-2 metaG (Illumina Assembly) | ecosystem: Environmental > Terrestrial > Soil > Wetlands > Permafrost | place: Sweden: Stordalen... | reverse complement strand
CGTTTACTTCGGCAGATATCGAGTCTCCAGCAACCTCGTCTGGCGGTGCGTTAGCGACGGGCTCGTTTACTTCGGCAGATATCGAGTCTCCAGCAACCTGGTCTGGCGGTGCGTTAGCGACGAGCTCGTTTACCTCGGCAGATATCGAGTCTCCAGCAACCTCGGCTGGCGGTGCGTTAGCGACGGGCTCGTTTACTTCGGCAGATATCGAGTCCGCAGCAACCTGGTCTGGCGGTGCGTTAGCGACGAGCTCGTTTACCTCGGCAGATATCGAGTCCGCAGCAACCTCGGCTGGCGGTGCGTTAGCGATGGGCTCGTTTACTTCGGCAGATATCGAGTCCGCAGCAACCTGGTCTGGCGGTGCATTAGCGACGGGCTCGTCGGCAACTCTATCGAGTGCTTCACCGGCAGTGATCGGATCGGTTGCGCCTTCGACAACGGGCTGGAGGGCTGGCTCGGTTTCGTTTACTTCGGTAATTATCGAGTCCGCAACCTCGTCTGGCGGTGCGTTCACGGCTGGCTCGTCGGCAACTTCTTCTGACGTTGCCGCGCCTATGCCTGGCTCGGCGGACTCTGGCGCTGCGTCAAAAGTGAGGGGCTCGGTCGCGATGGCCTCTGGTGCTGCGGCAATATCGGCATCGATTTGCTGCAGTGCTGTGAATTCAGCAGGCTCAACAGATACCGGCGTCTGTTCGATAGGAGGATCTGTCGCACCTTCGCTCGACTCAAGCTGGCTGAGAAGGTCGTCCATCGACCAATCCAGCTTCTTCTTTGTCGCTTTCTTCGAAGTTTGGCTTGGCTTGTCCAGCGGCTGAGACCCAGGCTTCCCCAGTTTTCTGAACTTTGCAGTATCCTTCTTCAGTGACATCGAAACTCCCACGATGAATCTTTCACAGCACCGCTGTTTGCTCCTCTATCGTCTATGTCAGCCACTTCCTGATTAGTTCCACAAAAACGGCTGTGAGTAACATTGACCGGCTCATAATGCTTAGGACCGCTGCCGGGAGCCTGCTGTTAATAGTTCAACGCAGATTCAGTGCCTGGAAATGTACAGTATCATGTTAAATTGAGAGTGGTACAGCCTGACTTTGCGTGTTGTTGGGAAGGCACCGTTGCGCGCCAAGGTCTAGGGCAGGATGTGTTTCCCCATTCGCCAACCTACCACGGCAACACCTTTTCTTTTGACTGACGACAACTGCCGCAACCGCCCGTCAAGCAGAGAGGATAACGAACGCTGATGTCTAGTTACGTTCCCCATATTTATATTTTCGGTAAGGGTAAAGTAAACGTTAGGCAGCTTGTCATTTTTAACTGCCGATTGACGCACGCTGATGCCGCAGTTGAAGTGTCGCGTGTCTTCCGTGAAGGAGAACCGAACACATTCCGGTTGGAGACCTCGAACATGCACGCAGCTATCTCTTACGGCACGAAAACGCTGCATTTGAACGACATTTTTCTTTCATCCGAATTCGGGCTCAGTCTCAAATTCAAAGATGAAGCCGAAGCTTTCTCCTCTGTGAAAGATCAACCGGCCCAAGAGTTCATGGAGATCACCACAACCGGCGGAAAAGAAATACGTCTGGTCAGTTTCGTGGAAGCGAGCCCGATCAAATGACAACTGAAAAGAAGCAAAAACCTCCATTCGAGCCTCCGGAAATTATTCCGGATCAGCTAGTTGTGCCCGACAACACGATATTTCTCATTCCCGATGACAATGCCTTCAGCAACCCGCCGCATATCGTCAAGGCTGGTAAAACCCGCGATTGGTGGCCGCCCTTCTTCTACAATTGTTTACCGATCGTGTTCGGCAACCAGCATGGTTTCCTCATGCTGGCCACTTACGATTTCGTCGTCCGGTGGGACGGTGACCTTGATATAACGGGCGTCTTGATACATCCGCTCGAGCCAATTCCGTTTTTAAACTTCATCATGCTCGACTCTCACTTCGGCAGTGGAATTTTAACCGTTCAATCAAGATACTCATTTCGCACGCCACGCGGCGTCAACATGATCGTGAAAGAGCCGCCGAACTATCCCGTTCATGGACTCTCATGGCTGAATGCGGTCGTTGAAACCGACAACCTGCGTCGTGACTTCACTTTCAACATAAAAATCACGCAGCCGCACATGGATATTTACATTGCCAAAGGCACTCCGCTTGGCTGTATATTGCCGTACCCGCGCTATTTCCTAGATCGCTACAAAATCGAAGAGCTGACTGAACCGGTTCGGAGAAATGAAGAACAACAAACGGCGCGGTATTTCGGTAAAGAGCGCAACGACCACGACGAAGGACAGCCTCGCAAGCGGTACATGGAAGGAATTGACATTTATAACTTAAAGTTCGAAGAGCATCAAAAATCACTGGACATGGGTGCGTGGTGGAACTCAGAACGGAGTTCGACCGACGGGAAAGATAAAGCGGCGGCAGTTGTTGCCGATGTCCATGCGGAGCAGCGATTCCAAGGACAACATGAAATGAAAGCGAATGAAGAAGAAGCTGTAAAACGCTGCCCAATACATTTTGCGCTGCCGAAATCAGGAGAAGCACAGGCGCTGGCGTCGGCCAAACAAGACAACCTCGCAAGTGTCGGTAATCAAAACGAGAGTCAAAATAAAAAACCGTGGTGGGCCTTCTGGAAGGGAGATCCGCATCCCTCTAACGGAGAACCAAACGCACACAGCAGCAGCAATACCTCCACTACCCCGGTATCTAATGCAGGGCCGCAGGCTGAAGAGGAGGATTGGGAGGAAGAAGAAGATAGCGGTCCTCTGGACATTTTGCAGACTGGTGGTTCCATTACCGTATCGGCTGCCTATCCCACAAGCACCGACCAATTTAGCGAGATCGTCGAGCTAAATGCCGACTTGCCTGATAATACGGTCACACTTTTTCTGCCGCCAAATTATGACAAGACTCTCCTTCCAGTCAAAGCAGACAGGCTGCGGCACTGGTGGGAGCAAGATAACAAAACGCGAGATCATGCGCGTTTCTGCCTGCCTTTGACGATGGCGGCCGGGGTGGGTTGGTATATTCTGTCACCGGCTACATTCACTGTCGAATGGGACGGCGACGATGAGCACGATGCTACGGTCGAGGTGATCGACGCATCATCGCATGCGATAGTCGATACTCACTCGGCGCACGGAAGTTTTACGGTCCAGGCTCAATTCGTCCCGCGCACTAAGCGTCCAGGCGATTACGTTTATGTAAAGGGCGTTGCCAACCAATATAGACTGTCCTACTACCCTCTCGAGGCAATGATCGAAGCATGGTGGAATCCTGGCAATTTCGGACTGGTTTGCATGCTTTCGAGAGCTGGTAAATTCACCATCAAAAAGGGCGATCCGATAGCGCAAATGCTTGTCGTAAATTCGCAACAGGCTCTCTATGAACTGGGCACCAGAGATGGTTATCCTCCGCATTGGCAGGAATGGGACAAGAAGCGACGGGATCCATCCTACAACGGACGCGGCTTGGACTATTTCAAAGGGTTGTGGCCCGACGGCAAGCAGGTATGCCCGCATTTCAAGAATTGGTCGAAACAAGACAGCCCCGAGAATCTTGTTCCTAATGAGGCGTCCGGAGATACTGCGTATCCCTTGTTTGACCAAAAGACAGATGGTCCTTTGCTGGAGAGCGCAAAGACAATCGAAGTAGATACAGACGCGGGCAAAATCCATTTAATTTTGGATCCTGAACTTGCTCCGATTACCGCCACCCAACTCTTCAAACTTCTGCGGAGCGGGGTGTTCAACGGCACACCGTTCGTTCGACATGAACCCGGCTTCCTAGTGCAGACCGCCGTGGCCGAAGAAAAAGCAGGCGGTTATACATTGATGACAGCAAAAGCTAAATCTCTTTTGCGGCGACTGCCTCTCGAGATCGAAGCACAGACTAGAGGCGATGTCCTGCACAAAAAATGGGTGATTGGGATGGGCCGGGGAGACGAAGTCAACTCAGAGGCAGTCACGTCTTTCTCCATTTTTCTTGGTGATGCTCCGCATCTCAACGGAAAATACACGATCTTCGGAAGAATTGTGCCGGACACGGTCACCATAGCCACCCTCGACCGCATAAGCTCGAAATTTCCCACTCACACTGTAATTAAGAGTGCCAGAGAGATCTGACCGGCAGAGGCATGCTGCCAGCGACTCCGAGCGACTTAATCGCCGTATTGTCTGATCCATTTGGTGGCAACCCACTTCTCGCCAGCCTTTACTGGAGTTGATCCGTGTCGAGAAAGCCGATCGATGTTGCCGTCGCTCAAGACATTGTAGAAAATCAATATTGAGCCTTTTACGGGCGGGAATTCGAAACCAACTTTCGGAAAGATAGTCTCTCCGCCGGACTGAACGGTGTTCAGATAAAGCAATAAGGTGAGGAAACGCTGGCCGCGTTCCTTTAGAGTTGCCGCGACTCCGGGCAGCGCCGGGTCGAAAAAATCATCGTGCGCTCCATATTCCTGTCCCACCTGGTAGCGTAAAACGTTGAATTGATCCCCGTGACGGGCCGGTAAGCAGATCAAATCCTCGATTCTTTTTTCTATGGTGGCGACAACCTCATCGCAGCCGAGTTTTAAGAAGCAAGATTTGCTCGTACGGTTATCGTTGACCAATTGCTCGCCAGTGTCAGCATCCACCGTGCTTGACTGCTTCAGGTTATCCTTCACCAAATTGATCATGTGCTCGCATTCCTTGTCGCCAAGAAACTTGTACACGACGAAAATCCGTGGCTCGCTACGCAGAGTGTGCAAGACGAGTCCGGGAGGCAGCTTGCCCGTGCCTACTGTTTCAAACATGCTTTTTGTTTCTGCCATTGATCGCCGTTTCCAATTTCCAAAGCACTTTCTTGTCTATTACCCTAATTTGCATTGCCCTAAAAGTTCATGTAAATAAGGGTTGTTCCTTTGGCAGTCTGAGGAATTTATCTTTGCCGGCTTCGATATCAGCTTAGTAGCCAGTATTCTCCAGTGTTCTGCCGAGTTAATTGTTCAAAGCACGAAGGCAAGGCGGCGCCCGAGGGTGGCTTATCCGAGGAGGGGCTGTGCAGCAAGCTGCTCGCCCGCTGCAGCAAGCTGCCCAGCCGAAGGGAAGCGAATAATGTGAAGATCATGAACGGGAGCGCTTCGGTAGCGCCATCACGCTTAGAGCAGCGCCAATAGCAACGCCTTCCCATGGTGCACGGTATCGACCTTCCATGATGTTGAATTGTTGAAACATCAATGAAAGCGTATACAGCCAGAAAATAATCAGTAATGCATTAACCGACCTCTTACGACACGACAAAAATATCGTTGCCAAAGTCAGTGGGAACCACAACCATCGCACCACGGCAAGAAGCTGGCTGCGTTCGGAAATGAGATCTTCTTGCGGCCACTGCGGGGCAAAGAAGAAGTAGGCAATATTCTCTGCGGTCATTCTCAACCGAGTCGGGAATGTCATTGCGACCTTTTGATAATAATTGGAAGGCGGCTGTGTGTAATCTATCGTGTCGTTGAAGGTGCCTGAGCGTGTTCCCGTCCAACTGCTGAATGGGAAGAACGTGGGAATGCCTACCGAAGGACTGACGAAATTGAGGTGATATTCATGGGGTCGGCTGAACCCATCTTTCGCTAAGAGCATCTTCAGTGTGATCTCGTGTACCCGGCCAGCACCTTCGAAACCGAGTCTGATGAAATCTCCTGGAGGCATTAGAACCACGGCATGCGACCTGGTATATATCTTGATTGGTCCTTGTAAATACATAAAAGAGAAGCAAACGAATACCGCAATCAGAATTAGCACTCTCCTTCTGGCAGGTTGCGCCGTTTTGCGCGCCAGGAGCCAGATCATCGAGCAGACTGCCAGAGGCATGACACTGGCCTTGATGCAAGAAGCGGCTCCCCAGGACAGGGCGGTGAAGATGTTGTGTTTAACATCTGGGTGGCGGCTCGTCTTCCACGTCAACCACAGAGCTAATGCCGTTGCAGGAAGCAATACAGTTTCCGGCATAAAATAGCTGTACAACATTATCCAAGCTGGAAGAATACTGATTAACGCATATCCGATCAGCGCTAATCGGCTGCTCGGCAGGCACTCTTTCAACCACAAGTACCAGGCAAAGGGCGTGAAGGTGCTCAACAGTCCACAGTAAAACGCGATCATAGGATCGGACCAGCGTGCCACACGAAGAATGCTGCCGAGACAGAACTGATATCCAACCGGGTCCAATATCGACATTGGTTGATCATCGTCGAGTATCAATGCCCCGCCAAAATGCCGGTCCATATCAGAAACGAGATGATGCATAGGGTTGTCATAAAATGGCACGGCCATATGTACACAGGCAGCCACGATTATGACAGCCCACAAAAGTACGTCCACGCGTTTTTCTATGAGGCTGCGTGCTCCGTTCATCCGACTCTATGGGCTCGCTACGAAACCGATCAGGCTGCCAAAACAGACCTCACTCGGTGTTGGGATCATTGAGCACCTCATTTGCATTAGTGACACCTTTTGCCAATGGACGGAGATCATATATTTCATACGGAGAAATACGTATGATCGGATCAACACCTAGTACTTTCGGTCGCCGCTCGCCCTTCAAGAGAAGGGGAGCGTGCTTGCGCAGCTCTTTGAAGAACTCACATTCTGTGGGATAGCGCTGAGGCTGACCCCAGGTGTAGAAACCTCGATTCCATGTCTCAACAACCATGTATTGAAATCCTTCCTTCGCCAGGTCAACTGGACTTTTATAGTTGTGCGGACGAGGAGGGATAAAGTCACTTCGCCAAATATCTTCCTTGTAGTCGTAGTTCCATCTTCCAGTCCAACGCCAATCTGAATCAAGCGCTATTTTGGTGTGCGGAGGAATATGGTCTCGAATATAGTACCAAGCTTCAGCGCGGCCGGTTGGCCGAAGCATGTCCAATTCCACCACATACAGTCCTCTCAATTGCTCCAATATACATGCAAATAAAAGGAGTGAAACGATCCCTGCAGATATACGGGTTGCTTTCGTTCTGCCAAGCCAGGTTTGCAAGGACTTTTTTAGTATTTCAAAGGATGTGGTGACAGTAACTCCAACGAAAAAGCAAAGCATCGGCAGGAATGGCAATATCCATCTGTGCCAGTGTCTTGGATTGAGACAAGTGCCGACGACGAAGGCGAGCAGAAGCATCAGAAAAGACCAGGTGAGGTCGCTGCGCCTTTTCCAAACAACCAGGACAAGCCCTATGATGGAGGCAACCGCCAAGATATGGCTGAGACAGGATGGAAGAACTTCATTGATGTAGAAATTCAAATTGCCGAAAAACCCCAGGCCGTCGACACGACCAAAGACGCTAAATGCCTCGAACCGAAGGCTCTCCTCGACGTTCTTATAATCGAGAAACACGAATGGCGAAGAACAAAAGAAGAACACCGCAGTCAGCATGGCAAACCACAGCGCATTGAACAGCACTTTGCGCTCTCTTGTTTGCTTGTAATACAGCCCATACGCAACAACGAAAGGAGCCGCAAGGGCAAGGCAAAAATACCTCGTAGACATTCCCAGGGCCAACACTAAAGCGCACATGACGGCATACTTCAATCTGTCGGCGTGCTCAATCAGTTTGACAATGAGCACCATGCCCAGAGCGACAAAGAAACAAGAGACCATGTCCGTCCGCAACATTTGACCGTAGGCCACAACGAGCGGACATACTGCGTACAGTATCGTGCCAACCATGGCAGGATATTTTCCCAGCCATTTTCGTCCGGCCCAATAAATGAATGGCAGACTGGCGGTGACGAGCAACCCGCAACAGATTCGAGGGTACAAGACAAGGAGGTTCATGTGCTCATAGCAGTTTTGAATTCCATCTTTGGCAAGATCAATGAAGTTCGCACCGTAGATCAGCCTTAGAACGGAGTAGTACGCAACCAGCGGGTAGTAAAGTGTGGAAGCGGGATTGGCAAACCACATCGGGTTAAGAGAGTGCCGGCGCATCATCTCCACTGCCCCAGGTCCATAGCAAGCTTCGTCGGCTTCAAGAGCAACCGGGCAGTCACCTTTTATACCGAGCATGATAAAAGCAAGATTGGCAGCACAAACAGCGAAAAGAAACAGGATTTCGCCTTTAGTAAATTGCTCCAGAGTCTTCGTTTTAATCCTCGAGACGAAATGCTGGAACACGTTTCTTCACCCCCGTCTTCGCACAACGCGCGGACACAGTTATTATAATGAATCTCCATTGACGCTGAGCCCCTGAACCAATCCATATAGCCAAGCCAGATTAATTGAGATCAAAATGAAATGAACGTGTTCCTTAGCGGGACTTTTGCTTTTTACGTTTTCGGCAAAGTCTCGTTAGAGGGGTTTTTCTTCTGTTCTTCGTGGAGCTGTTTGATCTCCTCTAGAGTCTCGGCACGTTCTGAAAAATCTGTTTCATCAACCGAATACAGTTCAATCGCTCGTGTCAGAGCGCTCTTGGCCGCGGCAAATTTTCCTTGCTCACGGCAGGCACGCGCCAGTTGCCGATAGTCGCTGGCGGCACTATGGGTGATACCGCTCTGCTCATAAATCCTTGCACCTTCGCGGCTGTTGGCCGCCTGCCGATACCAAGTCTCTGCGGCTGCCCACTTGTGCTGCCGCCCATACAGATCTCCCAGCGTCGCTGCGATCTCAGCAGTTGTGTTATAAGCCGGCCCCGCCGATGCCGTTTCGATCTTCGAGGCTTCCAGCAAAGCTCCTTCAGCCTTTTGATACTCACCCTTTTGCATGTAACCAATACCGAGATCGCGCAAGATGCCCGCTCTGAATTCGCTGCCATTCAACCTCAGTTCAGATTTGTTCAACGTTTCCAAACAGAGCTTGATCGTCTGATCGTAGTGTCGCTCCTTCAAGCTGTCGTCGGCAAGAGAGAGAAAATCGGTGGTATTCAGAGCCCGATGAGCAATCAATGATTCCTGCGTTATTGTCGGATCGTCGAAAGCAACCAGTCCTGTCGCTTTATATATAATCGTGGCGCAGGCTTGTGGATACATTCTAGAAAGCTCTGATCGCTTTTGGTTCCATAGAGCGGCATTCATGAAAATTGTAAAGGGCGGCACAAGACGAAGTTGCGTCAGATCGTCTGGAGCGAGCGTCTTGCATTCCTGCCCAACTCCAGCAAACGGGCGCAATCTCCCCTGCCAGCTGGGCGGAGTGTCCCATGAGAAATAGGGGAACTTCGCACTGGCCGATACGATAAACAAGTAAGCGGACTGTCCTCGTTTCGACTCCACGTATCTGACGGTGGCTGCGGTATCGTCACCGCGATCATAGCCAGCTCTTACATATTCAGAGTAGATGAAAACATTTAGCAGCACGACTGTGGCAGTGACAGTGACAATCACTGAATAGTATACAAAGTTGGAGAGCTCTGAGTGCCATGCGCGAGCACATTCACGCAGCAGCGACGCGACCATGTCGATCCCGTTTGCCACAAAGAATCCTGCAATAGGAAGTATGACCAGAAGCCGGGTGTAGTTCGGAGCATCTGTGACAATGAAGGCAAAGAAAAACATTTCCACAGCCAGTCCGCACAACATCAACGCCGCCGATAGCTGCATTCGTCTGAAGGCAATGACCACAAAGACACCGATCCAGATCAGCACTCCGCTTATAGGATCAACAAATCCATGGTTCTCATTGAAGTACTGATGAGCGCGATCCGGCTGAGAGCTGTTGAACAGGGTCAAACCGTCAATGATGTTTCGCAATACGGCCGATGACGTGTCTTTCTCGCCCAAGCGCTGCATTAGCAGTTCGCGTCCCTGGGGATAGATAAGCAACGAACGCCTCTGGTGAAACATGTAATCAACGGCGGCGACCTTGGCGCTTGAAGAGGCAAGTGGTGCTGCTGCAAGCGTCAGCCCAAGCGCAAACGTCACAGCTGCCTTGATGAGATGTGCCAGTGAGCACTGCGATCGTCTGAAGAGAGCGACAAAGCAGAGGCATGCCAACCATACCGGTATCGTGATGCGGGCTGGATAGTACTGGTAAAAAGCAAAACCCGCCAACAGTCCACCAAGGTAGGTGGCGAATAGCGAGCGATTTTTCAAGCCGTGAAACAGCGCGCAAAGAGCAAGCACTTCAACAAGAACGGCTCCGTTATCTTTAAATGCCAGACGACTGATGGCAATGAATGAGTGATTGGCGCATACGAAAAGCGCAGCACTAACAGCCAGTGCCCATCGCAATCCGAGCACGCGGAAAAACACAAATGAGCAGGCCACTATTAGAGCGCCATCTATTCCATGCAGCAACCGCTGATGGTAAAGATCGACACCGCCAAGCCATTTGCCGAGCCAGCCTAGCACCAGGTAGGGGAAATAGGGAAAGCCGAAGTAATTGGAGATGCCAAATACGTCTACTACCTGGCTATCGACCCAATACCTCTCGCATCCGATCAATACGGTTTCATCGGGGATTACCTGATAGGGAACGGTGTATACAGACCATACATAGAACGGCAACGCCATTAGAAATAGAGCCGGAAAAGTGATCAAGTCCAGACGCGAAATCTTTACCGAAACGACTGAGCGGTAGCGATAGAATCCGCAGCCGCAAACGATCAACCCTGATAGCCAGGCAACGAAAATAATCGGATTGAATGAAACAACGGAATAAAGCAGCGCATAGCTCAAAGAAAGAAGGGAGCCGATAAAAATGCCGTCTTTCAGCAGCCACGCCGGATTAGACGTGCGTTTGTCAGTCAATGTAATCTACTCCAGGCACCACTAGACGTGCGTTTGTCAGTCAATGTAATTTACTCCAGGCACCACTAGAAGTGCGTTTGTCAGTCAATGTAATTTACTGCGGGTATCACCTGAATCGGTGTCAGTCGTGTTGCACATTCTCTTGCAATTTATCCATCTCCTGTGCAATTTCGGCAGCCACGCGACCGTTGTGCTCAGCAGAATACAGTTCGATTGCCTTTTGAAACGAGTTTTTGGCGTCGGCAACTTTACCCTCTCCGTGCAAGGCCTCGGCGATGCCACGATAGTCAGCCCCTGCGCCATGCACGACCGTATTCAAGTCAGTCACTCTTGCATTCTCACGGATCTCCGCCGCCTGCCTGTACCAGTGTTCCGAGTCTGCCCACTTCTGCTCTCGCGCATACAAGCTGCCTAAAGCTGCCGCGAAATCAGCAGTGCCCAGCTCCCGCACTCCAGAGGTCTCTTTTCTTATTTTGACTGCATCAAGCAATGCTTCTTCCGCTTGGCCATAATTCTCTTTATCGATGTATGCCGATCCGAGTGTACGCAGAATTTCCGCTTTGTACTTGCCACCGTTCAGCATGGCCTCGGGTGAATGAAGAGTTTGAAGAGACAATGAAATCGCTCTATCGTACTGCTTCATATAAATTGCATCATTGATTACTGAAAGCATGTCGCGGTATTGCTCGATGGACTGATGCACTCGATATGATGTCGGCAAAACCGTTGGTTCTTCCAAAGCTACCAATTGGTTTTCCTGACAAATGTGATGCTCGACTGCGTGCGGATACATCGCGAGCAACTCGTTCCGTTTCAATTTCCACAGCGAACCGTTCATGAAAATCGTAAATGGTGGAGTCAACCGCACAATAGCAACGTCATTGGGCACCAGCGTTTTGCACAACTGTGCATTTGCGGCAAATGGGAGCAATCTCGTTATCCATTCTCCCGGATAATCTTTTCGAAAGTATGGGAAGTTAGTGTCGGCCGATATGACAAATAGGTGCTCAGGCTGTCCTCGCCTGGATTCGACATACCTGACGGTGGCACCAAGCTCGTTTCCTTGCTCAAAGCCGCCGCGCACATAATCAGAGTAAATGCCAAGATTGACGGCGACAACGGCCATGTTGGCGCAGACAAAGATCACGTAGTAAACCACTCTGGGCTGAACTTTGATAGACATTGAAGCGATTTCTCGTGCTATCAAAGCAAGCGCCTCTATCCCGGTGGCAACAAAGAATCCCGCGAAGGGCAATATGACAAGGAGCCTCGTATAATCTGGTTCTTGCGAGAGGACAAAGCTGAAAAAGAACATTTCCGCAGCGAATCCGCCCAGCATCAAGACGGACGCCAGCTGATTTCGTCTGAAGAACAGCACGACGAGAACACCCAGCCAAATCAGAATGCCCGTCAACGGATCGCCGAATCCGTGGTTTGGATTTATATATTGGCAGCCTTGATCCGTAACCGCATTATCGAAGACGGTCAATCCGTTGCTGATGTTTCGCATTACGGCGCCTGCGACGGTCTTCTCACCAGTCCAAAGCATTTCCAGATCCTGACCTTCACGACAAAGCAAAAATGTATGCTTTGGATATTGTAGATAGTCCGACGGTTTCATCCTCGCGCTGGCAGCCAATAATGGCATTCCTGCCAGGGCCAAACCCAGAGCAAATGTCACGGAGAGGCTCAGCAAATCAGTCAGCTTCAGCTGCGATCGTCTAAACAATGCGACAAGCAGCAAGAACGTTACCCACACGATGATGGTAATGCGGGCTGGATAATATTGGTAAAGCGCAAAGCCCGATAACAGTCCGCCGAGATATGTCGTCAGTATGCAGCGCCGCTTGAAACCGTGAAAGAGCACGGTGAGCCCGAGCACCTCAAATAACAATGCCGAATTATCCTTAATCGCCAATCGGCTTATGGCGATGAATGAATGATTGGCGCCTACATAGATCGCGGCTGTAACAGCCAGCAGCCAACGCAATCCAATCACGCGGAAGAACACATAGCAGCAGGCAACGATAACTGCGCCATCGATTCCATGCAAAAGGCGCTGGTGGTAAAGATCGATGCCGCCCAATAATTTACCCAGCCAACCCAGGACTAAATAAGGAAAATATGGGAAACCATAATAATCTGAAAGACCAAATACATCTATGACGCCCTGATTTAGCCACAACTGCTCCTTACTGATTAATATTGATTCGTCGCTGCCTACCTGAAAAGGCACCGTATAGATCGACCAGACAAACATTGGCAGCGAACAAATACCGAGCACAAGACCGGTAAGGACATCGCGCCTGTTCAGTCCGAAACTCGGTATTGGCTGTAAGCGAGCCAAGCCACGACCACATGTAATTAGCCCTGCCAGCCAGATTACAAAAATCAGTATGTTAAAGCCCGACCGGAAGTACAAATACGTGGATAGGCACACGAGCGCAACACCGAGCGCAATACCACTTTTGAACCACCTGAAGCAACGCAGCGCCAGAGTCGGGGTGATGCCATTTATAGGCAAGGAGCTGCGCTCAGGTTGTTCGATGTTGCGTCTATGCAAGGATCCCACTGGGGTGAATAACATCGACAGGATCGGTCAATATAAATGTACCACTGCGCTATCCTTGTTGTGCATTCGGAGGCATTGAATCCACGCCCGATCTTACGCGCTTGAGCAATTAATCTGCGGAGTAGTGGACCGACACGCACGCGAGAACAGAGTAGCGACCGCTTCGGTTTCTTGTGACGCTATAATGTTTTGTCTGAGTAATTGGCTTGGCTACTAACCCAAGGTAGTTCGGTGAAACATATCGGCGTCCTTGCAATACTTACGATGCTGCTTTGTACTACCGCGACTAGCTGTCAGGCAGCGCCGCGGGTAAGCGTGAATCAGTCGTCTCTGCCGGCGGGTGTGCACAGCGGGCGCGGTTATTATCAGCGTCAGGAAGCCACGCTGCCAGAAGGCACCACGATCGTACGTGACGTAAATTATGTGGGCGGCATCGATTCTTTCCAAACGCTGGATTTATTTGTCCCGCCGGAAGCTAAGTCTTATAAGGTGCCTGTAGTCGTCTGGATTCACGGCGGCGGCTGGACGATGGGTGGTAAAAAAGGAATCCTGTGTTTGAGGCTCGTGCCGCGTGGATTCGCCGTTGTAAATATGGAATACCGCCTCAGTCAGAAAGCGACCTGGCCCGCACAAATTTACGACTGCAAGGCGGCAATCCGCTGGGTGCGTGCTCACGCAAATCAGTATCATCTGGACTCCAACCACATTGGCGTCTGGGGTGCTTCGGCCGGTGGACAGCTGGCCTTGCTGCTGGGCACCACTAATGGCGTGAAAGCGCTCGAAGGAGACGAAGGCAACACGCATTATTTGAGCGATGTGCAGGCAGTCTGCGATTGGTTCGGGCCAACTGATTTCACTCATCTTGCCGAGCAGATTCCTAAGGCAGATCCCCACCATCAATCGCCAATTGATGCCCTCGATCTGGTATCAAAGCTCTTGGGCGGGCCGTTGCAAACTCACAGGGAAGAAGCTAAGCAAGCCAGCCCGATCAGTTACCTGAACAAAAATTGTGCTCGTACATTAATCATCCACGGAGACTCGGACAACATCGTGCCCGTCGAACAGAGTCGCGAGTTTTACGACGCAGCCAAAGCAATTGGTGCTGACGTGACACTACATGTAGTGCCGCACGCCGGCCATGGTAATCCCGGTTTTACACCCGAAATTTATGAGGAAACGTTAGTTTTTTTCGACAGGTTGAAGAGTCAGTCCGGTTCGCCGTACGACAAGCACCATTCAGCCAAGCACACAGATCATGCCGACTAGCGATCACGACTTCGAGTCTACCAGCAGATCGGTGGGATGGATCGTGGATATCCGAATTGCTTGGCTTTGTCCAAATACTGCTGTCCCTGGTCATTTTTGCCTTGAGCAACCAATGCTAGACCAATCATCTGCATTGCGTCAGCGTTGTATTTATCCATCGAGAGCGCTTTTTCAGCGTCAGCGAAAGCCTGATCCGGCCTCGCGCGTTGCAGCCAGATGGAGGCGCGGTTGCTATAAAAGACTGACGTCAGCACTGTACTGTGTAGGCCTCTAGTTATGTCTCGATCTGCCTTGTCGGCAAGACCAAGCGCTTGCTCCACCACGGCAAGATATGACAATGAGCTGCAGGTGGGGCTGTACTTAGATGCGATTTGTAGGTCATCCAGCGCATTTTGCAGATGTCCTGTGCGATAGTACGAACAGCCCCTGTTTCGATATCCTGCCATGCCGGTAGGGTAAATGGCTATCGAGCGACTGTACTCATCGATCGCCTGATCAAACCTACCTGCAGCTCTATAGGCGTCTCCGGCCAAAAGATGCGCCGAGGCAGGGTTTGTTGCCAGAGCTAGCCCATTTGCGATATCTGCATCGGCTTCAGCATTCTGACCTTGTTCCGCTTCGGCACAGGCGCGCACCAAAAAAGCGGCTCCGAAACGCGGCTCTATTTTGAGTGCTTCATTTTCGTCGGCAATGGCAGCTACGAAATCGTGCTGATGTAGTTTGATACCGCCCCGTACGACACAGATGTGATCTTTCCAGCTGGGTGCCGCCGAGAGCTGGCGTGTGTACCATTGACACGCCTCTTCGAATTTGCCGAGACCTGCCAGAGCGGCGGCGCTTTCGCCGTAAGCGCCAATTTCGCCTTTGTTGAGACGGTATGCGTGTTGGGCATCAACGAGAGCCTGATCGAATTGTCCCATGAAATTTTCGACCCTGGCAGCTCGCAAATACGCCCATGACGCAGAAGGTTCCGCTTGGATCGCCTTTTTCGCATCAACCTTCGCCTGGTTGTATTGACCGAGATAGCCCTCGAGGTCAGCTCGCATCCCGTAAGCCTCATAAAATTTGGGATCAAGGGCAATCGCTTTATTTAGATCGGAAAGAGCATTGGCGCCTTCATCTAGATGGTAATAGATAGACGCACGCTCAAAATATAATCTGGTGTCCTTAGGATTTTTATCGATCTCGCTGGACAGTGCTGCCAGTTTCTGCGAGTCCGAGCTAGTCGAGGTTACCGAAGCAGATGAGGGCAGCGCCGGCTCATTTTTGTACTTGAGCAAAATCAGAGTGATCGCCGAAAGGAGCACTATCGTAAGCAACGCTATTGTTGTGCGCGCATTTTGTCTTATGAGCCCGGGGACAGACGAATAGCCTTTAGGCACAGTCGAATCGCCTTCGGCCGGTAGCTGCTGGCATTGCTCGGCCGCATTCGCGTTGTTCCGCTCCCCAGCTGTTTCGCCAAACTCTGCTTGGTTCGGTCCAGCTTCTTCAAAGCCCACCGCATCCTTAGTTGGCGTCAGAGGAGTATCCCTGGCTTCATCTGGTGTTCCGCCAAACCCTTGCGCCTGGCTTAGCTCGTATGCCTGGCGCGACCATTTGGGCGGAACTGATTCAAACTTTGCCGGCTCATTAGCAAGTTCTTCATCATTGTTGCTCGGGACATCGAGATCGCCTTGCTGCACATCCTGCTCCTAGCCTGGGACATCAAATTATCAGATTCGAAGACTTGTCTAATTGTCATTCTAAACGACTGCAATTGAAACTGTTCGATTGGGCGAACGGTTTCGCAGCAAGTCCAATTCTGGTTTTCTCAATTTTGCACGTCGACACGTACGACTCCGATAATGTCCGTCGTAAGCTGACAGACATCCAAATGTGGATAACGTTGAAACAACGCGGGAGCAACTTGAGGCCACACATACTTTGGCATTAACAGAGTAAAGGGCGGCGCTCCAATTCCCGATAGTGCAGGAGCCGGTCCAGTTTTTGTATCGAACGATAAAATGGTTACAGATTGCTGCGGTTGGGCAATTGTCACAAGTCGGTCGCGGAACGTACCAGGCTCGGTACTGTCGGCGTACATCCAATATGGCTTATCTGTCTGAGAAAGTAGATAGAACGCATACGGACTTCTGTCTTTCTTGCTCTCAATCGCCCGGACTGTCGCAGACCACCATTCGCCAAATATGATATTTGGCGATACGTGCTGCCAACACATATATAAATTCAAGATGACGATCACAAAGCTAAGCAGCACGACAAGCTGAGTACGAACCTTCGCAAGATGAGGAAGCCGGCTTGTAATATATTCGGCGATCTTGTCTAAAGCCAGCACTACAAAATAGACGACGGACGGAAGAGTCAACATCAACCTGGCATAAACTGGCGCACGATTGAATATAAATGCAAGCAGCAACCAGGGAAGAAGGAAAGACGTGAGCATGAGTAAATCGCAGTCAACATTCACCTTCTGCCAGAGCCGTCTGGCGAGAACAATCAGTCCAACCCATAACAATATTCCTGTGGCTGGATCGACGAAACCGGATATTCGACCAGGCGTCCAGAGAAAGCACCAGGAATCTTGATTTTGCGAGTTAAACACGGTCAACCCACGTGAGATGTTCTCGAAAATTGCTGCTCGCGGATCGGTGATGCCCAGTATTTCCATCTCTCGCTGCGCGCCTTCCGGTGACAATAGCCAGCGATGAATTCGATAAGCGCGAGCTACCGGATCGACCATTGTTAAGTACGTGGTGCACACGCCGGTCTGTATTACGCCGAGTGCCATGACAACGGACAGTCTCATAACTTTCATTGCCGAAGCCATCGCATTCGGAAATAGAAAACATCGCAGCACCATTGTGATAATCCAGAGAAGCGGTATCATGGCCGCGCCTGGCCAACCAAGTAAACTAAAACCGCCAACGACGCCGCCTAAGTATGCCAGCAGATAAGATTGTTTCTTATTGCTCGCGAGCAAAATAACAAATGAGAGCAATTCCGCCAGCAGCGTTTGATGCTCCCAGGTGGCAATGCGACTATAGAGAAGGATTACGTGTTGAGTGGCAAAAATGAGAGAGCCGGCAAATGCCAGGCGTAACGGGAAAGAAGAACGAAGCAGCGCATAGATCAAAGCAACATTGCATAAAGCTACTAAGCCTTCCACGAAACGGAGGCTTTCTATTGAAATATAGCCAAACATCTGTTGAGCCATCTCGCCGGCAGCCCAAAAACCAAAATTTGGATAGGACCACCAAATAGGCGTTAAACCAAGCAGGTCTAAATGCTTTGTTTCAACCAAAGCCCTGGCTGCTGCGACCATGCAGATTTCCGCATTGTAAACGCGGCCGGTTCCTAATTCAGAATTGCACAGGTACACAGGAGCAATCGCCAGCAAGATGCCGCCAATACATAATAAATCTGCCAAGCCAACTCGTGGAACTCGGTAGGGGCGTTTTTCGGCAAAGAAAAAGAACAGCGTTGAGAGGAATATCCCGATCAACCAAAAGATCACACTGAGATTGATTGCATCGAATCGGAATCGAGCTATCATCGATAAGATTGTGCCAAGACAGCCGCCGACGAGCAGCAGGCATTTGCTCGCGGTTCTCAGCTCTGCGTGTGAGCGACCGGCTGTCATTCAACTAAGCCTCAGTGCTAACCGTTCCGGGTGAGACGGTACCTGCAGGTTCGGTCTGGATGATCAGTGAACAAACAGCACCTTTCAGTGCTGACCTGATTGCTGACCCAGACGAGGGCGGAAGCCATGTCCAACTTGAGTCAAAATATGATTGATGCAACCAGGCACCCCACAGCCGGAAAGATTATACTCCGTGGTCACCCCTCAAGGGCTTCGATGTGGCTACATCGACGGGTGCCAAATCCCACAGTTTGCTATCCTGTTATCCTATTTATTTCGCGGCTGACAAGTGGTCCAGCTTCGCCAGGGTTGGGGAT
>Ga0182024_10010805_pt1 | contig 18525 bp, 17 predicted proteins | sample P32metaG_FD_120480 | JGI IMG/M metagenome (GOLD analysis project Ga0182024, IMG submission 120480) | Permafrost microbial communities from Stordalen Mire, Sweden - P3-2 metaG (Illumina Assembly) | ecosystem: Environmental > Terrestrial > Soil > Wetlands > Permafrost | place: Sweden: Stordalen... | reverse complement strand
TACCAACCACCCCGAACCACCCTCGATCCGGCGTGCTCAGCGATCGGACACTCAGGAATCTCCACCGTCCGGCGACGTTATCCCTGCAACCGGACATATCCACTCAAATCGAGTAAGGACATGTGTTCGTATGCGGGACTGGAATCCAAATAAAAAGGGCGCGGTTGCCGAGCTGGCGATTCAGCTGGCGGCTAGACGGGCTGGTATCGGCGTCTACCTGCCTAGCGTTGAACACACACGAGCCGACATGCTGTTCGAGATCGAGGACCGCCTCCTGCGGGTGCAGGTCAAGTGGGGGAGGCTCGAGCGTCGCGGCGAGGTGCTTGTCGTTCATCTCAGCGGGAGTCGCTGTACGCCTCGCGGATACGTCCGGTCTACCTACTCCCAAACAGAGATCGACCTCGTAGGGGTCTACTCCGGAGAGCTGGATCGTTGCTTTCTGCTCCCGGTCGGCCTCTGCGCCGGACGGCATGCTGTTCAGCTTCGTCTGACTCCCACCCGCAACAATCAGCGTGCATGTATTAACCTCGCTGATTACTTCGACTTCGATGGGGCTGTAGCTCAGTTGGCTAGAGCGCCTGAGTGGCACTCAGGAGGCCGGGGGTTCGAGTCCCCCCAGCTCCACTCTTCAGAGGAGGGGTCGGACCCGACGATCGTCGGCTCCGAGCTGTTCGGCAAGCAGGTCGGCTACTGGATGCAGCGCGCCGCCTGCGGCGAGCAGATCACCGTCACCTTCCGCGGCCGACCACGCGTCCGGCTGGTGCCGATCAATCCGCCGCTGCTTCAGGCCGCCTGATGCCAGGACGAGCTCACGGGCCTCCTCACCCCCGCTTGGCTGCCTCCAGCGCACCGGCGGGGTCGAGGCTGCTGTCACCCCGGACCAACTCGAGCGCCCGGTCGGCCAGCTCGGCGGCCTGAGCACCCCCAATCGAGTCGTCGCGGAGCGCCAGGGTCAGGAGCATCTGGTGCAAGAGCTCAGGACTCTGCAGGTCAGGAGGCGGACCGGCGGGAGGCAGGGCCCGCGCCGACGCCAACAGAGACTGCACCCCGGCCCGCCCGGCGCCAAGCAGCCGGCCGGGATGCTTGTCCGGGATCGACAGGGCGATCGCGCCCGTGGCTGGATTGACCAGGTTCAACTTCGATCTCAGGCCGGATCGTTCCAAAGCCAGGCGATAACCGGACAGGCGCAGGAATCCGAGCTGGGCGGCCAGCTGGAGAAACGCGCCGGCCTCCTGCTCGCTGGCCAGGCGAGACTGGTGAAGGGAGATGTGCGGAACCGGAGCGGCGCCGGCCGAACCGCCCGGCTCCTCGACCAGCAGCAGGAACACCTGGGGCCCAAGACGCCCGGCGCCCACTCCGGCCACGTCCACGAGCAGCTGGTAGCCGTTCAGCGACAGCGCGCCGAGGATGCCCGGGGGAAGCGGGTGCTCGGCCAGGTAGCCGGACGGAAAGCCGCGAAATGGCGGTTCAGTTGTCAAGCAGCCCCCCGACGATCCCGCCCAGCAGGCCGCCGCCGCCGGACTGGCCACCCATCTGACCGCCACCAGCACCCGTCTCCGCTCCGGGCGGATGGAAGTAGGCGCTCTGGAGTCCGACGCGTCCCGGTCCGGTGAAGCGGTTGAACACCAGATTCCCCGCACCACCGCCCATCAGGCCGGTGCGGAAGCCGTAGACCTCCTGGCTCATCTCCACCGAGTGGTCGCGGAAGAGCCATCCTCCGGGCTCGATGTCGATGGTCTCCCCCGGATCGAGCTGTTTCTCGAACACATTCCCGTAGCCGTGGACCCACACCACGCCCTCGGCGCCGCTGGCGAAGAACTGATCGACGAAGAAGCCGCCGCCGTACATCATGTTGGCGAAGCCCTTGATGCGGCTGTAGTCGTATTCGACGTTCGCCGTGGCGGCCAGGAACTGGTGCTCGCGCACCACCACGCCCTCCCCGGCCTGCAGATGCAGGGCCACCACGTGGCCGGGAGCATCACGACTGAAGGCGATCTCGCCCGCGGATTCGGCCTGAAGGAGGAGCAGGGGCATGCCGCCGAACACCCGCCGCTTCAGCCCCTTGCGCAGCGGGTGCAAGCCGATCTGCATGCTCGGGTACTTCCAGAGCAGGACGTGGTGCTCGAAGTACACCGGCACCTGACCGTCGAGGTCCATGTGCAGCACCGGAACCAGCTCGCCCTCCAGCCGATACTGAAGACCCGGGGCGGTCCCCTCCTGGATCTGGGTGGGCAGCATTTTGGGCGCTGATGGCATGGCGGCTCCAATCTTCGCGTGCGGTGGTGAGGCCACGCTACATCCCCGCCGAGGCCGCTGCTGGATAATCCTCGCGGTGCCCACCGTATACGTCACCGGCCACCGCAACCCCGACACCGACGCGGTCGTCTCGGCGATCGGCTACGCCGAGCTCAAGCGCCGGGTCGATCCCAACCAGGAATACGTGCCGGTACGACTCGGCAAGTTGAACGCGCAGACCCGGTGGGTCCTGGAGCGCAGCGAGCTCCCCGAGCCGGAGCTCCTGCCCCACATCCTGCTCCGAGCCCGCGACGTGATGCAGACCGAGTTCCCCATCATCGACTGCGAGCAGCCGATCCGGCAGGCGGGACTGGACATGTCCCAAGCCAACCTCGACGTGGTGCCCGTGGTGAACGACGAAGCCACGCTCGTGGGCGTGGTCACCAGCCGGGCCCTGGCCCGCAGCTACATCCGGGAGAGTCGTGAGAGCTCGGCGCTGCGTGAGGCCACCTACGTCAATGCCGTCCTGGAGGTCCTAGACGGGAACCTGGTCACCGGCGAGAACCGCCAGCTGTCCGGTCGCGTGTGGGTGCACTCGATGGACGTCGCGACCAAGAGCGGCGTCTCCGAAGGTGATGTCGTCGTGGTGGGAAACCGCAGCGACGCCCAGCGGCTGTGCATCGAGCTGGGCGCGGCGCTGCTCGTCATCTCCAACAACTCCGCGCCCGACCCGGACGTGGTGGAGCTGGCTGAGGAGCACGACACGGCGATCATCGTCTCGCCTCTCGACACCTACGTGTCCGGCCGGATGATCACCCTGGCCGCCCCCTGCCGGGCCCTGATGGAGCCCGATCCACTCACCTGTACCCCCGACGACGTGCTCACCGATGTCTCCGAGCAGGTCCGCGATGTCCACTACGGAGCCGCGGTGGTGGTCGACAATCGCCGGCACCCGATCGGCCTGATCACGCGCTCAGACCTGGTCGACCCGCCCCGCCGGCGGGTCCTGCTCGTCGACCACGCCGAGGAGTCACAGAGCGTGGCCGGCGTCGAGCACGCAGAGATCGTGGAGATTCTCGACCACCACCACATCGGGTCGATTGAGACGCATGTCCCGGTGATGGCCACCTTCGACCCGGTCGGTTCGACCTCCACCCTGGTGGTGGAGCGCTTCCGCCAGAACGGAATGGAGCCGGGTCGCCAGACGGCCATGGCTCTGCTCGGAGCCGTTCTCTCGGACACGGTGATCCTCAACTCCCCCACCACGACCGACCGAGACCAGGCCGTCGTCGCCTACCTGGAGACGGTCCTGGCCCTCGACGCCCGCCAGTTCGGGCGCGAGATGTTCGAGGCCACCTCCGACGTGTCCAACCTCAGCGCCCAGGAAATCATCAGTCAGGACGCCAAGAGCTACCAGACAGTCAGCGGTCAGTCGATCTGCATCGCCCAGGTGGAGGTGGTCGGCGAAGGCCTGACCGACCGCAAGGACGAGCTCCTGGAAGCCATGGAGGAGGAGCGCAGCAGGGAACAGCTGCACGTCTACGCCCTGATGGTCACTGACGTCCTGGACAAGAACACCCAGTTGCTGGTGGCCGGCGACATTTCCCCGGTGGCCCGGGCGTTCGGCAAGGAGCCGCAGGATCACGTGATCGACCTGCCGGATGTGATGAGCCGCAAGAAGCAGGTCGCACCGAAGCTCCTGCAGACGCTGTGAGCGCCTGACGCGCGGGGCCCCGAGCCGCGCCGGGCTGCTGCGCCGGATCGGCCTGGTCGCCTGCGCGGACAGGCCGCTGCAGCTGGCCGCCGTGCTGTGGCTACTGCTTTTCCTGGCCGGCGCCTGAAGCCGCGTTCAGCGGGTGGCCAGCGCCAGCGCCGGCGCCTCGCCCCACAACTGCTCGAGGCGATAGAACTCGCGCATCTCCGGGGTGAACACGTGGACGACCACGTCGAGGTAGTCCATCAGGATCCACTGAGCCTGCGACAGGCCCTCCACCCGGCCGGGGAGCAGCCCGTGCTCGTCCTTCATCCCCTGATGGATGGCGTCGTGGATCGCCTTGACCTGCCGGTCGCTCCGCCCCGCACAGATGACGAAGTAGTCGGTGTAGGAGACCATCTCCTTGAGGTCAAGCTGGACGATGTCGAGAGCCTTACGGTCCGTCGCGTAGGCGGTCACCGCGGCTGCGATCTCCTCGGGGTTCATCAATGTGGGCGTCCTCCGTAGAGACGGTGTTCTTCGATGTACTCATCCACCGCATCGGGCACGAGGTACCGGATCGGCTGACCCGCTCGTACTCGCCGGCGCACCATCGTCGAGGAGATGCCGACCCGCGGCATGCGGAAGAACTCCGCCCGCTCCCCCCCTGCCAGGCTGGAGAGCGCCTCATCGACCGAGCTGCGCGAAGTCCCACGGCGCTTGGCCACCGCGATCCGGGCGAGGGAAAGGACCCTCTCCGGCTCGTGCCAGCCCGGCAGCCCTGCCGCGACGTCGCCGCCGACGATCAGGAACAGCTCGTTATCTGGCGCCTGGGAATGCAGTACCTCAAGGGTATCGACTGTGTAAGACAGCCCCTCCCGGTCCATCTCCAGAGCGCTGACCTCCAGCCGGCTGTCACCGCTGACCGCCCGCCGACACAGCTCCAAACGGTGCCGCTCGCCGGGCTCGTCCTCCACCTGCTTGTGCGGTGGCCGGGCCGCCGGAACGACCAGCACCCGATCGAGGCTCAGCTGCACCCAGGCCTCCTGGGCACAGATCAGGTGGCCGATGTGGGGCGGGTTGAAGGTCCCGCCCAGGATCCCGATTCGCACGACGAGGAGTGCTCAGAGCCCGTGGGGAGCAGATCAGGGCCGGACGTGGCCGGCGCCCTCCACCAGGTACTTGAAGGTGCACAGCTCGCGTAGCCCAATCGGCCCGCGGGCGTGGAGTTTCTGGGTCGAGTTGCCGATCTCGGCGCCCATCCCGAACTCGCCCCCGTCGGTGAACCGGGTCGACGCGTTCACATACACGCAGGCGGCGTCCACCCCCATCTCGAACTCCCGCGCCGAGCCGGTGTCCGAGGTGATGATCGCCTCCGAATGACCGCTTCCGTGCTGGTTGATGTGCTCTATCGCCTGCTCGACCGAATCCACCACTCCGACCGCGATGTCCAGGCTGAGGTACTCGCGGTCCCAGTCCTCGTCGGTGGCCGCCACGGCCGGCAGGCCACCTATGGCGGCCCGGGCCCGGGAGTCGACGTGCAGCGTGACGCCGGCCTCGTGCAGGGCTTGCAGAGCCTCGGGAAGGAAGCGGTCAGCCACGCCAGCGTGGACGAGCAACGTCTCGGCCGCGTTGCACACCCCCGGCCGCTGGACCTTGGCGTTGACCACGATCGCCTGAGCGGCTCCCAGATCAGCGCTGCGGTCGACGTACACGTGGCAATTGCCGGACGCCGCGTAGATGACCGGGACGGTGGCGACGCCCTTCAGAGCGGCCTTCAGGCCCTCGCCACCTCGCGGGATGATCAGATCGACGAGTCCGGCCTGGGTGGCCAGCTCGGCCAGCTCCTCGCGTCCTCCCCCAGCCACCAGTGACAAGCAACCCTCTGGAAGCCCCACGCCCACCGCCGCCGAAGCCGCGACCGAGGCCAGCACCGCGTTCGACTGCGCCGCCGAGCTCGAGCCCCTCAGCACGATCGCGTTCCCGGACTTCAGGCACAGCGCCGCCGCGTCGATCGTCACGTTGGGGCGCGCTTCGTAGACCACCGCGATCACCCCCAGCGGCACGCGCACCTTGCGCACGTCGAGCCCATTGGGGGCCCGGAACCCGTCGATCACCTCGCCCACCGGGTCGGGCAGCGAGGCGATCCGCCGCGTCGACTCGGCGATCCCGTGGATGCGCGGCTCGTCCAAGGTCAACCGGTCAAGCAGGGCCGCGCTCAGCCCACTCTGGCGGCCGGCCTCCACATCGTGGGCGTTGGCCTCGAGGATCTCCGGCGTATGTTCGATCAGCGCATCGGCGATCGCCTGAAGCGCCGCGTTCTTGAACTCGGAGCCGACCATGGCCAGCCCGCGTGAGGCCGCCTTGGCGGCGCGGCAGACGTCGGTTACCGAGCTGACCGTGGTGGTGGCCATCGCTTAAGACTACGCAAGCACGAAGTAGTCACGGTGAACCGCCTCCTCGCTGGCCCGCGGGAGCAGCTCACGTACCTGGGCCGACTTCAGCCCGAGCACTCGCCGGAGCTCCTCGGCCGAGTAGTTAGAGATCCCCTTGCCCACCATCTGCGTCTCGTGCGCCACCTCGATGGCGTCGCCGGCGTCGAAGGCGCCCTGGACCTCCACTACCCCAACCGGGAGCAGGCTGGTGCCCCCCTCGCGGAGCGCGCGGGCCGCCCCGGCATCTATCAGCACCCGGCCCCGGGACGGTTTGGCGTAGCGCAACCACAGCTTGAAGCTGGAGTAGCGCTCGGCGCGGGCCGGAAACAGGGTTCCCACCGGTTGGCCGGCCGCGGCGGAGAGGATCGTCCCAGGCTCGAGACCGCTGGCGACCACGGTGGGGATTCCTGCCGCGGTGGCCATCTCGGCCGCCACCACCTTGGAGCGCATGCCACCGGAGCCCAATGCAGAGGTCTGGTGACCGATAGCCAGCTCGCTCAGGACATCGAAGCTGTCCACCTGCACGACCAGCTCAGCCATGGGATCGAAGCGCGGATCGGCCGAGTACACGCCGCCTGTGTCGGTGAGCAGCTGGAGCTGCTCGGCGCCCAGAAGGATCGCCACCTGGGCCGCCAGGAAGTCGTTGTTGCCAAACGAGATCTCGTCGGTGGTCGTCGTGTCGTTCTCGTTGATCACCGGCACGACGCTCCACTCGAGCAGCTTCTGCAGCGTCTGGCGCGCGTTGAGGTAATGGGTACGGGCGCTCATGTCGAAGAACGTCAGCAGCACCTGGGCGGTGGGCACGCCCCGTCGCCGCATCAGTTCGTCGTAGACCTGGTAGAGCTTCCCCTGCCCGACCGCGCTGGCCGCCTGTAGCTCGTCGACCGCCCGCGGGCGGGGAATGCCCATCACGCCCATGCCTCGAGCGATCGCGCCGCTGGTCACGATGATCGGGCGGCGTCCCTGCTGATGGAGCGTGGCCACCTGATCGCACACCTGGGCCAGCACGTCAGCCCGCACGTCGCCCCGGTCGTCGGCGACGATGCTCGAGCCCAGCTTGATCACCAGCGCTGCCATATCCAGAGGGAGGATATGGGCAGCGCCGCCGGTGGCCGAACCTACTTCTTGTTCTTGGGCGCCCGGCACCACGGGTTACGTGGCACGCCCTGGCACGGGTGCGGCATCGACTTCAGTTCCCGCTTCGGCGGCAGCTTGTGGAGCCCGTCGTGAATCTTGCTCTCGCTGAACCGGGGGTAGTTCGACCCGGGCGGGCAGGGACCGGTCGCGCCGCCGCTGACGGAGATCTGCGTGTCGCAAAGCGCCTCTGCGACGAACTCTGCGTTCACGTCAGGCGCCACCGCGGCGCCATCGCACGTCGGGTACTCCGTCTCCAGAATCTGGTCTTCAGGAGTGATGCTGCCACCGCCGATCTCGGTGTTGCCGCTGAAGCAATCGGTTGGCTCGTCGGGCTCGAAGTTCGTGGCCTCGAAGTCCCCGTTGGTGGGATTGCCGAAGAACCCGTCGTTCTTGTAGTGGTTGCCAATGACCGCGTCGCCGTACTCGTCGAAGACGCAGGATGGGTAACTCGGCGGCGTCCCGATCCCGCCCGTGCAAGGTGGCCCGGAATCCGGGAACGGAACGAGGATGTTGCCCCACGCCCCGTTGTTCTCGAACCGGTTGTTCATCACCGTGTCGTTGCGGGCCCCGGACACCGACATGCCGGTGCCGACCGGACCGGCCGCCGCAAAGCCCGCGGTCGGCACGTCGGGATCGTTGTTGTTGTGGACGTAGTTGTCCATGAACACCCAGCAGGAGTTGGTGTGGGTGATGGGGCTGATCCCGTTGTTCGGACATGCACCGTTCTGGGGCGGCGGGTTGTCGCCGTTCTGGCTGTTGGTGTCGAACCCGTCTTCGTTGTTGTCGAACTGGGAGTTCTTGACCACCAGGCTGCCGCCCGAGTTGGACCCCGAGTAGCCGAGCGCGTTGTACTCGGCCCAGGCGTGGTTGACGACCTGGTTGCACTCCTGCTGACAGGCGCCGATGTAGTAGCCGGAGTCGTTGAAGTTGCTGGCGTACGAGTGGTCCCAAGTGCCGCCGTCCCAGTTGCTGGAGAAGATCCCGTACGTCGCCGCGCTCACCTCCGCCTGCTGGGGCGAGACCTTGGTGTCATACCAAGTGCTGGTGGCGGTCAGATAGGCGCCGTAGTAACCCCAGCCACCAATGTTGCCGCTGTCTGCGCCTCCGTTCCACCAGATCTCATTGCCGGTGGCGCCGTCGCCTCCCGAGCCTCCGAGGAAGTTGCAGGCGGTCAGATTCTCGACGTTCACGTTGTCGGCTTTCCAGACCATGATCCCGTTCAGGCCGGCGCGCCCTCTCTTGACCTTGGGTCCGAAGTTCTGCGCGAACTTCTTATCGCTGCACCGGGGGGTGCCGCGCTTGGTGCCGTCGACGATCACCGAGTGCCGGCTCATGCCGCGCAGCGTCAGGTCGCGGGTCTGGATGAGCACCCCGGCCGGGAACTGATGGCCAGAGCGCTTGGGGAACTTCCAGGAGCGGGTCTTGTAGTCACCCGGCGCGATCAGGATGAAGTCGCCGGGCTTGGCGTGGTTGACCGCCGCTTGAATCGACTTGTACTGACCGCGGATGCCGTGGTAGGTGCCAACCCGCAGCACCTTGACCTTGGCTCCGGCGACCGGCGCCGCCGCCAGCAGCCAGACACACGATGCCAGCGCTGCCAGACCAACGAAGACACGACGCATGAACCACTCCTCCTGTTAGAGCCGACGGCGCATCCTATTCCCCGGGCACGTGCGGAGTGCCGCTCCCCTCAGCTGGGGTCGAGTTCAAACGCGACCCCGGCAATCTCCACGTCATCCCCGGGTGCAAAGCCGGCCTCCTCCAGGGCCCGGATCACTCCGATGCCCTTCAGCCGCCGTTCCAGGTGGGCCATCGCGTCCTCGTTCTCCAGGTCGTAGCGGGCCACCAGGCGCTCCACTCCCTGGCCGCTGACCATGAACTCATGCGGCCCTGTGCGCTGGATGCGAAACGCCCGGGGCGGCGCCGGACGGAACACGCGGTGCTCAGGCAGCGACTCCAGGGCGCTGTCTGCGGGGCCACCGATCTGTTCCCACCCGCCCGCCCCCAAACCACCGGTGGCCCCGGCCTCCGGCTTCTGGAGGGGCACCCGCTGCAGGAGGAGCGCGGCCAGATCGTCCAGCCCCTGGTGGGTGGCCGAGGAGGTCAGCAACACCGGCACTTCGGCCCCCAGCCGGCCCTGCCAGTCACTTCGTGCGGCGTCGGCCGTGGCGGTGTCCACCAGGTCCGCCTTGGACAAGGCCAGGATCCTGGGCAGCGCGGCCAGCCGGGGATCGTGGAGCTCCAGCTCGCGCTCGATCGTCGCGTGGTTGTCCACCGGATCCGATCCATCGAGCGGCGCCAGGTCCAGGACGTGCACGAGCAGGCGCGTGCGCTCCACGTGAGCCAGGAAGTCGTGGCCGAGCCCGGCGCCGGCGCTCGCCCCCTCGATCAGTCCAGGAATGTCGGCGATCACCAGCTGACGATCCTCGGCGTGCAGCGTGCCCAGCACCGGCACGAGCGTGGTGAACGGATAGTCGGCCACCTTGGGGGCGGCCCGGGTCAGCCGTGAGAGCAGCGATGACTTGCCGGCGTTGGGCAGCCCCACCAGGCCGACGTCGGCCAGCAGCTTGAGCTGCAGCCTCAGCCAGCTCTCGTCGCCTGAGAGACCGCGCTCGGCGAAGCGAGGCGTCTGGTGCGTGGGTCCGCGGAAGCGCCGGTTGCCGCGCCCGCCCGAGCCGCCTCGGGCCACCACGGCGCGCTGCCCCGGCGCCACCAGGTCATGGTGGGTCCCGTCAGCCTCCACCACGACCTCGGTTCCCGGCGGGACGCCGATCTCCAGCAGCGGTCCATCGGCGCCGTGGCGCTGCGAGCCCTGGCCGTGACCGCCCCGCCGGGCTCGGAAATGGGAGCTGCGGCGGAAGTGCTCCAGGTCGCGCAGCGAATCGTCGCACACCAGCACCACGTCGCCGCCACGGCCGCCGTCGCCCCCGTCCGGGCCGCCCTTGGGCACGTGGGCCTCCCGCCGGAAGCTCAGGCAGCCGTCGCCGCCGGCGCCGGCCTGCACATAAATTCGCGCACGGTCCTTCATGTCTCGTTTTATTGTGCTGCGCAAGGACGGTCATACCAAGGAGGCGTCGTGGCATCACTGTTGAGCGACTTCAAGAAGTTCCTTATGCAGGGCAATCTCGTGACCCTCGCAGTCGCGTTCATCATCGCGACGGTGTTCGCAGAGGTCGTGAAGGCGCTGATCGCCGATCTGATCACCCCGATCATCGCGCTTATCTTCGGCCAGCCGAACTTCGAGACTCTGTCGTTCACGATCAACTCCAGCCACTTCCTCTACGGCGATTTCATCAACACGGTGATCACGTTCGTCACTACGGCCGCGGCGGTCTTCTTCTTCGTCGTGAAGCCGTACGAGGCGTTCTCGGCGCGTCGCGCGCAGGACGATCCGGCCGTCAAGGAGTGCCCCGAGTGCACCTCCGAGATCCCGATCGGCGCCCGCCGGTGCCCGGTGTGCACGGCGGTGCTCACCGACTCGCCGGCTGGGCCGGCGGCCGTAGGCGCTCCGCTGGCCTAGTCCGTTGCGCCGTCTGGGGCCACTGAGATGACGCGGCCCCGTCGGCCCACGGTGAATTGCACCTTGCCGGCCGAACGCGCGTAGATCGTGTCGTCCTTGCCGATGCCGACGCCGTCGCCCGGCTTGAACCGGGTGCCGCGCTGGCGGACGATGATCTCGCCGCCGGTGACCGTCTGACCCGCGAACACCTTCACACCAAGACGCTTGGCGTTGGAGTCCCGGCCGTTGCGTGAGGAGCCGAGTCCTTTCTTATGAGCCACTGCTCGCCTCCTCTGCCTTCTTTGCGGAGCTGCGTCGTGTGGAGCTCCGGCCGGTCACCTTGATGCCGGTGATCTGGATCCGGGTCAGCTCCTGGCGGTGGCCAGTGCGGCGCTTGTAGCCGCGCTTGGGCTTGAACTTGACGATGCGGAGCTTCGGCCCGCGCTCGTGGGCGACCACGGTGGCGCTCACGCTGGCCTTGGCCAGCGCCTCGCCGTCCTTCACATCGGAGCCGTCGATGACGAGCAGCGGTGAGAGGGCGACGGTCTCGCCCTCCTGGGCGGGCAGCCGTTCGACCAGCAGGGACTCGCCCTCCTCGACCCGATACTGCTTTCCGCCTGTCTTGACGATCGCGTACATGTTCACTCAGAGCTGGGTTCTGCGGCCTCGGAGGCCACGGCGGCTTTGGGCGCGGAGCCGCCACGGCCGCCCCGCCGGCCACGTCGCCGGTCGCCTGATTCTAGTTCATCCGCGTCCTTTGTCCCGGACTGCCCGTCTCGGGCGCCGGAGCCGCCTCCGTCGGGTCCGTCGATCAGGACGGCGATCGCCTGCGTGCGGCCGACCTCCACGATGCGGACGAGGCGCTTCTGCCCAACCGCGTTCGTGGCACCCTGGATCGAGATGATGTAGCCGTCGATCTTGGCCACCGCATCATCGGCGTTGTACATGTGCGGCTCCACGATCTCGACGTAGACCTCCTCGCCCTCCCGGAAGGGCAGCGCCTGCTCCAGCACGTGCTCGCGCTCGCCTTCCATGAGCACAGCGAAATGCTCCAGGGGCAGGCCCTCCGAGCCCTGGAAGTGAAACCACTTGCCGGTGTCGGCTTCCACCGCGTGCAGGACCCGCGCGTCGTTGGCGGTGAACTCCGCGCTCACCCGCGGGTTCATCTGCAGGAGGATCGCGGAGGCCTTGGTCTCCGTGGCCAGCTCGCGCATGCGCCGCTCGAACTCGATGGCGATCGTCTCCTCGGACTTGATCACGCCCTCCCCGGCACAGGTTGGGCAGGGGCGGGTCATGATCTCGCGCACACCCTCGGTGACGTTCTGGCGGGTCATCTCGACCAGCCCCAGCGGCGAGATCTCCACGACGAAGGTCTTCGTGCGGTCCTCGTCCAGCGCCTTGCGCAGCGTCTTGAGCACGGCGTCGCGGTTGCGGGAACGAGCCATGTCAATGAAGTCGATGACGATGATCCCGCCGATGTCGCGCAGCCGGAGCTGGCGGACGACCTCGTCGGCCGCCTCGAGGTTGGTCTTGGTGATCGTGTCCTCCAGGCGGGCGCCCTTGCCGCGGCCGATGAAGCTGCCGGAGTTGACATCGATCACGGTCAGCGCCTCGGCGTAGTCGATCATCAGATAGCCGCCGCTGGGCAGGTCGACCCGTCGCTGGAGCGTCGAGTCGAGCACCTTCTCCACGCCAAAGGCCTCAAACAGCGGCCGGTCCTCGCTCCACAGCTCCACATGCTCCACCAGGTCCGGAGCCGTGCGGCTGAAGAACGACACCAGCCGGTGGTGCTGCTTCTCGTCGTCGACGATCGCCCGCTCAAACTCCGCGGAGTAGATGTCGCGGACGACCCGGACCGACAGGTCGGCCTCTTGGAAGACGAGGGCCGGGGCGGCGGTCTCGGCCACCCGCTTCTGAAGCACGTCGTTGAGCTTGAACAGATACAGCAGCTCCCGCTCCAGATCGGGCCGCATAGCCCCCTGGGCGGCGGTGCGGATGATCGCCCCCGCCCCCTTGAGGTCGAGCTTGGCCGCCTCCTTGCGCACCCGCTCGCGCTCCTTGTCATCCAGCCGGCGGGACACGCCCACGCCCTCGCCGAACGGTGCGAACACCATGTAGCGCCCGGCGATCGTCAGATCCATCGACAGCCGCGCGCCCTTGGTCTTCAGGGGATCCTTGACCACCTGGACGACGATCTCCTGGCCCGGCTTGAGCATGTCGGTGATCTGACGGGTATCCCGGCCGGATCCCCGGCCTCGGCGCGGCGCATCGACGCCCGGAAGGACGATCTCGTCGACGTGCAGGAAGCCGTTCTTCTCCAGGCCGATGTCGACGAACGCGGCCTCCAGGCCGCCCAGCACGTTGTCCACGCGCCCCTTGTAGATGTTGCCGACGATCGACCGGGCGCCGCGGCGCTCCAGGTACAGCTCGGCCACTTGATAACCGGCGGCGGGATTGGCCGTCCGCCGCCGGCGGCGATTGCTGGAGCCGCTCCTACGAGCCGGGACGGTCCCGGTGGTCTCCAGCAGCCCGACCCGGGTCTCGCCCCGGTCGACGCTTACCAACACTTGCTTCTTCACTTTTCTTCCTTTGCAGATGGGACCCGGCGCAGGGCCGGGAGAAGATTTGCGGAGCGCCCGCGACAGGCGGCTCCGTGACAGAGAGCTCCGTCACAGCATTACCCGGGCCTTGCCGGCTGCCGACGCTCGCCCTTGGGCGTAGATCGACTGCAGCAGCCCGATGGAGATGAAGGTGACCAGGACCGATGAGCCGCCGTAACTGAGCAGCGGCAGCGGTACGCCGGTCACCGGCATGACCCCAATGGTCATGCCCACGTTCACGAAGACCTGGAACATCAGCATCGCCAGGATGCCGCCGGCTATCAGCGTGCCGAACAGGTTCTTGGCCATCGTGAGGATGCGTAAGGTGCGCCAGATGAGTAGCGCGTAGAGGCTGAGGACGAGTGCCACGCCCACGAAGCCGTAGGTCTCGCCCACGACCGCGAAGATGAAATCGTCCTGCGCCTCTGGGATGAATTTGAATTTGGTCTGCGTGGCTCCCGACACGCCTCGGCCCGTCTTCTGACCCGAGCCGATGGCGATCAGCGACTGATTGAGCTGATAGCAGGTGGGGTCGAGCTGGGTGCAAACCCGGGGCGGGTTGATGAACGTCGTCAATCGCTGTTTTTGGTAGCCCTTGAGCACGTTCACCCCCACCGCCGGGGCCACGGCCAGGACCAGCACCCCGGCGGTCACGAACAGCGCCGCCAGCGCGGTCAGCTGCTTCCAGCTCACCCCGGCGAAGAACAGCACCGACACCGCGACCACCACGTAGACCATGCCGGTGCCCAGGTCGGGCTGCCCGATCACGATCATCGAACCCACCAGCGCCAGCAGCATGATCCGGGCCGTGGTGCGCCGCTCGTACAGCGCCCGGGAGCGATCGACCACGAAAGCAGCCAGCGCCACGATCATCAGGATCTTCCCGAACTCAGAGGGCTGAACCTGGATGAACGGCAGCGGTATCCACCGCTGCGCGCCCGTGCCGGTCGGGGCGGGGATCGCGTAGACGACAAGGTTGGAGACGATCATCAGCGCGTAGAGCCCGTAGCGGTACTCGCGCAGCCTCGTGTAGTCGAACCGGCTGATCACCAGTGCCAGCACCAGCCCGATGCCGCTGTAGGCCGCCTGGCGCTCCATGTAGTAGGTACCGGCCGCTCCCTTCAGCGTGATCAGCGAGCAGCCGACCAGGCCAAGCGCCGCCACCAGCAGCAGCGGGTCGAAGGTCAGCAACGACCCAAGCGAGCGCCCGGCCCGCTGCTCCTCGGGGAGCTGGATCGCGGTGAGGTTCATGCCGAGGCGCGTCTCATAGGGTCGTAGAGACGCCGCTCTTGAAGACGCCCGGCTTGCCGAAGAACCACTGCGAGAGGATCTGCCGCGCCACCGGAGCGGCGGCCACGTCACCGAAGCCGCCGTTCTCCACCCACACGGTTACCTCGATCGGCTTGCTGGTGGCCGAGGCCGGCACGAAGCAGGAATACCAGGCGTAGTCGTGCTCGACCCCGTCCTCGAAGTACTGAGCGGTGCCGGTCTTGCCGTAGACCTGCTCGGGGAAGCTGCCCATCACGTCGGCCGAGGTGCCTCCCGGCTGCGAGGCGGCCTCGCGCAGGCCGGTGAGGATCGTGCTCAGGTACTCGGGGTTGATGTGGAGATGACGCCTCGGCCGAGGATCGATGCGCTGGAGGATCGTGCCAGTGGCGGACTGGATGTCCTCCCCCACGTGCGGGGTGACGATCGCGCCGCCGTTGGCCAAGGCCGAATACGCAACAGCCAGCTGCAGCGGGCTGACCTGGACGTCACCCTGGCCGACCGCCGTGTTGACGTTGTCGCCGTAGGTCCAGGGGGTGCCCGAGCCGATCCCGCAACCGCCCTGCGAGGCCGGGTGCTTGGGATGGTTCTTGTAGGGACCGGTGGCGTTCTCGCACTCGGTCTCCTGCTTGTTCAGCCAGGCCCAGTAGGCCGGTGAGGGGAGGGCGCCCGTGGCCGCGCCGGGCAGGTCGATGCCGGTCGAACGGCCGATTCCATACTTGTGCGCCCACTTCTGGAGCGCGCCGCCCTGGGGAGCGTCGGAGTTCAGCAGGGCCCCCAGGTTGTAGAAGAAGATGTCGTCGGACACCTTGATCGCCTCGGTCATGTCGAGCGAGCCGTTGGCCACCTGACCGGAGTTGTGCAGGCAGATCGGACCCTCGTGGAAGCAGCCGGTGTCGTCGTAGATCTCATCCGGGCTCCACACTCCCGATTCCAGGGCGGCCGTGGCGGTGATCGGCTTGAACGTCGAGCCCGTCGGCCCGACGCTCTGGATCGCCCGGTTGAGCAGGGGGTCGCCGCTGTTGGCGCCGAAGTTCTGGTTGTACTGGGCCTGAGTGAGCGGTTTGGTGAACAGACTCGGGTTATAGGTGGGCGCCGAGCCCATCGCGTAGATCTGGCCGCTGTCCGGATTCATGGCCACGAACGCGCCGCCGGTGCCGTTGTTGGTGGAGATCGAATTGGCCAGCGCGTTCTGGCCGACCTTCTGCAGCTGCGCGTTGATCGACACCTGGATGGTGTCGCCGACGGTCGGCTGGGTCGGCTGGGCGTAACCCTCAAATTCCCCCAGTGAGTTGACCTTGACCCGCTCCTCGCCGTCCCGGCCCTGGAGGAACTTGTTGTACTGCCACTCCAGGCCGGACTGGCCGACCTCGTCGGTATGCGCGATGCCCTGGCCCTGGAAGTGCTTCTGCTTGGTCTCGCAGGTGGCCGCCGAGGCCGGGTTGACACAGCTGATCGGACCGACGGTGCCGAGCACCTGGGCGCCGATGCTGCCCTGCGGGTACTGCCGGACGTACTTCTGCACGACCACGACGCCGGGGTACTGCACCTGGCGCTCGCCCAGGTAGTACTGGACGTCCTTGGGCACGTCCTGGGCGATCACCACGTTGTCGTAGGGCACGTTGGCCACGCCCTGGGCCACCAGGCAGGCGATCCGCGAGAGCCGGAAGTTGCCCGAGGTTCCGTTCGGGGGCGCGTACTTGCCGTCCACCTGGCAGGCCGTGCGGCGGTTGGAGATCCCCAGCACCGAGGCCAGGTGCCGGTACAGAGCGACGTCCTGGGCCGGCGGGTGATCGTCGTTGGCCGCCATCTCGGTGACCGTGATAGGAACCGGGAGGTCAGGCGCCGCAAGCTCCACCGCGGGCACCGGCACCGATTGCACGAGGATCTTGCCGCTGCTGTCGATGATGTCCCCCCGCGAGGAGGGGATGGAGATGTCACGCAGGGAGTTGGTGCTGGCCTGAGCCAGATACTGGGTGCCGGTCAGCACCTGCAGGAACCACAGGCGGAAGAAGATGATCGCGAACATGATCAGCGCGCACGTGCCCACGATGGCCACTCGCAGGGCGAGCTGCGGCGTCATCGGGGGCGTGCGGCTCTCGGGCGGCTGGATCACCGGCCAGACCTCGATATCTGGCCGAGGCGGTCGGAGGGGCGGCGCAGCGGGGTGAGGCCGCCGGTGGTGTAGGCCCGACGGCGACGCCGGCGCGGATCCTCGGGCAGCGCTCGGTGGAGGATCCTTCGCACGAGCCCATAGACGGGCAGCGCGATCAGCGTGTTGACCAGCACGGTGAGGAAGATCTGCTGGAGCAGCAGCAGGCTGACCGGGGCATCGACGCCGAGCAGGAACTGGATCACCGCCATCCCCAGGCCGGCGATGGCCGTGGCCGCCGCCCCGACGGCGAGCGGGACCAGCCCGTGGGAGGGGTCACGCAGCTCCCGCAGGCGCCCCGCCCAGTAACCGATCACGATGAACAGCAGCGAGGTGACCCCCAGGGTCTGGACCAGCGTGAGGTCGACGAGCAGGCCGATCCCAAAGCCCACCACCGCGCCGGTCATCGATCCGCACAACAGTCCGACCGAGGCGACCACGAGCGGCGTGATGTCGGCGCTGACGCCGAAGATCGAGATCTGCGACACGGCCGTTTCCTGGAGGATCACGGCGATGATCGCCACCGCGGCGATCCGCAAGGGCAGGCGCAGGCTGGCGTACTCCACAGCCATCTCAGACAGGACTCCGGATCATGGCTGAGAGGTCCTCTGGACTGTGGCGCCAGGGCGGGTGAGGATCTGCACGACCGACATGTGGCGCAGGTCGACGGCCGGGGTGACCGTCACCTGCTGGTTGTTGATCAGCGTGTTCTGGTTGGCGTTGGACACCTGTCCGATCGGGATCCCGGCCGGATACAGGTCGCCAAGCTTGGGGTTGGCGGAGTCCTTGAAGCCAGCCGTCACCACCTGCTGGCCGGAGTTGACCTGGGCGTCGGTTCCCAGCGAGGTGAGCAGCAGCTCCTCCGGGTTGCCCACCGCCGGTTGGAGCATCCCCGTGTCCCCCTTGGCGTCCTCGACAAGCGCGGGAACGGCGAACTTGTCACTGGTCAGCTCGGTGACGATCGAGTAGTTGGAGCCCACCGTCGATACGTCGCCCACCAGCCCGCCGGATCCGACCACGGGATCTCCGTCCTTTACCCCGGCCGATGAGCCCACGTTCACCTCGATCGTCTGATCCCACAGGTTGAGGTTGCGGCCGATCACACTGCCCGTGACCGGCGAGTAGGCCTTGATGTCCCCCACTCCGGTGTCGAGCTTCACCACCTTGCGCAGCTGGGCGTTCTGGAACTCCGCGTACTGGGCCGCGTCCAGCTGCTTGGTGAGCTGATGGTTCTCCTTGGTCAGCTGGGTCACCTGGGACTTGGCTCGGAAAGTGCTGGAGAACCAGCCGGCGACGTCGCCCACCGGCGACAGGACCTTGCTGGCCCCGCTCTGGATCGGCGAGAGGACCTCGACTATGCCCCGCTGCACGGCGTGCAGCGGGCTGGAAGGGGACTCGCCGAAGTAGGCGGTCAGCAGGATCAGGGAAGCGCCGACCAGGAGGCCGAGAATCGCCCGCCTGCGCCGGACTTGCTTGTCATGCACGTGTTCGAAATCTCCAAGGTCGCC
>Ga0182024_10010804_pt1 | contig 18528 bp, 19 predicted proteins | sample P32metaG_FD_120480 | JGI IMG/M metagenome (GOLD analysis project Ga0182024, IMG submission 120480) | Permafrost microbial communities from Stordalen Mire, Sweden - P3-2 metaG (Illumina Assembly) | ecosystem: Environmental > Terrestrial > Soil > Wetlands > Permafrost | place: Sweden: Stordalen... | reverse complement strand
TTCACCCTCATTGTACTGGGATCAGGCGCGCTCATCGAATGACCCCGCCCGGCAGCCGGCTCATGTAGGACCGACGCCGCGCCCCACGGCAAGGCGTCCTTCGGGTGGCCGGTCTGCTGTAGAGACTGGTTCGGCGACTCCCGCGCCCACGGCCGGAAGGAAGCTGAAATACTCTCGGACCTCCAGTTGCATGCGGTCGATCTCCGCCAGGAACCCGGAAGCCGCCGCGCGGTAGTTCACCGGGTTGGCCTCGGTCCTTCGGAGATAGGTCAACTGCTGCTGGAACCAGGCGATGCGTTCCGTCGTCGTTTGCAGCTCCCGCTCGTTCGCGATCATGATCCTTCCCCCACAATTTCGACGACGCCCCGTCGGCCGCCTTCGCGACGCACCTGCCAGTATTCTATCATGGCCTGCTCCCCGCCGATCGCCCCGGATCGCTTGGTCCAGAACACGCTCGCCCCAAAATGAGCGTCCGCCGCCATGTGCTGAAACACCAGGCCGGCCTCACCCGTCACGGACGCCAAGTCGAAGCCGTCTTCCATCAGCAGGACGATGTCCACGTCGTTCGGTTCGGTCTTGGCAGTGACAAACGATCCAAAAACGACGAAACGCGCCAATTGCCCGGTCGAGGCCGCGTGGTGGTAGATGCGCTGGAGCCGATCACCCACGGCACATCGCTGGACCGTGCCTTGACCGAAACGTTGAAGAACGTCCGACAGCGTCGTGCGATGCACGCCGGGCGGGAGGTCCCCATCCGCATTGAACGCGGGCAAGGTCGCCGGCGGCATGGCTTCAACCTCCCCATGGGTCGCGTCATACGGCTGACGCGGAACGGGCACCGAAGCCCGGCCAACCGCCAGTCGCGTGGCCGGTCGCTGTAGAGACTGGTTCGGCGTCCTTCACGGCAGGCCCAGCGCCGCCTTCAGGCAGCCGTCGAGCTTTTGCTTCATGGCACCCGACAACGTTCCCAACACCTGATCTACCGCGTCCGCATATACGGTCACGAGCACCAGACAGGACACGACCGAATCGCGTACCAAGCCCGTAGCCCTGCCTTCGGGCGTGCTCGTGTCAACGAACAGACAGGCGGGATCCTGCGCCATCGTCAGATTCTTCGTGACCTCGGCGACGACGAGCGTGCCGACGCTCCGCGCGTAAACATCCGACTGCACAATCACTGCCGGCCGTTTCTTCCCGCGTACTCCGGATGGGTGCGGGAAACGGACGAGGACGACATCGCCTCGGTTCATGACTTCTCCGGGTCGTCGTCGTACTCCTCCCAGCCGGTGTGTTCGGCGACCTTCCAGGCCAACGCCTCAAGTTCCTCCCGCGTCCAGGGGCTGTCGTCATACTCTTGCCCCTTCAGGCGCTCATATTCATCGACGCGGAGTAAGACGAACGTCTCGCGGGTCCGGGGATTCACGACGCGCGGCGGAGAGGCTTCGGCGCTTTCCAGCGCTTGCGCTTGTTGTTCGGTCAGTTCGATCATGGCCGCCTCCTACCCCGCATCCTACCAGCCGCGCACCCCGCCGACCAACGCGGCCATGTTGCGGGCTTGGACATCGACATACCCTTGCGCGGCCGAACGACCCGCTCAGCAGCCGACTCACGCGGGGCCGCCGCCTGACCCGATTCGACATGGCCGCCGTCATGCGGGGCGTACAGAAGGGGCTGGCAAGTGCGGGACATGCGGCATTCGTTGCCCGGCTGGGCCAAGTGACCGGTCGGACGCCGTGAGCAGAAACACAACAATCAAGCTCACGTGCCGAGGCCGCCTCGCCCGACTTCTCTCCAGAGGCCCCGGCAGGTGAGCGTGTCGCTTGGCTGGGCTGCCAAGGTTCTGTTCTCTACCCCTGAAGCATCCTGGACCTAAACTCCTCCATCAAGGCGAGCATCTGCCTTTGACGAAGTACTGGATCCTCGGCTTGGATGTACTCAATCGCCCGCAACCCGTCACCGCGGCGTCGGTTCAGTGGCGCTTCCATCGTCTCGATCAGCACGGCCTCTAGCTCGATGATGACTTGCCCGACCGAGAGCTGCACGTCATTCTCGGTCAAGACACCAGTGTCGCTGACCGCCCACAAACCGAACCAGGAGAACCGATCCCATCGCCCGTTCAGTCGGTCGGTGGTGTGTTGGCAGAGCCGACGGCCGAGCGGTTGATCCGTCGCCCGGCCTACGTACACTGGGTCACGTCCATCGTACAGCAGATATACGCCACGCTGGTTACAGAAGTTAACCGGCGTAGCGTTCTGTTGCTGAACGCCGAAGAGCGATGGATTCGTACTCCAACTCACCCAATCCCGTCTCCAGAACATGCCGAGAGCCTGAATCGCTGTGGTTTCTTCGTCATCTTTCAACCCCACCAACTCTTCAGGCTGGACGGGGGACGGGGTCTCTTGGGGCGACTGATCCGGAGCCTGTCGATTCCGCAGCGTGTACATACTGCGGGCGACTCGCAGGAAAGTCGATTCGGCTCCATTTTGCTGGATGTCCATCGTGATCACGGCATTGACGGTCCTAGCCGGCGTCGCGCCGAGGCTGGTGCGGTACCCCCGCGTAGCAATTTGATCTGCGATGTCGGTGTAGCGCATCGCCGAGTTTGCCGACGCCAGAACTCTTATAATTGCATCTACATAAGCCATTTGTTCCGGCACTCAGCACCTCCGTCTCCGCCGCCGAACCAGTGGTTCTCTTGCGCCGCGCAAGGTAATATACCCGTCCCATCCGCCGCTGACAAGGATTGAATTCTCTGCCTTTCCCGCTTACGCGCCGACCGGAGCAGATGACGGGGAACGGGCGAATGGAGCCGATGGCCGTGTCGGCACATTCCCTTTTTCTTGGGGCGAGGCACCGAGAATCACGCCAGGCACCCACACGCCGCCAGGACGATCCGCGCACACGCCTCCGCATCTGAAAGCGCGTCGTGATGACGCAAGGCGATGCCCAAGCGCCTGCAGACATCCGGCAGCTTCGTCGGGTACAAATCCCACGTGGAACGGGCCATGCGCATGGAGCACTCAAAACGGATGTCGGGTATCGGTATACGCGCCTGTTCGCAACAGGCTCGCAGCACGGAGCGGTCGAACGGGGCGTTGTGCGCCGCCACGAAATCGGCGCCGCGAAGTTCCGCTTCCAGGCGCGGCCATAGTTCGGCGAACGTCGGCTCGCGGGCCACGCGCTCCCAGGTGATGCCATGTAAATAGGCGAATGGGAACGTGCGGCGCGGCGGCCGGATGAGGTAATGCGTCCGGCCCACGATCTCGCCGGCCTCGACCCGCACCAGGCCGACGGAGCAAGCGCTGTCGCGCCCTTGATCGGCCGTCTCGAAGTCGATGGCCAGGAAGCAGGGCGGGGCGGGGGGCGGTTTGCGGTCCTGCAACGGCGACATGATGTTCCGCCCTCCGTGGGCTGCGGCTCTCGGTCGATGGGCTTCAATGTAACGCCGTCGGCGAACCGCGGCAGCAGGCGGACGGCCGTCGTCGGCGGAATGGGGCTTGGGCGGATTGTGGGAAGCGCCCCATTTGGCGTGCCTTGCGCCGCTTCACTCACCCGCGAATCGCCATGCCGGCCTCCCCGAGTTCGAGGAACGAGTGCGTCTGAAACTCGCGGACGATGTCCCGGAGAAGCGGCGCCACCAAAGCCTCCAGGTTCCGGTTGCCGATGTTCCCTGTCGAGATCAGCAGCAGCTTCGCCGGGCGACCCCGCAGGAGATGCGAGTCAACGAAGTCGGCGTCCTTGGTAACCACCACTCGTTGCTCCAGGTCGGCCACGTCGTTGATCCGCTCGTCGGTCGTCCGGTTGCCGGCCGGCAGATCGAGCGTATGCACGGCATCGCATCCCGCGGCCGTCAGCCAGGCCGTCATCCGCCGCGGCAGCTGCGCGTCGACCAAGAATTTCATCGGCCCACCGGCTGGAGGCGGCGGGTTCGGGCAAGTCGCGCGGCGAACGCTAACACGGCCAAGAGGTCGTCGCGCTCCAGGTCTTCGTAGTCGGCCAAGATCTCATCGATGGTCATGCCCGAGCTGAGCAACTCCAAGAGCGTCTCCGCCGGGTAGCGGAGTCCGCGGACGCACGGCTTGCCGTGGCAAACGGCCGGATCGATCGTGATTCGAGAGAGGAGCGTGTCCATGCCCCTAGCATACCAAAACCGGACGCCTTGCAACGGCCGGACGGCCGCCGGCGGCGGAACAACCGCCATCCATGGGCCGCATCCGGTACAATACGGCGTCGGCGGCCGCGAACCCGCACCGCCGGCCGGTTGTCCCTGGAGGCATGAGCGACGCGGACATCATGGATTCACACACCCTGGATTTGCTCGAATTTGGCAAGGTGCGCGAGCTGCTGGCCGGTTACGCCGCCTGTTCGCTGGGCAAGGAACTGGCCCGCCGGCTGGAACCGTCCGTGGACGCCGACGCCATCCGCGCCGAACTGGCCCTAACCTCCGAGATGGTGGACGCCCTCGGCCAGAACCAGGCGCCGCCGTTCGGCGGCTTGCACGACGTTCGTTTGATCGTGCGCCGCGCCGCCATCGGCGCCCAACTCACCGTCGAGCAACTCCTCGAAACGGCCGACACGCTCAACTGCACCGGCAACATCTACCGTTATCGAATGCGTCTCGGCGACCGCCATAGTGGGCTGTCCGACCTGCTCGCCGCGGTCGAAGACCTCGGCCCGGTCGCCAAGACGATCACCGGCTGCATCGACGGCCGCGGCCACGTCCTCGACATGGCCAGCCCGGAACTGGCCCAAATCCGTCAAAAGATCGCCGACGTGGACGATCGCGTTCAGCACCAGATCCGCCGCCTGCTCCACGACCCCAAGCTCCGTGAAATCCTCCGCTATCCCAACGCCACCGTCAGCGGCGATCATTACGTCTTGCCCGTGGCCGCCAACCACCGTCAGAAAATACAGGGCGTCGTCCACCGCACCAGCGCCACCGGCGAAACGGTGTTCATCGAGCCGACGAGCATCGCGAACCTCAGTTCCGAGCGGGCGGTACACAAGGGCGACGAGGACCGCGAGGTGCGACGCATCCTACGGCGGCTGAGCGGCGAGGTCGGCCGCGTGTCGAAGTCGCTGGTCTTCGCCATCGACATTTTGGCGCGGCTCGACCTCATCACGGCCAAGGCCCGCTTCAGCCGCGATTATTCCATGTACGCCCCGGACGTGAACACCGAGGGTCGGCTGTGGCTCCGGCAGGCCCGCCATCCGTTGTTGCTGAATCTTTTCCGAGGGGCCAGGGGTCAGGGGTCAGGGGTCAGCAAAGACGATGCCTCTTCGCCTTCCCTGACCCCTGACCCCTCGCCTCTGACCCCTTTGAAAGAAGTCGTTCCCATCGACGTCCGCCTCGGCATCGGCTTCAACCTGCTCGTCATCACCGGGCCGAATACGGGCGGTAAGACGGTGTGCCTCAAGACGACGGGGTTGCTCTGCCTCATGGCCCAGTCGGGGATGCACGTCCCGGCCGGCGAGGGCAGCAACGTCCCCGTCTTCCACCGCGTTCTGGCCGACATCGGCGACGAGCAGAGTCTGGAGCAGTCGCTCAGCACCTTCAGTTCGCACATTTCGCGGATCGCCTACATCTTGAATGAAGCGGACGCGAATAGTCTGGTGCTGCTCGACGAACTCGGCGCCGGCACCGACCCGACGGAAGGGGCGGCGCTCGGCCGGGCGATCCTCGACGGCCTCGACGCCCGCGGCTGCCGGGCGATGGTCACGACCCACCTGGGCGACCTCAAGACGTATGCCTTCCACAACGAGCGGGCGGAGAACGGCGCCGTGGAGTTCGACGTGGAAACGCTGCGGCCGACCTACCGGCTGCACATCGGCCAATACGGCATGAGCAACGCTTTGCAGATCGCCCGCCGGCTGAAAATGCCGCGCGACCTGCTGAAACGGGCGCACCGCTATCTCCGCCGCCGGCAGAAACGCGCGCCAGAGATGGCCCAGCTGCAACGACTGCGCGAGGAGACGGAAAAAGCCAGGGAAGAGGCGATGACGGCCCAGCACGAGGCGGAACGTCAGCGCGAGGAGTTACGGCAACAGACGGTGCGGGTGGAGCGCGAGGCCGAAGAGGCGGCGGCGTTGCGCGCGGCGCGACTGCGGATGCAGCCCGGCGACGCGGTGCGCGTGCCGCGCTTCGACAAGCCGGGCCGGATCGTGCGCGTGGACCACAAGCGCAACCTGGCCCTCGTCAGCGTCGGCCTCGGCCAGTGGGAAGTGCCGCTGGAGGACGTGTTTCCGGAAAAATCATGATTCTGATTGGCACGGCGGGCGGGTCTTACATACTTTCGCAACGCATTTTGTCACGAAAGACGGGCCGCGTTTGACTGCGGGCTGTTCGTGACCTACGGTGAGGGTGGGGCCGGAACTCTTTGCCCGTCTCCATAGTCGTCCCGAATGGAGAGTCGTCGTGAGCAAGGTGGGTCTGCAAGCGTGGATGGTCTTGGTGGTCCTGATGGTTGTCGGCCTCGCCGCCGTAGGCGGCGAGGCCGACGGCGAGGCCCACAAGCCCGGCGGCGACCTTTGGCTGCTTTTTGTCTGGAACGTTGAGGGCAATCCGAATCGTGACGAACAGAAGGCTCAAACCACTTGGCTCCGAAACCTCCTGATGAAGAACAATAAGGGCGTGTTTGCGCACCTACACCTCAAAGTTCTTTCTGGCGATGACGCCACGAGAGACGGCATCTTGGAGGGGTTGGCCTGGCTGAAAAAGAACATGAAGGATTCCGATACGGGCGTCTTCAACATTTCCTGCCACGGCACGGCGACTAAGCACGGCTGGAAAGGCGCAGTCCATCCGATGGAGGACGGAAAGAAGCACCCCTTTACGAGTAAGGACTTGGTTGACTCGCTGACAGAAATTAAGGGCAAGGTGCTTGTTTCGGTCGGCAGCTGCCATTCAGGGGGAATACTGGAGCAGGAAGGGTTGGACAAGCTGACCAACGTGGTCATTATTACGGCGTGTCAAAAGGACGAAGGTAGCAGTGGGGCGCTCGTGCCCTTCGCTCAAGAAGGCTGGAGTGGGGCGGCCGACTCAAACCATGACGGTTTCGTGGACTCACGAGAAATAGCTGAATACTTGGTCGAGCATCACCCTCCCAAGTTCACCCCGGCCTTTTATCATCCAAAGGATTTACCTCCGTTCCCGATTGTCAAAGTAAAGTAAGAACGGGCAAAGTGAGCCTGAAACGGGTACAGCGTCGTCGAGCAGAGCTAATCAAATACCCCATCTTGTTTTCCCTCACGGGGCTCACAGGTTTTGCCGCCGGCGGCTGACGGACATGTCGTCCGCCGTCTTCTCGGCCGGGTTGATCGCCCCGACCCCGTCGGCGCCATCTCCCCTTCGCCCGGCCGCTTCTTCGCGTGCCTGTTTCATCTCTCGTAATTGTCGCATATTGCGCAGGCTCAGCACGAAAGCCGCCAGGCCGAGCAGGAAGGCGAAGCCCGTCACCACGTCTTTCACGGCGAGCTGGGACGTGTGCGCGATCATCGGCGCCGGGGCAGGGGGGGGACGGTCGGCCTTCGCGTCGTCGGGTTTCGGCGTCTCCGTCGGCGCTTGTTGTAGCTTGGCACGCGGGACGACAAACTCGGCGCGGTGGCCCGCCCCCGCCGACACCACCACCTTGAGGTCTTCCGCCTCCTTGGGTGCGAAGACGAAAATCCCTTGTTCGTCTAAACTGCCCTCGGTCAACACCTCGCCATTGGGGCGGAACACCTGCACCTTTGCGCCTGCCGGCGCCTTGCCGCCCACGTCGAACCAGCTTTCGACTTGCACCTTTCCGTCCGTCCGCACGCGATAATCGGCGTCGAGGCGGTGGGCCTGCGCCGGGGCCGCCCACCACAACACGCCCAGCACGGCGAGGAGCAGGGCAGGGGGGGGTAAGCGGAGTCCGGCGGCGGCCGGCGGCTTCCGCGCCAGGACCGCGCCGGGCGATGCGTTCGTGACGGCCCCATCCCCGTTGGCCGGGGCCGCGGCGATTTCCCAGCGTCTGGTCCAGGCGCCGTCGCCGGACAGGCCGCCGAGCATCTCCGGCTTGACTCGCGCTAGGAACCCCACGGCAAAACCAAGAATCACTCCCTCGACGACGGCGATCGGCATGTGGGCGACGAACACCAAGAGGACGATGCTGTGCCAGTCTTCCGCGCCACCCCAGAGCAGGACGGCGGCGTTGAGGGCCAGTGTCATCAGCACGGCGGTCATGCCGACGACCAGCCCGGCCGGGAACTCCGAGGCGTGGCCCAGTCGGCCCTCCATCCACGCCAGGGTCGCCGCCAGGACCGCGACCGTTGCCAGGACAAGCGGGTTAAAAGTCACGACCGCAGCCGGCCCCCAGGCGATGCCGTCCAGGTTCGTCGAACGGCTCAGCCACAAAAGGGCGATACTGTAGATCAAGCATAGCGTCCATAGCGACGCGGCGAAGGCGACCAGCCCCGCGCGGAACCAGCCGTGGCGCATCCCGGAGTGCAGTGTCCCGAACAGCCACGCGGCGCCCAGGGCGGGCAACGCCATGACGCAGGTGTTGACGCCGATGGTGGTGACGCCGCCGTGGCCGAGGAGCACCGCTTGCAGCGTCAACCCCAGGAGGACGGCCAGCGGGGCGCGGCGGCCGACGACGACGCCGAGCAGCCCGTTGAGCAACAAATGGACGCTGGTCGGCCCGATGGGGACGTGGATCAGCGAGGCGACGAAGAACGCCGCCGTCATCAGGGCGATGCGCGGGATCTCTTCATCGCGGACCTTGACCATCGCCGCCGCCGTCAGCAGGCCGGCCAGCACGAAGCCGCCGAGCAGCCACGGCCACGTCAGCACGCCGTCGGAGATGTGGACGGCCAGGAGCGGGGGCAGCAGCAACACCGATCCCATGAATCGACTCCCACCCCGGCCTCACTTGTCCGCGATCTTCTCATCGACGTGGACCCAGAAAATGCCGCGTTCCCGGATCGGGTACTTATTGGGGCCGTCGTGCTCCTTCATGCCGGCGTCGTGGGCGGCCGCCAGGCACCACCAACCCGGATCGGTCAAGGTGGCCGTGACGACGCCGTTGGGGTCGGTCTTGGCCGTGCGCGTGCAGAACTCGTCGGCCGGGATCGTCTTCGGCGGGGCGGCGTGGTAGCGCTCGATCTCGACCAAGGCGTCCGCCACGGGTTTCGGCGGATTGGGGCGTGGCGCGACCGGCCCCCTGTCGCTCCCGGCGCCTGTCTTAAGCGGGGGGAAGGGGATGTCCGGCCCGGTGTCCGGCTCCGTGGCCAGCAATTCCGCCCGGAACGCCATGCCCGGTTCGAGGCCGTAAGGCCGCGTCAGCGGCTTCAGCTCGAACCCAGGCCGTATCGCCCCATCCCAGCCTTTCTGGGCCTGGACGTGCAGCACCACCTTGACGTTGTCTTGCAGAAATTCTTCGTCTTCGGCCATCCAGATAGGAGGCGTCCGCAGCAGGAAGACGTAATCGCCGCGCTGGTCCGGCGTGAAGTGGAACTGGTAGGCGACGACCTTCTTGCCCTCGCCGGCCGGGACGGCGATCTTTTCGAGCGACTTCGTCAGGTACGTTCCCTGACCATCCGGCGCGAGGACAGTCACCGACTCCGGCGGCGGGGCGTCGAACAGTTCGTGCTCGTAGGGATGGCCCCATTGGTAGAGGAAGACCACGTCCTCGCCCTTCTTCGCCGACGGGCTTTGCGGCATGAGCATGTTGAAGTGCGCTTGCGCCGGCAGGATGACGGTTGCCAACGCCGCCAGAGTGAGGCCGATAGTCTTTCGCATCACCGTCTCGCTTCGTTCGGGAATGCACCGAGGGCGCTTGTAGCCCCCCGGTCATCATACGAATTGGTGAAAGATCATACCAGCGGGGAGAACCGCTCGAATGCTGTGGGCGGCTGCTGAACTGGCAGCCATCGAACCTTGACAGATTGTTCCGCGATGGTCAGAATTATGACCATCATGGCGCGGCGACAGCCTTACACCTTGGCCTTCGCCTCCGAGGTCACGCAACACCTGCGGGCCATCGACGCGAAATACCACGCCCTCATCCACGAGAAAATCGGGGAGCGGCTACGGTTCGAGCTGGGCGCCGAGACGACGAATCGCAAACCCCTGCGGCAGCCGGCCCTCTTCGGGGCCGGTTGGGAGACCCGCTTCGGCCCATACAACCGCTTTCGCGTCCTGTACGACATCGACGATGAGGTCCGTGTGGTCCGGATCCTGGCCATCGGGGAGAAGCAAAAGGAGCGCCTGTTTATCGGCGGGGAGGAGGTGCAACTATGAAGATTGCGTCAGTCGCGGAGATAAAGTCCCAGTTCAGCGCTTTCCTGAAAGCCAGTGAGACCGGGCCGGTCGTCGTGACGCGCAACGGCCGGGCGGTTGCGGTCATCGTCGGCGTGCAGGACGAGGACGAGATCGAGCGTCTCCTGATGGCGTATTCGCCGCACCTGCGCGCCATCCTGGAGCGCTCCCGTCAGCAGTTCCGCGAGGGGCAGTGGCTCGGCGAGGAGGAATTCTGGCCGCAATTCGAGCAAGCCCCCGCTCCCGAAGAGACGGCCAAGCCAAAGGGGAATAAGGCCGAACGGAAGCGGAGGCGCTCATGATTCAGCCGCCCAAGGCGCTCGGTCTGTTCCTGTGCGATCAGGTGCTGTTCGACCGCGACACCCAAAAGCCCTGCCTCATCGGCTGCTTCGCCGGCATGGCGGTGAACGAATTCCCGTCGGGGCCGCAACGGTTCGATGTCTTTGCGGCGCTCACGGACGGACTTGGCGCGGTTACAATGGAGTTGAAGGCCACGCACCTGGAAACGGAGGATGAGGTCTACGTGCGACGCCTGACTGTTCGTTTTGCCGATCCGTTGCAAGTAGTGCATTTTCGCTATCGCGTGTTCGACTGCGACTTTCCGGTCCAGGGCGTGTACCTATTCGCCCTTTCCGTTGCCGGAGTGGAAATTGCCGCTTGCCGAGTGCGTGTCTATCAGAGAGGATCACCATGAACACGGACAACCCGGCCCCCGGCCCCGCGCCGGAAGAACCGACCAACGGGTCCAACCCAGCCGACAAGCCGGATGAGCCGAAGAAGCAGCGTTGCCATCTCCTCGGGCTGCCGCCGGGGTATAAGTTCGACCCGAACGCCAAGCCGACGTTGGAAGACCTGTACGGCACGCCCGCCTGCTTCGGTGACGATGAGCCGTTGCGCCCGGGCGAGGGTCGCACCGAAAGTGGTGGACTGTCGGCCGGCATCTGACCGCCGCTGTTCAGGCCGAACGCCGGGCTACCACAACTCGTTTGATGCACGCCAGAAGAGGCGACCGACTGGCCAGAGTCAACGGGCGGAAAGACGGACGTGGCGGTCTGCATTTGCTTGCACGGCAGGCGGAAACGGATAGGATTATTGCGCGACGGGCGATGAAAGCGCCGGCTTGACGGGGGAGGCTACCCAACCGTGACATTCAACCTGACTCCCTGGAATAAAGGTGCTTCCAACGAGGAGTTGCTCGCCGAGCTTCGCCGAGTCGCACAACTTCTCGGGAAGTCTTCCATGACATATGAGGAATTCCGGAGCCATGGTCGGTACTCGGATCGGTTTTTGGAACGCCGGTTTGGATCGTGGAACAAAGCGCTCGAAGCGGCGGGTCTGGAGGTGCGTAAACGGGTAAACATCCCGGTTATCGAATTCTTCGAGAATATGGAGCAAACATGGCGCGCCCTGGGTCGCCAACCTCGCCGAGAGGAGATGGTGAAGCCTCTTTCCATGATTACCGGTGGCGCGTACGAGAGGCGCTTCGGTGGTTGGCGAAAGGCTCTGGAAGCGTTCGTGGCATTCGCTAGCGACGATCGAGCGACAATTCCTGTGGTTCTAACGACCACAAGCACGACATCGGAGCGTCGGTTCCCCGATCTCCGGCTCCGATTCCGAGTCATGCATCGCGACTCCTTCCGGTGTCAAGCTTGCGGCCGAAGTCCGGCGACTGACGCCGGTGTGCAACTGCACGTCGATCACATTGTCCCGTGGAGCAAAGGCGGGAAAACTACAGAGAGCAATCTCCGGACTCTTTGCGAGCAGTGCAATCTTGGCAAGGGCAATTCAATCGAAGGCTAGGCATAACCGAGCACTGCAAAGCAGACCGGCCATGCGATTGACTGCTCATTGAGCTTCAGCGCCTTCTGTCGCGTGAGCCGTCTGCTGAGCTAAGATGATGTGGCAACCGTAACGTGGAGGTTCCCATGACCTTGACCCTCGAAGTCGAACTTCCCGCCGACCTGGACCGGTTCCGATTGCCGGAAGCCGTTGCCGCCCGCTTGCAGTCCCTCCTCGACCGTCAAGATGCCGGGCAGCCGCTGACCCCCGAGGAGCGCGCTGAGGGCGAAGGATTGGTCAATCTGGCGGAATTCCTTACCTTGTTACGGCTGCGGGCAGAGCGACCGAACCCATGAGCGATGTCTCCGGCAGTCTGCAAGCCGAGGTCATGCTCAGGGCTGGCAACCGGTGCGAGTATTGCCGGCTGTCCCAGTTCGGGCAGGAAGCGGCGTTTCACATCGATCACGTTATTCCCCGAGTGGCTGGCGGGCCGACCGCAGCCGGCAATCTTGCCCTGGCGTGCGTCTCGTGTTCCCTGAGGAAGTGGGCCAAACAGACGGCCACCGATCCGGAGTCCGGCGAGCCGGCGCCGCTGTTCAACCCGCGAACGCAAGTTTGGGCCGAACACTTCCGCTGGGCCGGCGAACGGATCGTGCCGCTGACGCCAACGGGCCGGGCAACCGTGGCTACGTTGGCGATGAACCGGCCGCTCATCCTCGCCATCCGCCAGGAAGAAGCGGCCCGCAGTCGTCACCCACCCACATGAATTTTGAGCCGAACGGTCACGCCAAATCCGGCGAGGCGCCGCCCTTGCCGAACGCCTCCCGAAACCCGCGCAAATGTTCCGCCAGCAGTTCCTTCAACTTCGCCGCCTGCGATGGTTCCAGGTGCTGAAAGACCAATCGCATCACGTCACCAGCCGTGCGCTTGGCATCGACCGAAGCCATCGCCGCGCCGACGCCTTCCAATCGGCTCAGGTTGAATTGGCCCTTCTTGCCCACGAAGCGGCAATCCAGCCCGTCAATGTCCTTGGTTCGCCATTGCGCCCAGGCCCGGCTCGCCCCCGGAACGCGCAACGTGATCGCCGCCCGGTTGTCCCATTGGACCTGCACGCCAGGCTCGATTTCGCGCACCAGCCCCAGCAGACGCGGCAGCAGCGCCCGGTCCCATTTCGGCTTCTTCCCCGGCGCGAACCCCTTTTCGCCCAGGTGCCACCGTTCGCCGTTGACCTTCCACGGCATCACGTCTTCCGGCTTCGTCGTCATTCGCTTCAAGGCCGCGTGGAACGACGCGACGGCCTCGGCCAGAAATTCGCGGAACGCCGGCGTGTCGATCTCGCTCAGCCGGTGGGCCAGCACCGTCACCGACTGCCACGGCCCCTTGTGCGCCGTCGTCCATACGCGGTCGTCGTTGCCGTAGACCTCCAAGCCGGGCGTCTCGTTCAGCGGCCGGATGCCAAGGCGCTCCGCCAGCGCCCGCGACGCGAAGGCATTCTTGCCGACCCGGAACACCAGCCGCAGCAGCCATTCCTGTCCGGTCAGGGCGTGCAGGAACCAGCCCTGACTTCGATTCGGAGCGGCAATCTCGACGACGCTTCGCTGGCCCCAATTGGTATCGGCGAACGCCCCCAATTCGTGAATTTGCTCGTCCAGCCAATCGAGCATGGCGCCTTCCCAGCGGCACGGTTTGCCGTCGCTGGTGACGCGCTCGACGGTGTGCCAGCGGCGGCCGTCGGTCTGCCACGGCATGGCGGCGTCGCGGCCGACCGCCTCCAGCGGCACGTCGTTTTCCTTCACGGCCGCGGCGGCGAAGGGGTCAAAGCGCGGCCGTTCGGCGTGCGGCCCGGCCGCCAGCACCGGGGCGAGGGCGGCGCCGGTGTGTGAGCCGGGCGTGGCCGCGACTTGTTCGGGCGTCCCCGCGGCGACGACGAGGCCGCCGCCGGGGCCGGCCTCGGGGCCGAGGTCGATCACCCAGTCGGCCGTCTTGATGACGTCCAAATTGTGTTCGACCACGATCACCGTGTTGCCGAGGTCCACCAGCCGGTTGAGCACGTCGAGCAGTTTGTGAACGTCGTCGAAGTGCAGGCCGGTGGTCGGCTCGTCGAGGACGTAGAGCGTCTTGCCGGTGCTCGGCCGGGCCAGCTCGGCGGCCAGCTTGACGCGCTGGGCCTCGCCGCCGGAGAGGGTGGGAGCGGCCTGCCCCAGCGACAGGTAATCGAGGCCCACGTCGGCCAGCGTTTGCAGCACTTTGCGGATCTTTGGAATGTTGTCGAACAGCTCCAGGGCTTCGTGGACGCGCATTTCCAGCACGTCGGCGATGGAGCGGTTCTTGTAGCGGACGGCCAGCGTCTCCGGGTTGTAGCGCTTGCCGTCGCAGACGTCGCACTCGACCCACACATCGGGCAGGAAGTGCATTTCGATCTTCTTCTGGCCGGCGCCCTCACACGCCTCGCAACGGCCGCCGGGCCGGGTGAAGCTGAAGCGCCGTGGCTGCCAGCCGCGCACCTTCGACTCCGGCAGCCGGGCGAACAGTTCACGCACCAGATCGAAGACGCCGGTGTAGGTGGCCGGGTTGGACAGCGGCGAATTGCCGATGGGGTCCTGATCGACGTTGATGACCTTGTCGATCTGATCGAGGCCGAGAATGTCGTCGTGGGCGGCTGCCGGCGTGCGGGCGCGGTGCAGCCGGCGGGCCAGCGTCTGGTACAGGATGTCGTTGACCAGCGAACTCTTGCCCGACCCGCTCACGCCGGTCACGGCGACGAACGCGCCCAGCGGGAAGGCCACGTCGATGTTGCGCAGGTTGTGTTGGCGCGCGCCCTTAACCACCAGGGAAGGGCGGTTTGTCGTCTCGGCCGACAAACGCCGATTCGTCGGGACCGGGATTGACTTCTTTCCGGAGAGGTATTGTCCGGTCAGCGACGCCTTGGATCGCATGACCTGTTTCGGCGTGCCCCGCGCCGTGATCTCGCCGCCACGGTCGCCGGCACCGGGGCCGAAGTCGAGCAGGTAGTCGGCCGACGCGATCACCTCACGGTCGTGCTCTACCACCACCAGCGTATTGCCCAGGTCGCGCAGACGCTGGAGCGCGCCCAGTAAACGGCGGTTGTCGCGCGGGTGCAGGCCGATGGTCGGTTCGTCTAGCACATATAGCACGCCCGTCAAGCCGCTGCCGATCTGGCTGGCCAGGCGGATGCGCTGCGTCTCGCCGCCGGACAGCGTTGGCGCAGGCCGACCCAGCGACAGGTAATCGAGGCCGACGTCCACCAGGAAACGCAGCCGGTCGCGGACCTCGCGCAGCAACTCCCCGGCGACCTGCTGGTGTTGAGGCGTCAGTTCCAGTTTTTGGAACAGCGCCAGCGTCTCGCCGAGCGGCAGGTTGCACAGTTCGCCCAGCGTCAGGGCACGGTGCTCGGCGCCGAACGGGAACCGGCAGGCCGCGGCGTCCTCGCGCAGCCGGGAACCGCCGCAGGCCGAGCAGGGGACTTCGCTGACCAGATGTTCGAGGCGTTGGCGGTAGGCGGGGCTGACGCGCGACGCCTCGTCCACGGCGGGGAATAGGCCCTTGTACTGGAAGCGGATCGAGGCTTGGCGAGCGGGGGGCGTAAGCCCCCTGATTTCTTCCTCCTCATCAGGGGGCTTACGCCCCCCGCTCGCCTCGTCGGGTTCCAGGGCAATCCACTCTTCGCCCGTACCGCGTAAGACCGCATTTTGCTGGCCCGGCGTGAGCTGGTCGAACGGCATATCCAGGGAAAAACCAGCCTGGCGCGCGATCGCCTCGGCGAATTTGAGGAAGGAACCGCCCTCGAATAGGTCCGGCCACGCGGCCACGGCCCCGTCGCGCGGCGACCGCTTGCCGTCGCGGATGAGCAGGGCAGGGGGGGCGCCCTGCTGTACGCCCAGCCCCTCGCAGCGCGGGCACCAGCCGAGCGGGCTGTTGAACGAAAAATGGTGCGGATTCAGCGGCTCGAAACTGCGGCCGCAGTTGTCGCAGGCGTAATGCAAACTGAAACGGTCCACGCGCCAATCCGGCTCCGCCTTCTTGTCGTCCACGAAGGCGACGTGCATCACGCCGCGGCCCAGCTCCAACGCCGCCTCCACGGCGTCGGCGATGCGCGTCCGCTGGTTGGCCCGGACCAATACGCGGTCCACAACGACTTCGACGAGGTGTTTTCTCCGGTGATCGATGGCCGGCGGCTCCTCGACGTTATACGACTTGCCGTCCACGCGCAGCCGCACGAAGCCGCTGCGACGCACCTCGTCCCATAGCGCTTCGTATTTCTCCTGCCCACGGCGCTCCAGCGGCGCCATCAGGTAGAGCTTCGTCCCGTCGGGCAGCGCCAGGATTTTGTCAATGATCTCGTCGGCCGTTTGCGTGCCGATGGGCGTGCCGCAGGCGGGACAGTGCGGCCGGCCCAGGCGGGCGTAGAGGATGCGGAGGTAGTCGTAGATTTCGGTGACGGTGCCGACTGTCGAGCGCGGGCTTTTGCTGGCCGCCTTCTGCTCGATGCTCACGGCCGGCGACAGGCCGCTGACGTGCTCGACCTTGGGCTTCTGCATTTGGCCGAGGAACTGCCGGGCGTAGGCCGACAGCGATTCGATGTAACGCCTTTGACCCTCCGCATAGATGGTGTCCAGGGCCAGCGAACTCTTGCCCGAACCGCTGGGGCCGCAGAAGACCGACATCCGCTCGCGCGGCAGTTCGACGGTCACGTCCTTGAGGTTGTGTTGCCGGGCGCCCTGGACCGTCAGCGTCTCTAGCGGGGCGGCGGGCGGCCGCTTGACCTTGCCGTTCTTCTTGACCTTCGGCCGCGCGCCGTTCGTCGATTTGGCGTCCAGGACCGGACGCAGCGCCTGGCCGGTGTACGACCGCTCGTTGGCGGCGACTTCTTCCGGCGTGCCGACGGCCACCACCTCGCCGCCCTCCGCGCCGCCTTCCGGGCCGAGGTCGATCAGCCAATCCGCCGTCTTAATGACATCCAAATTGTGCTCGATCACCAGGACCGTGTTGCCGGCGTCGGCGAACGCTTGCAGCACTTGCAAGAGCTTCTGGATGTCGTCGAAATGCAGGCCGGTCGTCGGCTCGTCGAGGATGTAGAGCGTGCGCCCGGTGGCCCGGCGGCAGAGTTCCTTCGCCAGCTTGACGCGCTGGGCTTCGCCTCCGGACAGCGTAGGGGCAGGCTGGCCGAGCTTGATGTAATCGAGGCCGACGTCGTGCAGCGTTTGGAGCATCGGCCGGATCTTCGGCACGTTCTGGAAGTGGACCAACGCCTCCTGCACGTCCATTTCCAGCACGTCGCGGATGCTCTTGCCCTTGAAGCGCACCTGCAGGGTTTCGCGGTTGAAACGCCGGCCCTCGCAGACCGGGCATGTCACCCACACGTCGGCGAGGAAGTCCATGTTGAGGCGGTTGGAGCCGGCGCCCTCGCACGCCTCGCAACGGCCGCCCGGCTTGTTGAAGCTGAAGCGGCCCGGCTTGTAACCGCGCACCTTCGCCTCGGGCAGCCCGGCGAACAGGGCGCGGATCTCGTCGAACACCTTAATGTAGGTCGCCGGGTTGGAGCGCGGCGTCCGGCCGATCGGCGACTGGTCGATGTCGATGACCTTGTCGATCTGCTCGCCGCCGAGAATCCGGTCGTGTTCGCCGGGCGGAGTGCGACGGCCGTTGGCGTTCTCTTCGCTGTCGCCGTTGTCGTCCTCATCATCAGAGGACTTGCGCCCCGCGCTCGCCAGCAGCGCTCGCCGCAGGATGTCGTTGACAAGCGAGCTTTTCCCCGAACCGCTGACGCCGGTTACGCAGACGAAAAGCCCGAGCGGGATTTCGACCGTGACATCCTTGAGGTTATGGTGCCGCGCCCCGACGACGGTGATACTGGCTGGGCCGGGCGGCCGGCGGCGTGGCGGGATGGCAATGCGCCGGGCGCCGGTGAGATACTGGCCGGTGAGGCTGGCCGGGTTGGCGGCGACCTCCGCGTAGGTCCCCGCGGCGACGACTTCGCCGCCGCGCACGCCGGGGCCGGGGCCGAAATCGACGAGATAGTCGGCCGCCCGCATGGTGTCCTCGTCGTGCTCGACGACGACGACGGTGTTGCCCATGTCGCGCAGCTGTTCGAGGCTGCGCAACAGCCGGTCGTTGTCGCGCGGGTGGAGGCCGATGCTCGGCTCGTCGAGGACGTAAAGGACGCCGACGAGGCCGCAGCCGATCTGCCCGGCCAAACGGATGCGCTGAGTCTCGCCGCCGGAAAGGGTGGGGGCGGAACGCTCCAGCGTGAGATAATGCAGACCGACATTGAGAAGAAAGCCGATGCGCCCGCGCAGCTCCTTCAGCACCTCGACGGCGATGGTGCGTTGGACCGGGCTTAGACTCTCTTCCAGTCCGCCCGGCCCCGGTTCCAGCCAACGGCCGACATCGCCGACCGGCATCGCACAGACCTCCGGCAGCGTCTTGCCGCCGACGCGCACCGCGCG